>Ga0209490_10006686_pt1 | contig 10372 bp, 7 predicted proteins | sample MAT06_FD_187209 | JGI IMG/M metagenome (GOLD analysis project Ga0209490, IMG submission 187209) | Freshwater microbial communities from Lake Fryxell liftoff mats and glacier meltwater in Antarctica - MAT-06 (SPAdes) (version 2) | ecosystem: Environmental > Aquatic > Freshwater > Ice > Liftoff...
CTCGCCCAGACTAGCATGAAGCGGCTTTTGGCTTATTCGTCGATCGCCCAAGCCGGTTTTGTAATGATTGGTTTGATTGCAGGAACCGAAGCCGGTTACTCCAGCATGATATTTTATATGTTGGTTTACCTGTTTATGAACCTAGGCGCATTCGCCTGCATCATCCTGTTCTCGCTGCGGACTGGAACCGACCAAATTAGCGAATACTCCGGTTTGTATCAAAAAGACCCATTGCTAACTCTAGCACTGAGTATTTGTTTACTTTCTCTCGGTGGAATTCCGCCGCTAGCTGGATTCTTCGGAAAAATCTATCTGTTCTGGGCTGGCTGGCAAGCTGGGCTTTACGGCTTAGTTATCTTGGCATTAGTTACCAGCGTAATTTCGATTTACTACTACATCCGTGTCGTCAAGATGATGGTAGTCAAGGAACCTCAAGAGATGTCAGAGGTTGTCAAAAATTATCCCGAAGTTCGCTGGAACCTTCAGGGAATGCGACCTTTGCAAGTCAGCGTTGTACTGACTTTGGTTGCGACAACTTTGGCGGGTATTCTGTCGAATCCTTTGTTTAATCTGGCTAATGATGCTGTTGCTAACACTCCGATGCTGCAATCTGCCTTGAGTCACATTGTACCGATTTCGGCTGCGAAAGTCGAATCAAATCTTTTGTCTCGTAACGATTAATTTTAGCTGAATTTAAAAGATTGGAAAGCGCCTAATTGTCAAAGATTAGGTGCTTTTTTATGTCTTCAACCTGCGGAGGCACGTGAAAGTTTGTGTAGACGCGGTTTCAACCGCCCGGTCTTCTTTTTTATGTCTTCAACCTGCGGAGGCACGTGAAAGTTTGTGTAGACGCGGTTTCAACCGCCCGGTCTTCTTTTTTATGTCTTCAACCTGCGGCGGCACGTGAAAGTTTGTGTAGACGCGGTTTCAACCGCCCGGTCTTCTGCAATGAAATTCAAATCGCCGATGATTATGATATACTATCAGTTATGATTTTTAACCGCAGATTGAAGCAGATTAACGCAGATTAACGCAGATAAGAGTTTGTACAGAGGTAAAAATGTTAGTACAAAGTAAGCAACAAATTTATACTTTAGATGAGTACCGGGAGTTAGAGGAAACTGCTGAGTTTAGAAATGAATACCGCGATGGAGAAATTGTACAAATGAGTGGTGGTACTATTAATCACAGCCAGATAATCGGTAATATTTATGCGTTCTTAAAATCTGCTTTGCGGGGAAAGAATGCCAGACCATTTATGAGCGATTTGCGCTTGTGGATTCCTCGATACCGGCGGGGAACTTACCCGGATGTGATGGTGATTGAAGGAGAACCAGTTTTTACGGAAGGGCGCAGCGATGAAATACTCAATCCAATCATGATTGTGGAAGTGCTTTCTAAGTCTACCAAGGATTTCGATCGGGAGGATAAGTTTCGGTTTTATCGATCGATTCCTGAATTCCGTGAATATGTGTTAGTCAATCAATCTGAGTTTTTAGTCGCACAATATATTAAAACAGAATCAAATGAATGGTTGTTTCGGGAATATGAGGGAGAATCAGCAATAGTTTCCTTCGCTTCGGTGGAGGTGCAAATGTTGATGAGTGATATTTATGAGTTGGTTGTATTTGAGAATGCTATGGTTGATTAAAATATTTTCTTAACCGCAGATGTAGGCAGATTAACGCAGATTAACGCAGATAAGAGTTATTATAGAGGTAAACGATGAATGTAATTTGGCTACTGTTAAAAGCTTCTTGGTTAAATGTTTCCATCGCCATATTCACAGGCTTAATCAGCGGCGGTTCCAGTGCTATGTTAATTGCCCTAATTAACCGGGCAATCAGCGACAATTCTAATGCTAGTTTAGTCTGGTATTTTGCGGGATTGGCAATTTTGGCTCTCTTGAGTGGCTTTGTCTCTCAATTTTTGTTAATCTATCTTTCTCAAGAAGCAGTTTATAATCTGCGACTGAGTTTGAGTCGTGGCATTTTATCTACTCCGCTGCGAAATTTGGAAGAGTTGGGCGCTAACCGCTTGCTGGCAACTCTGACTGATGATGTGGGAACTCTTTCTAATACTATATTTTTGATTCCTTTTCTCTGCGTAGATATCGCCGTTGTTGTCGGGTGTTTAACTTATTTAAGCACGATTTCTGGCACGGTTTTTGTGGTGGTATTTGGTTTTTTGGTGCTGATGATTGGCACTGTACAACTGCTGCTCAATAAAATGCGGAAATTCTTCGATTTAGCCAGAGAAGAACAAGATGTATTATTTAAGCATTTTCGCAGTATTACTGACGGAATTAAGGAACTAAAACTGCACTCTTTACGCCGACAAGAGTTTTTTACGGAAGAATTGCAGGTAAGCGCTGATGCTTCCCGCGATTATAACGTGACTGCTTTGAATACGGGTGCTGTGGCGATTGGAGTCGGGCAGTTGCTGTTTTTTATGTTAATGGGTTTGCTGTTATTTGCTTTACCTAAGTTTGTGCCGGTTTCTACTCCGGTTTTGTCGGCATATATTCTGACAAGCACCTATTTGATGTCTCCGTTTCAGAATATTTTGCAAAGGTTGCCGGCGATTTTTCGGGCTAATACTTCGGTGGAGAAGATTGAGAAAATGGGACTGGCTTTGGCGAGTCAAGCTGAGATAAGTTCGGTGGTAAAAAGGGTTGAAACTGCTGATTGGCAGACTCTGGAATTAAAGGGGACAACTCACAGCTATCCGGGAGAAAAAGAAGACAGCAATTTTATTTTGGGTGAGTTAAGTTTGAAGTTTCATGCGGGTGAGTTGGTGTTTATCATTGGTGGGAATGGCAGTGGTAAATCAACTTTGGCTAAGTTAATTACTGGTTTGTATATTCCTGAATCGGGAGATATTTTGCTGGATGGACAGCCGATTACTGATGAGAATCGAGAATGGTATAGGCAACATTTTTCGGTTATTTTTTCTGATTTCTATTTGTTTGAAAGGCTTTTGGGAATGGCTAACCACGATTTGGACAATCAGGCGGCTGAATATCTGCGAGAATTTCATTTGGATAAAAAGGTTGAGGTGAAAGATGGTGTTTTGTCAACTACGGCTTTGTCTCAGGGACAGCGAAAACGGTTGGCTTTGTTGACGGCTTATTTGGAAGATAGACCGATTTATTTGTTTGATGAGTGGGCTTCGGATCAAGACCCGTTTTTTCGGGATATTTTTTATAAGCAGTTGTTACCGGAGTTGAAGCGACGGGGAAAAACGGTGTTTGTGATTAGCCATGATGACCGCTATTTTGATATTGCCGATCGCGCAATTAAACTAGATTACGGTAAAATAGAGTATGACCGACAACATTCCTAGGTATCGGATTGTTGAAACTCTGACTGAAAATCAGGTTTCCGACTTGATGGATTGGTACAAAAATGAATTTTGAGCTTCATTATATCTGCTATGTGAGTGATTTTCATTCGCGTTCAAAAGTCCCCACAAAAACGGAATACTCCTCTCTGTCATTGCGAGGAACGAAGCAATCCTAGAGACTAAGCGATTGCTTCGTTCCTCGCAATGACAAGTTATATAAAATCCGACGGATTTTATATAACTTCTAAATTCCCAACTTTTTTCGCATCACATCTGGTGTGTCTCTAAAACCGACTACAACAGCAGTTCCATCCTTCACAAACAGCGGACGTTTTAGCAGCATCGCATCCTTAGCAAAAGCCTCAATCCACTCTTTGTTTGTCCAATTATTCCGAACTTCGCCCAAATCTCGGTAAGATTGACCGGAGGTATTTCGCATTGGTTGAAAACCTAAAGAATTTACCCAGTTTTCAATCATCTCGCGAGTCGGTGGATTTTCTTTTGTGTTGATAAATTCGTAGGTGACTCCACTATCTTCTAGCCATTTGAAGGCTTTTTTGCAGGTTCCGCAGTTGGGGATTCCGTAAACTTGAATTGACATAATATTTTGCAATGGGAAATGGGGCATTGGGCATTGGGCATTGGGCATTGGGCATTAGAATCAACACAAATAAAAAATAACAAATAACAAATAACCAATAACAAATAACCAATAACCAATAACCAATAACCAATAACCAATAACCAATAACCAATAACTAATGACTAATAACTAATTTTGCTTCTTCAATCCATTTTTGCACACGATCGACTGAAGGAGTCAAATCATTGCGCTGCATTGTCGCTACGTGCAGTCTCAGGATTTGTTGGTGCAACCTCTCCACGGGCATTTGAGCCAGTTGGGCCGCAGAAGCAACGCCCGCGTGTAGCAACAGCCCGCAATACTGACAGCCGACACTCGGAATTCTAGCTAAATCTGCCATCGCTACCCATTTACTAAGATTTTGAATGTTGATCTGTAATTGATGTGCTAGCAGCACTTTGGCAGCCGGTGTTTTTGTCATCCGAATTAGTTGTTCGGTTGTGGTGATGCCACATTCTTCTAGTTGAGACTGGTTTTCATTGCTCAATCCGGGTAACTGTGCGATCGGCCAATCCCGTACTTGTACAGAATTGCGAGCAGATTTCTGAGGAGTTTTCATAGCTATGTCAGTGAATTTTACTTATACTCTAAAGTCTAGAATAGAAAATAGTCAAGAAAAAGGACTGAAGTCCTTACTACAAACAAAACTTTTCATGAAAATCACCAAAGATTACGATTTGTTAAGAAATACTTTACACCAACGGCGGCAAAAACTGGCTAGTTTAATTAATTTTCCGGCAATTTTCTGGTCTGGGCGCAGTATTCCTCGCAATTATCCGGCTCTAAAGTTGCCATTTCGTGCCAGTAGTCACTTTCTATATTTTGCTGGCTTGCCGTTAGAAAATACGGCGATTCGCTTAGAATCTGGCAAATTAGAACTGTTCTTAGATGACGCACCTCCTAGTAGCACACTTTGGCACGGGGAAATGCCGAAAAGAGCAGAAATTGCTGAACTAATTGGGGCTGATGCTGCTTTCCCAATGAGTGAGTTGAAGTCGCGGGGAATGGGTGCGGCAACGATCGCCATTCAGGACAATCTGACGGCTGTGCAACAGTCGCAAATCCTCGTAGCTTGCGGGGCGTCCCGCCATCGCCCTCTGGCACTGCCCAAATCGCCAACCGGAATCGACCTAGAACTAACTCACGCAGTCGTATCTCTGCGCCTGAGCCACGATGCAGCCAGTTTGATCGAATTGCGTCAAGCTGCGGCTGTCACCGTAGCAGCTCACAAAGCGGGCATGGCGGCAACTCGAACAGCTAAGATTGAAGCGGGCATTCGCGCTGCAATGGAAAGTGTGATTATCTCGGAAAATATGACCTGTGCTTATCCCAGCATCGTTACAGTACATGGCGAAGTTCTGCACAGCGAACATTATCACCATTCCCTACAAAGAGGAGATTTGCTGTTAGCAGATGTCGGTGCAGAAACTTCAATGGGATGGGCGGCTGATGTGACTCGCACTTGGCCGGTTTCTGGTAAATTTTCGCCGACTCAAAAAGCGATTTATGATGTGGTTTTGGCAGCTCATGATGCTTGTATTGATCAAGTTAGTCCGGGCGTGGAATATCAAGATATTCACCTGTTAGCTGCTCGGATTATGGCGGAAGGATTGGTCGATTTGGGTATCTTGCGGGGCAATGTTGAAGATTTGGTGGCAATGGATGCTCACGCCCTGTTTTTTGTGCACGGTATCGGACATTTAATTGGTTTGGATGTTCACGATATGGAAGATTTGGGAGATTTGGCTGGTTATGAAGCAGGAAGAACTAGAAGTAGTAGATTTGGGTTGGGTTTTTTGCGGCTGAATCGAGTTTTGTGTCCGGGAATGCTGGTATCGATCGAACCGGGATTTTATCAGGTTCCAGCAATCTTAAATAACCCAGAAACTCGTGCCAAATATAAAGATTCTGTAAAGTGGGACGAGTTGGAAAAATTCGCTGACGTGCGGGGAATCAGGATTGAGGATGATATACTTGTCACTGAAGGGGGTAGAGAAGTATTGACAGGGGAATTGCCAACAAAAGCTCTGGAGATTGAGGAGTTAGTTGCGGTAAGTGCATAGGTATCGATCGCAATTAAATCGATCGCCCGCAGTTCCATCAGGTTTGACCAATATAAAGAAATATGAATAAAGCTTGGCAAGTAAGTTTTTTTTTGATAGTTCAAAGGCTGGCGACGCAAGTCCAAAAATTCGCAGCACGGAGACTTGCACGCATTTTTAGGAAACATATAGTCGCACCGCCGCCGATGCAGGCTGCGCCTTTGCCTAGCAACGAAGAAGAGAGGCTAAAAGCACTTCACCGCTACAACATTCTAGATACAGATGCTGATGAAGCTTTTGATGACCTAACAGCTTTAGCATCTTATATTTGTGGGACTCCTATTGCTTTAGTCAGCTTAGTAGATTCTAACCGACAGTGGTTTAAATCAAAAGTTGGTTTGGACGCGCCAGAAACTCCGAGAGAGTTAGCTTTTTGTGCTCATGCTATTTTAAATCCGAACGAATTGCTAGTTATACCAAATGCTTTAGAAGACGATCGCTTTGCGGGGAATCCTCTAGTAACTTCCAATCCCAATATTCGCTTTTATGCTGGAGCACCGCTAGTAACTCCTGACGGTTTCCCGATCGGCACTTTGTGCGCCATAGATACAGTTCCGCGCCATCTCACCCCAGAACAACTCGAAGCGCTGCGGACTTTAGGACGGCAAATTATCAGCCAAATGGAGTTGCGAATTAATTATGCTAAATTGAAGCATGCACAGTTCCGGCAGAAACAAGTAGAAGCAAAACTCCGTTCTACTGACGAGCAAATTGTCAATTTTCTCGAAGGAATGAGCGATGCTTTTTTTGCTCTAGATCCAAAGTGGCGATTTACTTACGTCAATTATAAAGCATCGCAATTTTTGCAGCGGTCGCCGGAAGAGCTTTTTGGTAAAAATTTTTGGCAAGAGTTTCCCGACTTAGTGAACTCGGTATTTTATAAAGAGTCTCATGAATCTGTAGCCAAACAAGTTGGAGTAACTTTTGACAAATATTATCGTCCATTAAAAGTGTGGTTTGAAGTCCGAGCTTTTCCTTCTCACGATGGCCTTTCTGTGTTTTTTCATGACATAACCAAGCGCAAAAAGATGGAATCTGCACTCAAAAAAGAACAGAAAAAAACTGATAGTTTACTGCTAAATATCTTGCCAGAAGCAATCGTTGATAGGTTGAAGGATGAACCTGGAGTAATTGCAGACAAGTTTGAAAAAGCAACAGTTCTTTTTGCTGACTTGGTGAATTTTACCCAAATTTCTACCACGATGTCGGCAACTAAATTGGTGTACTTGCTGAATGAAATTTTCTCGACTTTTGACCAACTGAGCGAGAAACACGGTTTAGAAAAAATTAAGACGATCGGGGATGCTTACATGGTAGCAGGTGGCATTCCAATTCAACAGATCACGCAGAGGCGATCGCCGAAATGGCACTGGATATGCTAGTAGCAATTCAGGAATTAAATGTGAAGCTACACGCGAATTTTGACATCCGCATCGGGATTAATAGCGGCCCGGTTGTAGCGGGGGTAATCGGTACTAAAAAATTCATTTACGATTTGTGGGGAAATGCAGTAAATACAGCCAGCCGCATGGAATCTCACGGTATACCAGGCCGCATTCAAGTTAGCTTCTATACTTACGATTTGTTGCAAGATAAATATGAGTTTGAAGAGCGTGGCTTGATCGAGATTAAAGGTAAAGGGGAAATGCTGACTTATTTCCTGACGGGTAGGAAAGAACCAAATGAACTCGAAATCGGATAGTAAGTAGGGAGAATTCCGATTGTATAAAAAGTGTTTTTTTCAGGGTGTTCGCTGTGAAATTTCGTCATATCAATTTTGGCTGCACGCGCCCTTGGACTACACGAGATTAATTGTAGGGACTAAGGCACTCGCGGTGTCCTGATTTCGGGTAATATTAATTTCGATGTAACTGGAGTTGATTTACGATCGCTTCGGAGATGCCAGATTGCGAAATGAGGTAAATTGGGCATCGAATAATAGTTTGATGATGCCTGTGGGGCCGTTTCTGTGCTTGGTAATGATTACTTCGGCAATTCCGCGATCGGGCGAATCCGGGTTATAGTATTCATCTCGGTAGAGCATAATGACTAAATCGGCGTCCTGCTCGATCGATCCACTCTCACGTAAATCCGACATCATCGGCCGCTTATTTGTCCTCGCTTCTACACCCCGACTCAACTGAGATAAGGCAATAATTGGCACGTTGAGTTCGCGGGCTAAACCTTTAAGGCCTCTAGTAATTCGAGATAATTCTTGCACGCGATTGTCGCTGCTACCTTCCATTAATTGCAGATAATCTAGCAAGATTAATCCAAGGGTTCCGCCTTGTTCCGCTTGCAGGCGGCGCGCTTTCGATCGAATCTCCATCACGGTAATATTAGGAGTATCATCAATAAACAGCGGCAATTCTGATAAGTTGCCAATGGCGGTACTGATTGGTTCCCATTCGTTTTGACTGATTCTACCCGATCGCAACCTATTACTTTCTATTTTGGCTTCACTGGACAGAATACGCTGCACTAGCTGTTCTTTGGACATTTCTAAGCTGAAAACGGCAACCGGAAATTTCTGCTGTCCGGCGGCGATGTGGTGGGCGATGTTGGTACAAAAGGCTGTATTGTGAACGCAGATATCATTAGCAACAAAATTGTGTGTCTCCGGGATAGTTAAGTCGTAGACTTGCTTGTTTCCCATCGGTTCGATAGAAACTATTTCATCCCAGTAAACCTCGCTATCTGCCAGTTGTTTCAGCCACGAATTATCTAAAGCAGTTGCTAAAACCAAAAGTCTTTGCCTGGACAGCGCGCGTTTACCAACGTGAATATTGGAATAACCTTTGATGCCTGCGCGTTTTGCTAAGGATACCCAAGATTCGTTGCCTTTGGCTAATGCTATGTATTCCCAAGCTTCCACTGGAATCAAATCACGGTTATTGTGAGATATTTTGTTTTCTAGTGCTTCTTTTACTTTGAATAATGCTTCTTCTTTGCCAAAAATACCAATCTCTGATATGAATATTTTGATAGATATAGCGTCAGTAATATCGATAAACCAAGCTGGATTACGAGTATTTTTGTATTTAACTAAACGCTTTTTGAGGGCGGCAATGATGCCAAATCTCAGTAGTAAATGCTGTACTTGTCTGGCTAGTTCTTCGCTGACTGAACAGTAGCCTAGTTGAGATTGACCGCTGGTAAGTAGGGTTGCCCAGCCGTCAGTTGAAAATAGACGGTTGAGAAATAGGGCAATTTGCGATCGTTCCAATTTAAAAACTATATCTGGTACTGTTTTCTGGTGAGCATTTTTTCCCATCAGACCTAATTTTTCTAACCAGTATCTCAGCGGGTTTTTATGCTTTGTATTAATAGCATCCATTCCCGGCCCGGCTAGCTGTTTTGGATCGACATCTAAAGTTTCACAAATGCGACTAAATAATTCTTCCTTTGGAAATGCCAATCCTAGCACCCAAGATGATGCTAAAACTGGTGTCACTTCCAATATTTTAGCGAATTCTTTAACATACAAATGTTGTTCTTTAAGCACTTTTTTTAAATTTAAACCAAAGAAAGATATTTTGTCTTTGTAACTGTCTCGATCGCCGATAACACGATATTCGGGTGCGCGTCTACCTTGATCCCTGTAGCGCAGTTTCAGGCCTCCGAAGCTAGTAGCAGCTTTCGCAAAATCTTGTAGTATAGCAGTATTGCCATTGGTGAATTGAGGCGCGCTCTGTGTCAAACAACCGTCACCAATTAGATAAGCCAATAACTTAACTTCACAGTCGCGGATGGTTTCTTTACCAAAAATATTCATCCTGCGGGGGACAGCAATTTTATCGCCTACTCCTATTTGCGCCAACTCTCGCCATCCCTTAATTGTTAAAAATGGGTGGGTAATTGTAGTTTCTATAAAGCGTCCGAGTCTTGTTGTGACGCGGAATACAGGCTTAATTCCATCATCTATAAAATCTGATGGTGTAGTTAGATGAAACTTCCAATCTTTTCCTAAAGTTAGTAATTCTGCTTGACGTTTTTGATAGATTTCTGCTATAGTTGAAACACTGCCATCACTTAAAATCACTACGGTAGAGCCTGCTTCGCATTTGCCCATGGCAGGGCGCCCAGCAACGATGATTAAATCCGATCGCTGAAAGCCACCTGTCATAGCATCTAAATCATAAAAACCGCACTGAATACCGGGAAGCGTGAGGCCTTCATTGCGATTTTCTAGGTCTTGAAATGTTTGGTTTAGTGTTTCGCCGATCGATACTAAATCCTGTTGCGGGCGTTCTTGAGTGATGCCAAAAATTTCTTGTTCGGC
>Ga0209490_10006689_pt1 | contig 10369 bp, 2 predicted proteins | sample MAT06_FD_187209 | JGI IMG/M metagenome (GOLD analysis project Ga0209490, IMG submission 187209) | Freshwater microbial communities from Lake Fryxell liftoff mats and glacier meltwater in Antarctica - MAT-06 (SPAdes) (version 2) | ecosystem: Environmental > Aquatic > Freshwater > Ice > Liftoff...
AAAGAAGGCCATCTCACGCGCTAGCTTCACGCCGCCTTTTTCCGCACTGACAACGCTGTGTGCATAATTAGCATACTCTTCCACGGTCTCAAAGTGGACGCGCCCTACCGCGTATTGTACATCGAGCTGAGACTGGAAGCGATAGGGGATCTTTTCCGGGCTGCCGACAATCAACAGATAGTAGGGCACCTTGTCTGGATCAGCCGGACCGGGGCCAGCGCCGTTGCGCGCCAGAAAGCCATTTTTGTTGTCCTTGCCCACACGGAAGCCATTCGGCCCTGTGTAAAGGCGAAAGTGATTGCCCGCCTGTTCCTGGCGCCACTGGATCAACTCACCCAGCGCGGCTTCGATGGCTGGATCTGCATCATGGGCAAATATAATGCCCCAGCCAGATTGATCCAGTTTTTTCGGATCGATGCCCTCTTTAACGCCAAAGTGTTCGGTGCTGCCCTGCGCATTGCGAAATTTGAGTTCATTGATATTTTCAATCGTGCTTTCGCCGCGGATCAGACCAAACAGTTGCTCGCCCGTCATCGGCGGCAAATCATAGTCACCGACGTCGCCATTGACGCCATTAAAGTAAAGGAGTTCTTCGCTCATGGTTGTGTGTTTCCTGATTTTGAGAAGAAAGGAAGAGAAGATGACAGGATGACAGGATGACATTGGGATGTCCCTTTGTCATCCTGTCATCGTCCGACCGCAGGTCGGCGTCATCCTACTTATTTCTCTTCCTTTGGCTCTGGTCGTTTATAGGCGACTTCGACATTCTTGTTGAGCATGTGCTCGATCTGCGTTACGGCCTCGGCGGTGGCTTCCTTGAGGTCCGCTTGGATCGAGGTGGCGTTTTGCATATAGAGCAGGCGGGTCCAGTAGGTGTTGTAGACAACGCCCAGCCAGGTAATGAACTGGAGATTCTCTTCCAGCGAACGCAGGGGCTTGCTCATAAAGTAGCCCAGGAAACTGGCAATGCCCAACCCACCAAAGAAGAGACCAGCTAATTGCGTCCCCTGCTGTGAACTGAGCCGCGCGGCGACGACAAACAGGCCAATGCCAACCGCGAACATCACCACATACATAACAATCGTCATGTAGTACGGCACCATAAAGGCGCGCAGCACGCGGTTGAACATGATGTTATTGTTCTCGAAACCATGTTTGATGTGTTCGAGCCAGAGGTCGTACAAGCGCCCATCCATAGCTGGCGCTGGCTGTGTTGCCTGGGGCGCTTCGGCTTGCGTTGCAGCCGCGACGGTGGTTGGCGCTACGGTTGTGGCTGGAGCTGCTGGCGTGGTCGCCACCGCAGCTTGGGTAAGTGTAGTCTGGGAAAAGGTCGTCGACGGAGCCGTGACCTGCATGAAAACGGCGGCCGGCTGTGGCATAGGCAGGAAGGAGATTGCGGCGTCCAGATCCGAACCCAAGACTGGCGCATCGGTATCCTGATAGGCAAATGAAGCCGAACTGGGATCCTGGCGCAACAGGCCGAAGGATTGCACCCACTTCAAGATCAAGCCGCCATAATAGTCGGCCTGGCCCGGTCCATTATAACCGGCGGCAAAACCGGCATAGTTCTGGCTGCGCAACGCCTGCACCATATTGGCGTCGGCATTGATAAAGTCAAAGAGCCCCAACACGTGATTGCGCTCGTCGGCCTGGAAGGCGTTGAACATCTCCTGCACGTTGGCATAGCCAATTCGTTGGTGGTTAAAGCCCATGATCTGCGGTAAACCCATGCTGATCGAGAACTTGGCTGCCGTGTCATCCAGGCTGGCGGCAAAGTTCAGCGCTGCCCATTCGGCGCTCTGGTTGCCGTGGAACTCTTGGAAAGGCTGGTTGGGGTCGCTGCGCCAGGTGTGCCCTTCCCAACAACGGTCGTTGTTAAAGGTAAAACACTGAGCAAAGCGGTCGGGGTTCTGCTTACCCCAATAGTGATAAAAGAGATGGTTTTCAAAACGGATAATCATCCGGCCATCCGCGCCAAAAGCGTTGCCGCCCGATTCGACGGCCAGGATCGCCACGGCCAGCGCCGGGTCGATGCTTAATTTAGCGGCTAGTGCGTTGAGCAAGCCACCATAACGATTCCAAATACCGGCCAAGAGCTTCGCGCCAGGACCAGCCGATGCACCCAAGGCAATCTGTTCTGCGGCAGAAGGTGCCAACGGTATGCTGACCAGTTCGGGCGTAGAGGCCAAATAACCGGCCATGGCCCGGGAGCCACCTGCCATTGGTGGGGCCACCGGTGTCGGCACTGGTTGGGGTGCCGCATCCGCCCGCGCGACATAACTACCATGCACATAACCAGCATTACCGTCATTGGTTGCTGCAAAGAGCCATTCGCCCGCTTCATGCATCACATCAAGCTGGGTCTGGTGTTGGAGCAGCATAAGCGGAGTCTGATCAGACCCCGCGCCACTGCGCAGGTTGAGCCCATCCGGTGCATTGACAACGCCCGTCGTCTTTTTTGCCTTGCGCATCTGACCTACTAGTTCCACCGCAACCAGCGTTCGCTCCAATGCCGAGAGGTTAGGGAGGACAGCCAGCGCCGCGCCTTGGTAGATGGCCTGCCGATTCTGCGCAAGTTGAGCTACATCGAGCCCGGCTTTGGTGAGCACATCCCAGTTGCCGACACCCAGTTGACCGGCTACATTGTAAAAGGCATCGATTAGATTTTGATGGGTGAAAATTGGTGGAATGTTCCCCACTTGCACATTGGGTGTTGGGACCACGTTTGGCTGTTGCGGCTGTGCGCCGTTGGTAGCCGGTTGCGCGCCGTTGGTGGCTGGTTGCCCCACCTGGGCTGCACCCAACTCTGGTCGCCCCATATTGCCGATGCCGCCGACAATACGATTCTTGATCGAGCCGTTGGTGCGCCACGCAAACGAATCCCATACTGGGTCGGGCGAAGAGAGAATAAAGAAGGCGGTTGAGGCAATATAGGGATACTTAAAGACCTCGTTGAGCCACTGCTGATATTCATCGGCGTAGAGGCCCTCATCGGTAGAAAAGCCTTGGCCCTGGCCGTTGGAGTTGCCACATTCCAAAATGTGGATCAGCTTATTGGGATACATTTCATGATAATATTTGAAACTAAGCCCACTGTGGTCAGCCATCATCACCGAACCGCCGTTGGGCGGCGTCTGCCAATAGCAGTGACAGCCGAGCCAGTCTGCCCGCTCAATGGCTGGGCGGCAGATCTGTAACCACGCCTTATCTCGATGCAGCGGATCGGGTAGGGCCAGGCCGGGAAAGCCAAAGCTGGCCCACGGGTGGATCTGTTTCAGGCGCGCATAGACATCCAGAAACCAATCGTTAAAGCTGCGCGCGTCGTCGTCGGTGTTGCCCCATCCTTCGTACCGGTGCGCATGGTTAGGTTCGTTGTGGATTTGAAACTGCGTGCAATAAGGTTGCAACTGGCCGATGATCGGCGCCATCGCGTTGACAAATTCTTCTGGGCTGGGATGCCCGCCGGTGTTGAAACCAGGGTGATGTAAGCGCGTGATAATCTCTAGATTAGGATTTTCAGCTTTGAGCCGCTGAAAGACATCCACATTGGTCAGGCTCATCATTTTGATCGATTCGAGCTTGGCCTCGCGGACGACCTGAAAATCCGCCTCTTCAAAGCGGCTGTCGTTGCGGCCATTCACACCGACTCTAGACGTACGTACCATTTGTATTACCTCCGAGGAATAAGAAAAGATGACAAGATGAAGGGATGACAGGATGAAGGGATGACAGAATCGTCTCGCCGATTATCTTGTTATCCTGTCATTCATAGAACGACCTACTGCTCTACACACACTGAACATTGCCCCAATCACCCACCTGAACGTAGTAGACGCGCTGTTCGCCGCTGGCAAGATTTTCTGCCTGCTGACCGATATAGTCCGCGCCGCCCTGGTTGATCGTGAACTCGGTGGAGTTGGGCACAAAACCGTCGGCGAAGATCCGCTTTTGCAGCGCCGCTTCGCGATTGAACTGGAGTACCTGACAGCGCTTGCCTTCTTGACGCAACAGATCGTTGAGACCATTGCTGTCATTGATGGCTGGGCTCGCAGATCGGCTTGTAGCCGCGCTGTGCTGCCGTTGGAAAACCACATAAAAAGAGTGGTGGCCTATGGTGTTCCATAATTCTCCATTCGGACCGGGTTCGTCGTCATGATGGGTGCTGAGCTTGCTCACCCGGTCGCTGGGGCAGCCATCACCTTCGATCCAGATCTCCAGATCCATGCCTTTTTCAATTGGCACATCGCCAGCCGGTTCGCTGTCCGGCTTGTCGAGCAGTTTGGGTGGCGCAGCCTGATCCTCGCTGCGCCCGGCCCAACTCCAGCCGATGCGTAGGTTGGGGTCTTTGATGCGCTGGCCGTTCTCGTCCAACACCTCGATCAAGGCGTTGTGCCGGCTTTGGTTCTCTTCCGGCGCCAGATGATGCACGCCGATGATTTTCCAGCCGGGCGACCCCGCCGTGATGCTGGCTGGGGCAACCTGTACGCCATACTGGGTTACCTCTTGTGCGCCGCAGGGTTGACCGAGAAATTTGCTATTGTAATTTGCATGTTGAAACATAATGACCTCCTATCAGATTTTTGATAATTTTTGTACAAAGTTGGTTGCTATTTGGTTTGCCATGTAGTTGTTCCTTGTGTTGCTACGAATAGGTTGGCTAATTATTTGTTACTGACCCCGCAGAATGATCGGAAAGTAGAGTTTTGGGCCATTGACTGCTACCTGCAGCACGCTGTCGTTCTGCCAAGCGACAACCCCTAGTGGCCGGCCGGCCACGACGATGACAACCTGCTGCCCGGCGCCAATACAGGCCGGGTTGCGCGAGCCATCACCGGCGACGTTCAGGCTGTAGACGATCTGCCCGTCGATGGCCTGGGTTATGCTTTCACCGCAGACCACGCCATTGATCAGCGCCTGCACCGGCAAACCGGCGGCTGGGGTCAAACCGTTCTCTGCTAGAACCGTGCCGTAGTAAGTGGCGGGCGGTGTGGGGAAGCCGTTAACGCTGGCGGTCTGCACGGCGTTATCTGGCCCTTTGACCAACCATGTCATGGGCTGCGTGGCGTTGATCCAGTAACCGCGGCCGAATTCCAGCACCTTCAGATCGTTGACCCAGGCCGGTGCGCTGGGCGCATAAACTTTCCATGGATCTGCTGCATCTGTCGCCACATAGCTGTAGACCGTGCTATAGCTGTTGGCCAGCGAAGCCAGGGCCTGGCTAACCGGGCGCGTCTCTTGCACAGGGTAGGCGACCAGATTCCAACCCGCCTGCCCCAACGGGATCTCCAGGCTGCTCATCAACACATAGAGGCCAGGGCCGTGCGCCTGGGCCGAGGCTTCGTTGACTGCTTGGTTGAGCACGGTGGACAGTCGCTGCCACTGCTGGTTGGCTTCATCCCAGAAATAGAGGTTGAGGAACTTCTCTTCACCAGCTGGTACATCCTGCCCGCGGTAACGGAATAGGATCGAGGTGTTGACCAGGTCGGGCGCACCGTCAGATTTGAGAATGCGATAGCCATCACCGACCACGGTTGTCCACAGCGGTATTGCGGGCAGCCCGTTGACCTTTTGCAGCGCGTAGAACTCACCGCTCTTAAAGCGCACGTTGCCATAGATCAGCACCTGGCCATCGGGCGAAATGGCCGGGGTGACGCTCTCGCTATCCGCCTGGCCGGTGGTGGCCAGGCTTCGGTTGCCTTTGGCCGGTTTCTTGATTTTGCCTGGGCTACCGCCGAGTGCATAGCTGGTCAGGCTCTCGCGACGCGGGTTGCTGGCGCTGTCGGCTTCGTCTACCCAGACCTGGATGTGACCGGCCAGCACGCCTGCGCTCAACTGAAAGGTGGTAGAATAGGTGCCGCCGGTCCAGGGCACAAAACCGGTGGCGGGCGTAGCGGGGCTGTTTTCGGGATAGAGTTTGCCCTGCAACGTCAGACCGGCATCGACGTTGCTGACCAACACACCAACTGTGCGCGAACTGATGGGGCTGACGACAATCTCCGGTTGCCAGGTCGGTTTATCCACCAGCGTGAGGAAGAGGTCATTGGCAATGATGGTCTCACAGCCCAGCCGCTTCGCGGGCAGATCATAGACACAGACGCGGTCGCCAACATGCGCGCCGCGCGCATCCAGCTTGTCAACCACCGGATGGCCGAGGTCGATCAGCCGCTCTTGGCTGTAGAGGACAGCCTGCGCCTGCTCGCTGGTCTGCTGGGTTTTGCCATTGGCATCGACCAGGTCAAAGATCGCCACGTCAATTGGCAGGGTGGCCGTGGTGGCAAAACGGCGCTGCACCTGGGTGACGGCCAGCGGCAGGGTATCGGGGCCGGGCTGGGGCTGGTCAAGCGGGGCGCGCAGCCAGGGGTAAAAGTGGGTGATGGTCTGCCAATCGGCCCGCCCACTGCGCTGGGCCGAGATGGTTTTGGCGCAGTCGGTGGCCCAACCGCTTGCGCTGTGGAATTCGCTAAAATCCTGGCGGTATTGATCGGCCATCAAGGTATTTGTACATGTATCCACCTGCACCACCACACCATCTTGTAGACCGAGATAGTTATCGTAGAGATAGAAGGCGTAGTGACCGAGTTCATGCGCCAGCGTGCGCGGCCAATCTTCACCCAGCGTGCCGGTGGCCTCGCCAAAGCGGTTCCAGACCGCGCCGATGCGGATGTGGCCGGGTTGATAGGTGATCGAGTAGGGCGTCGTCGCGCTGATAAACCCATTGGCGGTGATGGTTTCGCTCGCCTCGCTGCGCACAATGCCACCGGGGTCGGCGTTGGGGATCAGCGCATTGCTGGCGTAGATACGGATATCCGCCTGTTCCCAATTTTCCTTGTTGTGATAGAGCCGAATCGCACCCAGCGTCGCCTGACCATCGCTGGCATCGAAGAGGAATTCGGCGGTGCGGCGTAGGTCAAATGCTAATTGGTTAAGAAAGGCCGTATCCTTACGCGCATCCCATTCCAGGGCTACATCCAGGTTAAAGAGCAGCAGCGGGTGGGCCGCGGCGATGGTCAGCGTCTGCACCCCAGCGGTAGTCACCGTGTAAACAGCCAACCCATTGAGCGTGGGGGTCGCGCTCATGTTGTAGAGCGTGTAGCTCTCCGTGGCCGTGATCGGGGCCAGCGCCACCAGCCGATCACCTATGTTCAACACCCCGCGACCCTGAAGATAGCCCTGGTTATCGGGATGATAGGCCACGCCAGCCTGATTTGTGATTGGGAGTGCATTCGTCGCTTGGTTGGCTGGCAGGCGGTAGACGAGGGCGTTGGCGGCGGGTTTGGCCACGCCAGTGCTGTTTTCTACCACGCGCACCTGGGTGCCACGCACGCGGAAAGGAACCGTGGCCGCAATGGCAACTGGGCGTTGGTACAAACCAGGCGTGCGGTTGGGATAGAGATAGGTGCCGGGGCTAGCGCTTTGCTGCGCCTGCGGGTAAACTTGCAGGCGCAGCACCACATTGTCCGACTGGCCAAAAAAACCAGAGGCAAAGGTGTCCCAGGTAAATACATGGGGGCTCCCGCCCGCCTTAACGTCTGCGGCCGTCAAGTTGGTGGTAGGCGTAGTCGCGGTTGCCACGGCCGGTTGCCACTGCCCGCCGCCGTTCAGTGAATAGAACGCCGCAATGCGCCCAACCGGATCGCCCTCAGGGTCAAAGAGTTTATACGCAAGCGGAATGGTGCTGCCGCCAATCTGCGGTGTAAGCGGCGCGGTGATCGTTACAAAAGGCGGGTTATTGGGTAGCTTGCGTTGCCCTTGGCGCATGTTGCTGTAGACTCGGTTGGGGCTACCAGAATTGCCGGTGGCGAGGTCAAGGTCGCCATCGCCATCGGCATCGCCCCACGCCACGCTTGTTGTATTGTCGGTGTCGGCGGACAACCAGACGGCGGTGGGCTGCAAGACGCCGCCCACATTCAGGTAAATCTTGTTGGGGCCGGCGGCGAGGTCAAGATCACCATCGCCATCCACATCGCCCCACGCCACGCTCTTGGTGTTATCGGTATCGGCAGAGAACCAGGCAGCGCTCGGCTGCAAGACGCCGCCCACATTCAGATAGACTTTATTGGGGCTGCCCCCATTGCCAGCAGCGAGGTCGAGGTCGCCATCGCCATCCATATCGCCCCACGCCACGCTATTCGTGACATCGGTATCGGCGGAACTCCAGGCGGCGGCGGGCTGTAAGCTGCCACCTTCGTTCAGGTAGACCTTGTTGGGATCGCCTACGCTAGGACCATCAGGACTTCTGCTTATATTGCCGGCGGCGAGGTCGAGGTCGCCATCGCCATCCACATCACCCCACGCCACGCTCACGGTGTTATCGTCGTCGGCGGAGAGCCAGGCCGCCGTCGACTGCAAAGTGCGGCCGTCGTTCAGGTAGACCTTGTTGGGCTTGCCTGATTCAGCGCTGTTGGCGGTACCAACGGCGAGGTCAAGGTCGCCATCGCCATCCACATCGCCCCAGGCCACGCTCTGACTTAACCATACGTCGTAGTCGGCGGAGAGCCAGATGGCAGTGGGCTGCAAGACGCCGCCTTGATTGCGGTAGACCTTGCTGGGATCGCTATAATTGCCGACAGCGAGGTCGAGGTCACCGTCGCCATCCATGTCGCCCCACGCCACGCTTGTGGTGTTGTCCGTGTCGCTCAACCCCCAAGCCGCAGGTTGCAAGATACCGTCCGCATTCAAATAGACTTTGTTGTGTGTACCGTCACCATAGATGTTGCTATTGCCAACGGCAAGGTCGAGGTCGCCATCGCCATCCACATCGCCCCACGCCACGCTTGAGGTACTATCGCTGTCGGCGGAACTCCAGGTGGCAGCGGTCTTCAGAACGTCGCCTTCATTTTGGTAGACCTTATTGGGGCTACCAAAATAGCCCAGGGCAAGGTCAAGGTCGCCATCGCCATCCATATCGCCCCACGCGATGCTCGTGGGCGTGTCGATTTTGCCGGAGTTTGAGGCGGCGGCGGTCTTCAAGCTAAGCCCTTGATTCAGATAGATTTTGTTGCCAGCGGCGAGGTCGAGGTCGCCGTCACCATCTGCATCGCCCCACGCTACGCTCTGGTTAAATCCTACGTCGGCGGAATTCCAGGCCGCGCTGGTTTGTAAGACGCCGCCTTCATTGCGGTAGACTTTGTTGGTTTCGAAGCTAACAAATGTACCGCCGCCTGCGCCATCATCACCATAGCCGCCGCCAACGGTGGCGAGGTCGAGATCGCCATCGCCATCCATATCACCCCACGCCACACCATTCGTGATACCGGCATCGGCGGAACTCCAGGCGGCGGTGGGCTGCAAGACACCGCCCTCATTGCGGTAGACCTTGTTAGAGCCTCTATAATTACCAGTGGCGAGGTCGAGGTCGCCATCGCCATCCATATCGCCCCACGCCACGCTTGTGGTAATGTCGGTGTCGCCGAAACTCCAGGCGGCGGTGGGCTGCAAGACGCCACCCTCATTCAGGTAAATCTTGTTGGCGCCCTCATTGCCAGCGGCGAGGTCGAGGTCGCCATCGCCATCTACATCACCCCACGCCACGCTATTCGTGCCATCGCTATCGGCGGAGAGCCAGACGGCAGCGGGCTGCAAGACGCCGCCTTCATTGCGGTAGACCTTGCTGGGGCTGTCATAATTGCCGGCGGCGAGGTCGAGGTCGCCATCGCCATCCATATCGCCCCACGCCACGCTTGCGGTATCATCGGCGTCGTCGGAGAGCCAGGCCGCCGTCGGCTGCAAAGTGCCGCCGTCGTTCAGGTAGACCTTATTGGGCGAGCCTGAGTCATAGCTGCGGGCGGTACCAACGGCGAGGTCGAGGTCGCCATCGCCATCCACATCGCCCCACGCCACGCTTGCGGTATCGTCCTTATCGTGGGAAATCCAAGGGTTGAACGGGCTCAAGGGCACAAGATTCGGGGCCTGGGCGACGATGTCTACAGATGCACCGCTTTGTTCGCTGCCGCTCTGCACTGTATTGAATGTGTTGGCTAGCTCTTGTAGGGTTACAAAAGCGACAACCAGGACGCAACTCGTCTGGGGTGCAATGGCACCGCCGCAACTCGCCGCAAGATTGTTCCATTTCAATTGACCCGCACTGCCCTGATCCGCTGGCGGCGTAGCACCGGCGAAGATCAGGTGTTTCGTATCATAGGTATCGGTGAGCGGTAGGCTGGTGATGACAGCACCGCCAGTGTTGCTAATGTTGATCGTAATTGTGAACGCGGTGCCGGGGGTAACAGTCTGCGCATACAGATGCTGCTCTATTCTAAATCTGACAATCGATGCGTCAATGCGTACGCCGGCACTGCTTTGTTGGTCGCCGCTCTGTGCGGTATTGACCGTGCGCTGGTCGGGCAACAGGGTTGTATCCTGTTTGGCC
>Ga0209490_10006691_pt1 | contig 10368 bp, 8 predicted proteins | sample MAT06_FD_187209 | JGI IMG/M metagenome (GOLD analysis project Ga0209490, IMG submission 187209) | Freshwater microbial communities from Lake Fryxell liftoff mats and glacier meltwater in Antarctica - MAT-06 (SPAdes) (version 2) | ecosystem: Environmental > Aquatic > Freshwater > Ice > Liftoff...
GCGAGTAACAGGAATAAGAACAGGGGGGCGATCAATCCCATTCCAAGCTATTCTTTTCTATTCTTCTTGTTTAGCCTAAAGTGCCCTTGCATCTCTAGGCTATACTTGATACTATGACTCCCTATGATAAACGTTGAAGTACAGCGCGGGAATAGCGAAAACGGCCTCTCATTACTACGCCGTTTTACCAAGCGTGTCCAAGGAGCAGGTATCTTGCCTCGTGTACGCTCTATTCGATATGCTGAGCGTGTAATGTCTAGCAGTGTTAAAAAGAAGAAGACCTTAAAGAAAATTAAGCGAAAAGGCGAGATAGAGACACTTCTGCGACTTGGCAAGATTATCCCTGATGCCAAAAGAAAGCGCCGATAATTTTTCTACTCAAAATACCACAAAAGGCAAGCATCCCCGCTTGCCTTTTGTTAATATAAAAAATGATATCCTTGGTGTGGACTATGAACTCTCAGTAGTATTTATTGGAGACAAACGGTCCCGAACCTTAAACCGCATTTATCGAGAGAAAGACAAGAGTGCTAACGTGCTTTCATTTCCACTTTCAAAAAATGAAGGGGAAATTTTTTTGAACCTTCGAAGGGCTGAGCGAGAAGCACATAATTTTGATAAAACATATGAAGATTTCGTTGGATTTTTATTTATCCACGGATTGCTTCATTTGAAAGGAATGGGCCACGGTAGTAGAATGGAGGAACAAGAGGAAAAATTTGTAAAGAAATTTAAACTCTCATAACGCTATTCTGACGAAATTAAGAATAGTATTGTATACTGTTCTTACGTTGCAGTAATTTGTTTTACGGTTATTAGGTCATTCACTTTTCAGTTATTTTTTATGTCCAGAAACATTGCAGTTGGAATAGACATCGGAACCTACCAGATCAAAGTAGTGGTTGCCGAGCAATTGCGTGAAGGCGATAGGCTTAATCCAAAAATTCTCGGTACCGGCTTTACTGATTCAAAAGGTTTGCGTCACGGATACATCGTCAATTCTGCAGAAGTAACTCGCGGTCTTAAAATTGCCCTCAGTCAGGCCCAAAAAACTTCTGGGATTGATATTACTAGAGCGTATGTTTCGGTTGGAGGTATTGGGCTTTCAGGAATACTCTCAACTGGATCTGCAATCACCTCTCGTGGAGACACCGAAATCAATGAACTTGATGCAGAAAAAGCGCTCGAAGCAGCCCGTCAGGATATTCCACCTGCACTCTCTCAAAATAGGAGAATTATTTATGAAATCCCTGTGAAGTATCGTGTGGATGGACGAGACGTTCTCGGAAATCACCCAATCGGAATGAAAGGAGTGAAGCTTGAAGTCAAAGCACTTTTTGTAAGCTGTCTTGAGCATCATTTGAAAGATCTTGTTGAAGCCGTCGAGGATGCAGGAGTTGAGGTTATTGATATCGTTGCGGCTCCCATTGCGGCAAGTTTCGTTACCCTCACGAAAGCTCAGCGAATCGCAGGATGTGTCTTAGCTAACATCGGGGCAGAGACAGTATCTATCGTTGTGTTTGAAGATAACAAACCCGTCTCTCTTGAAATATTCCCTATCGGCTCTACTGATATCACCAACGACATTGCGCTCGGACTTCGTATCCCACTAGAAGAAGCGGAAAATATTAAAAAAGGGAGCATAACGAGTGGAAACTATCCCAAAAAGAAATTAGAGGAGATTGTTTCTGCAAGACTTTCTGACATGTTTGAACTTATCGACGCCCATTTAAAAAAGATTGGCAAAAACGGTCTTCTTCCTGCTGGAATAATTATTACGGGTGGCGGTTCAAGCCTTGCTACTCTTGAAGATTTTGCAAAATCTTCCTTAAAGCTCCCTTCACGTATTGCTCATATTAATTTTCCAGAAAAAGAAAAAGGTAAAATAAAAGATGCACTATTCGCTGTTGCGCTCGGTCTTTGTATGTGGGGATGGAGCGAAGACGAATCTAGCAGAGACGGAGTCATCATCAATGGTTCTAGAAATATCCTAAGAGACGTTATTAAAAATATTAAAAAGTGGATGCGTCCATTTTTACCTTAAAGCATAAGCATATTTAGATACACATTAAAGGCATCGTCAAGGTGCTTTTCTTTTTTGTGCCCTCTGTTATTATGGCTGTACCTCTTAGTTAAGTCCTAAACACTACATATGCCACAAGTCAAACCAGAAGTTGAAACATTTGCTCGAATAAAGGTAATCGGTGTCGGAGGATCCGGTAATAATGCGGTTAATCACATGGTCAGCTCTAAGGTTCATGGGGTTGATTTCATCGCAATAAACACTGACGCTCAAGACCTTCATCACTCATTAGCAAAAAAGAAAATTCACATTGGTAAAAACCTTACCAGAGGGCTTGGTACTGGAATGAATCCAGAACTCGGAAAACGCGCTGCGGAAGAAACAAAAGAAGAAATCCAAGAAGCAATCAAGGGTGCTGATATGGTTTTTATAGCATGCGGAATGGGAGGAGGCACCGGTACCGGTGCCGCTCCTGCGGTAGCACGTACTGCAAAAGAAGCAGGCTGTCTGACCGTTGCGGTAGTCTCAAAGCCATTCTTCTTTGAAGGGTTGCAACGTATGCGCATTGCAGAACAAGGAATCGATGAGCTCAAGCAATCAGTTGACGCAATCATTATTATTCCAAACGATCGCCTCCTCGCAACTATCGACAAAGACACTACAGCAAAAAATGCTTTCGCAATGTGTGACGACATTCTCCGCCGTGCCGTAGAAGGAATCTCAGACCTCGTTACGACCCCTGGATTCATCAACATAGACTTTGCTGATATTCGAGCAGTCATGGAAAATGCAGGCCCAGCCCTTATGGGAATCGGATATGCATCAGGGGAAAAGCGTGCGGAAGAAGCTGCAAGGTCAGCTATCAATTCCCCACTCCTCGAAGTTTCTATTTCTGGAGCAAAGGGAGTTCTCTTCTCTATCGCTGGTCAAGATGACCTTACTATGTTTGAAATTCAAGACGCAGCAAAAGTCATTACTGAGTCTGTCGATCCTAACGCTCGCATTATCTTCGGAACCGTTCGTGATGAGAAGCTCAAGAAGGGCGAAATCAAGATTACTGTCATAGCCTCAGGATTCCCTGAAACTCTCGTAAAAAAGAACTTATTCCAGCAAGATGCATCGCAGACAATCAACAGTGGTATGAGCAATAATTCTGACGAGAAAAAGGGGAAAATTTACAACAGCATGCCTAGTTTCTCAGCTCCGAAAGAACCAAAAGAAGATCAAGCTCCTGCTCCCATGATTACACGGACAGAGCCGACTCAGGCGAAGCCATTAGTTGATGATGGAGATGATGACGATTGGGGAGCGGTGCCTGCGTTCCTGCGTCGTTCAAAGCTTAAATAGTGCTAGTAAAAATTATAATACAGTCAAAACAGCTTACCCGAGCTGTTTTTACATGGTAGGTAGGTGTGTCCACCCCCCATACCAAGGAGTCTCCTTGGTATGGGGACTCCCATTCATTATTCATTTGCATTACCTCTACCAAGGTCCGACCTATGTATTTCTTCGCAACTAGGGTGACCCTTGGAAAAACCCCTCCCCATTCTCTATTCTTTATTCTTGTATTCCTATTCCTCTTATTCTTCCTTACTCGTCTCGCTGAGCTTTGGCGAAGCGGGTTCCCCTCCTCCCCTATTTTTGCTATCCTATACCCACTGAGTTGTTATTTGTATTCTCTAGCAACTAGTTACTAGCAACTAACAACTACCTTATGTACGATTTAGCCATTCTTGGAGGAGGACCTGCTGGTGTTGCTGCCGGAGTGTATGCATCACGAAAGCGACTGAAAACAATTTTCATAACTGAAACATGGGGAGGACAGAGCACCGTCTCTGAAGGTATTCAAAATTGGATAGGAACTGTCTCTCTTTCTGGCCCACAACTTGCGATTGATTTACAGAAGCACCTTGAAGCGTACGCGGGAGATATCGTAGACATTCACGCAGATGAGCGTATTGAAACAATCACTAAAAAGGGTGATGGATTTTCTATCAAAACAAATAAGTCCGAATATACTGCCAAAACAATCCTTATCGCTACCGGAAGTACCCGCAGGAAGCTTGAAATCCACGGTGCAGAAGAGTTTGAGCATAAAGGTATCACTTATTGCGCATCCTGTGACGGCCCTCTCTTTGCTGACCAAGATGTAGCAGTAATCGGTGGAGGAAATGCGGCTTTTGAGAGCGCGGCCCAACTTCTCGCATACTGCAAGTCTGTTACGATGCTCAACCGTGGTACAAACTATCGGGCTGACCCAATCACGGTCGAAAAAGTACTTTCTAACCCGAACATGAGATCCATACAAAATGCTGAACTTATTTCAGTTACGGGAGAGAAGTTTGTTAATGGTATTGAGTACAAGAATTCAACTTCAGGAGAAATCATTACCTTACCCGTCACGGGTGTTTTCGTTGAGATAGGTCTTATTCCTTCAACTGAGTACGTAAAAAATGTTGTTGAGCTCAACAACTATGGACAAATCATTACCAATCCAAGAACCCAAGCCACCAACACTATCGGCATCTGGGCTGCGGGAGATTGCACCGATACGCTCTATCACCAAAACAATATCGCTGCAGGTGACGCGGTCCGCGCCCTCGAAGACATCTATATGCATATTCATACAAAGTAGGGACAGTTTTTAGTTTTAAGTTGTTAGTTTTAAGTAAAATACAAAATCACCCGAAGGCGAAGCCTTCGGGTGATTTGCTTAACACTAACAACCTACCTGATGACAATGCAGGCTTAAAACTGTTTTTACAAAACTATCACTTGTCCAAAAAGTATGGAGCGATAGAAAACCATCAAAAGAACGATGACGAAGAGGAGGATGGTGCCAGCAAGGACATTTTTTGGATGCTGTTTCTTGAATTCAATGCCGATTGCAAGGAGGAGAGAAAGAATAATGAATCCAGCGAGCGCCAAATACAAAACGCTAACTGTTTTTTTGGGTGTAGCTAATGTCCTTTCAATGAAAGTAGGTTTTTGCGCGATATTTTGCGTGGTTTCGTCGCTTACGAGCTGGGGGTTTGCGATTAGGCTTCTTGTCTCTTCCCCTTCCGTAAACGCCTGCCCAAGCACGAGCGTCTGAGTTGTTGTCGCACTTGTCGGTGGTATATTAGATATAGCAATACTTGTGGTTGCGGAGGCAGGATCCGAGGCTCCAAGGATTGTAGTGGTTGCATTAAGATTGGTTGTGCTTGCAAAGGGTTTTACTGGCGCAACTGCCGATTTTTTAACTGGAACATCTACTGCAGGGACAGGCTTTCCGAACATCTGTACGACAAAAGTGGTTTGTCTGCCTTGATACACCCCCTCTGCAGTGGCAACGCCAATTTCTGTAAACTTACCGTTCAATATATTTGCCCGGTGTCCTGGTGAATTCATCCACGCCCTATCAACTTCATTTGAATCCGTAAAGTTCACCGCAAGATTTTCTCCCGCGTACATATAGGCATATCCAGCACTTTTGAACCAATGCCACGGGGTCTTCCCTTCAGGGCTTGTGTGGGCAAAATATCCCTTTTCAGCCATATCATCTGCCTTTTCCTGAGCAGCACGCTCTAGAATTGGGTTTGGGGTAAGAACAGCTAATGCCCCCTTCCCTCGATTTGTGTTTGTAAGATCAATGACCGTACGGCTAATAACTGCACTTAAAAGATCTGTATTTCTAATTATTCCTATATTTATAATTCCAGCAAAAAAGATGAAGAGTGTGAGAAATGAAAGCACCGCGAGTGATGACTTTCGGATGATGTGAGGCTTGAATTCGTTTCCCTCGTTCGGGATAAAATATTTTTTCACAAACTTTTTCATTAAAATTATAGTTACAAATGCGAGTTTCAAATGAACTTATTCATTCTAGCATTCACTCCTCGTTACTAGAAACTAGTCACTAGCAACTGCATCAATTTATCACCCTTTCAGTAAATACTACGAGGCGGTCACTGTAGGTTTTCTTTTCAGGAATCCAGGTTCCGTCACAGGTAATCAGATTAAGATGCTGTCCATCGGTTTCTCCAAAAATTTCATTTGTTACGGTAGTATTATAATCTATCAATTGCACTCGCGTGACCCTAAACTGCACGGTTTCTCCATTATCGTTACTGACGTATACAAAGTCCCCCATTCTCACATTATCAAGATTATAAAACACTCCCGGGTTACCTTTTCCATCGTCAAGGTGTCCATCCATGACGGCGTTACCTATCTGACCCGGGACTGGTCCGTGTTTGAACCACCCGACATCATCAAACGATTCGGGTACACCCATATTGCCCTCCTTTGTAAGGCCGACCTGCGTTACGCGAGCTTCGATGCCAACACTTGGTATCGAAAGCGTACGAGGACTTGAAGAAGATACTTCTCCTGTGACCACTTTCCTGTCGATTGTGGGCATGCTGATTGCTGCCACACGCTCTGCTGGCCTTGAATAAAAAGACCAGAAGACAATGCCGACCATGGTAATGATTGAGGCATTGAGCAGAAACAGTACCAGATACTTGTTGATACTTCTTGCTTGTTTTTTCTCGCGAGCGACCACGGCTTCAAAAGCTGCGGCAGGCAAATCTAATGATGTCTCGAGGGCAGGATTTTTGGTTACTAAGTTTGAAGTTTTAGAGTTTACTTTTTTTTCTTTGATTACTGTTAGCTTCCTTGGTTTTTTAGGAGTTTTTACAATACGAATAGGTACTGCTCGAGCTTTTCTCGTTCTTGTGGGCTTTGTTGGTTCTTTGTTTTCTGGTTCAGAAAGCATGTGACTATACAAAATAGCAGCTCTTTGAGCTGCTATTTTGTTGCTAATTATTAGTTACTCTTTTTTTGTAAGAATGTGTAGTTGGTAGTTCCGAGAAGCACGATGCCGACAAGGAGCACGAGTGTTGCGTATAGTGCGTTTGGATTGCTGGTATCGATAGGGCCTGTTCCTGTGTTAGGAAGTCCAATCGACGCACCGAGAATCTGTCCTTCAGGAGTACCCGTAGTTGAAGCGCCAAGTACAACTGGTACGACACTTCTAAATGAACTACCTCCTCCACTTCTTCCACCACTTGAGCTTGTAGGTCCATTTGAAGGAGTGTCAGATTCACCTCCACCTCCTCCAATTCCCCCTGTTCCTCCATCGCTTTGCACTCGGTTATAGATATTGAATGTTTCTGTTGGTACATCAACCTTCACAACGCCTGTGCCAATAACCTTGACCCATCCTTCTTTGAGGATTTCATCTGCAGTGTACTCGCCATACGGAACATCTGTGAACACGACACATCCGTTGTCATTTGTAACACCACTAAAGCTCCTATAAATATCTACTGATAGAGAGCCACTATTGTCGGAATAGTTATCATCGAGAATAGAGAAGTTGAAAGGTCCTACTGCTCCAGTTGTGGTTGCGTGAGTATAGACGTGAGCTGGATTAAACACAGAGCCCCAATCAGTTGCCACACCGTTAACCATTACACCTAAGTAGCCTTTAACCGGATTTGGGAAATCAAATACTCGTGCCCATGGAGCATACGCGCCACCATACACCGCATCGCCAGATAATCGGTAAGAGAACGCTGTGTCAGACGTCGATGCGTTTGCATCATTTCTATATACGTATGAACCGTTACTAATAAGAACATAGTTACCTGCTAGTAAAGAATTTGATGGGTAATTAACGCCATCTGGATTTACCACTACAGTTTGTAGCTTTGAACCAAGAAGAGTAAGTGTCCAATTAGAAAGCGGTGCGTCATTATTTCCTCTGTCATATTTACACATAGTGACAGTAGATAGATCCGGTCCGTTTCCTCCACCATTGTCATCAGGACAGGTTTCGTTGTGAACGATGACGTACTGATCAGTGCTAAAGTTATTCGGAAGAACCAAAGCATGACCTGGGGTTGTAGAAGCTGCTTGCGCTGCTGCAAACGAAGCGCCGATTGAATATCCAACCACACGATACTTACCAGCCACACACTTTTGCTCAAATGGAATGACATTGCTATTTCCTCCTGTTACTTCAGCAAGTGTTGCTGTATTGATACTGTTTGTTAGGGCTACTGTTTGAGTTGTATAAGAACTAGTAGCACTTAGTGGAGTAAGTCCTCCTACAAAGTTTCCTGCACTAGGCCATCCCCATGAAAGAGTAGCGTTTACATTAAACTCACCAGTTGTTGCGATGTTCCCATCAACAAACTTTTGAACTCGGATAACAGAAGTTCCTGGATTTTCAGTTTCTTCATCTCCATTAGAACAATCCTTTGAAGACCACACGAGGCTGTACAAGAGTCCTGCTGGGTTTGATTCAGGATTACTTCCGGCTAACGCAAGGTTTGTTACCTCAATAGTAAGGGTATTTGTGCCCGCTACGAGATTCGATATTGTATAAGCATCTTGACCTGCAGATGAGTAATTATCTTCAGAGTTATCTTGACCAACAAGGTTTCCATTTACCCAAACTTTATAGAAGTTATCCGCAGCAAGAGTAATTTGTCCTGTTGCAGGAGCTCCAACAATAGAGAAGGTTCGAGTAAATGTTCTTGTAGCATCCGCGGTCGTATCTTCTGCGTTTACTGGATTACTTGACCAAATCCATTTTGCGCTTGTCGATGCACCGTCGACGTCTGCTGTCCACGCTGAGTGGATAGGTGAAAGTATTGTTGCTGGAACAAGAGTTTCTCCACTTACAGATGTTTCAATATCACTTACGATAAAACCACTTTTAGTTACACAGGTGTCGCAGGTCAAGCTGACATCATCAAGAAAGACTCCGAGAGAGTTTGCAGGTCCTTTGTCTGCGAACGAAAGGGTGGTGAGAGTTGAGGTGGCCGTAACATTCATTGAATAGTCCTTCCAGATATTTGTGCCGAAGCCAATACCCGTTGCAGATGTTGAAGAAGCAACAGTTCCACCCCACAGAATATCCATCATATTATCAGCACTGCCTGTATCAGGTCGCGCAGAAAAAGAATATTTGAGGTTATAAGTTCTTCCAGGAATCGTAGCTATATTCTGAGAAATCACAGTGGAAGCCCCTTCGGTGTTTATAGCTGAATCCCAATCAGAGTCGAGCTCAGCGTATTGAGTGCCCCCCTTAGCAAACCAACCTAAAATATTATTTTGAATTTCAATATTTCCAAGGACGGGAGCTCCAGTTACTGACGGCATCCAATGTACAATCCAATCAAGTCCGATTGTACCGTTGGCAAAAACATCCCAACCTTGAGCTTTGGTAACAACAGGAGCTTCAAATCCTCCATTTTTAACAAGATTAACTCCTGCAACACACTCAGTAGCTAGTTGCTGACAACCAGTGACATTGATTTCTACGACAACATCCTGATAATCCTTGTCTGAATTACCAACAGGCGTAAATAGCAAATCTTCGAATCCTAGAACGTATTTATTAGTAGATGGATTAAAAACAACTACATGGTCTTCGTTTAGTGTATTGAGAGATGGATTCGTGGCAAAAAGATTATGAGTTGATCCATTCTGACTGTCTATTGCAAAACCAATACTCGTAACACCCGCAGTAGGAATGCTAAAGACAAAGGGGGTGCTTGAAGCGAGCACAGGTGCAAGGGCACTGTGGGCTGCAGAGCTCTTCCAAAGAGGCACGAATGAACCGATATTTCCATTGGTATAATATCCGAAGGCTTGATGTTTTCCAGAAATGTTATTTATATATTTTGAAACGAAATCGACTGAAATGGTTCCTGCTGGGACTGGCCACTCCATAATTCCCGTATCGTCAGATGTTGTATTGATAGCATACCCATTATTATTCAATACTTGTTGAAGAGTGAACTCTCCTCCAAAAGGGTTGCCGTAGCTGGTAATCTTAGGTCCTACAGTTGGAACAATACAAGTGTTGCTTACAGTTGGAATTTGAGTAATAGCTTCAGCTTTTTTAACAGAAAGAACTTCATTGCCATTAAAAGCAAAGAAGTTAAGAACAATGAGTGTTAAAAAAGAAAACTTTAAAAGATTACTTGCCTTCTTTGAAATGCTCAGGATTGTAGGATTAGTCATAAGAGAATGATTAAATAGATAATAGACACACTAGAGTTAGTAAGATTTATTTACGCACACATACCACCATAGTTTTACAAGACTGTAACTAAGTATACGAAGAGCCAGTGATGGGTCAACGCTCTTTTACAGCGAGGGTGGATAACTTAAAGATAAGAAAAGGGGAGGCCGACGTGTGGCCAACCTCCCCTTGTTAAAACTTTTACCAATTGATTCCAATCGAGCTCAGTGGAATCCGATTATTTGGCGGATTCACTGGTCCGCCTCTCGTGGGCAACTGACAGGTCACGTTTTGTTGACCTGTGTAGTAACCTCCTAAGTAG
>Ga0209490_10006692_pt1 | contig 10367 bp, 8 predicted proteins | sample MAT06_FD_187209 | JGI IMG/M metagenome (GOLD analysis project Ga0209490, IMG submission 187209) | Freshwater microbial communities from Lake Fryxell liftoff mats and glacier meltwater in Antarctica - MAT-06 (SPAdes) (version 2) | ecosystem: Environmental > Aquatic > Freshwater > Ice > Liftoff...
TGATTACGCAAGCAGGTGGCAGAGCGACTACGGGGACGGAAGAAATTCTCGATGTTGTGCCGACCAAGTTACACCAGCGCACGCCGCTAATTATCGGTAGTACTAAGGATGTCGATCTCGCCGTATCGTTCGCGACTGGTAACACCAAATCAACTATAGCAAGTTAGTTCCACATCATTATTCATCCAAAATCCTATTCAGATAAACCCATCTAGCTTGAAAACCATAGTTTGTTCAACAAGTTTTTAAAGTCTTGTAAACCATGTAGAGGACGAAATTAATTCTTGATTTCATCCTCTCGCTATAAACTACAGGTCTCAACTTGGATGGAGTTTAATCCAATCTCCATGACTGCAAAGAGGTCTTTACATCTTTTAGATTGTTGCTATAAGTCGCTAGCTCTACTATTTGCTCATTGATTACTTTGACAACTTGAGTGGAATCTACCCCAACTTTTTCTCTTTGCTTTAGCAATAAGGAAAACTCCTCACTAAAACGAGCAATGTACTCATCAATTTGTTGCTCAGCGTTTCCGAAGTCCTTCTTGATGCGCTCTGATATAGTTTTCTCTAAAAGACTTCCACTACCTACAACCATACTATCGACTCTAGTTTTAATCACCTCTAAAATTTCTCGAAGATCGATCTCGATTTCTATAGTTTCTCGTTTGATTACGCTGTCTGGTAAGCAAAAACTACCCGAACTTACTGTTTCATGGTCATAGCGTTTTAGGGTTACTAATTTCTCTTGAATCTCAGTATAGATCCCTTTAACATCAAAACTTGAGATTTTATTGATGGGACTTGGCTTTAGGATTATATCTAAAGTTTCGCCTAGATAGCTAGACAACTCATTAGATATTGATTGAATGTCAGCCTGAATCTTGGTAGAGAGAACATCCTGAATAAATGTTCCTTGATTGATCAAGACCTCTTCAACTTGTATCCACCAATCGCTAATGTTACAGACAAAAAACGTGTTGATTTGATCTGCAAAAATTTTTGCTTCGGCAGGATCGTTAAACTTAATCTTGTAAGGATCATTTTGTTTAGCTATAGTCCTTGTAGCACTCGAAGCAGGTGACTCAGTTATCAAGTCAAGCAAAGAAACTGCTGCAAAAGAATCATTTTGTTTAGCTATAGTCCTTGTAGCACTCGAAGCAGATGACCCAGTTATCAAGTCAAGCAAAGAAACTGCTGCATTCAGAAGGATTTTAACTGGTGAAGGTACTGGTAATACGTTAATTGCTGTTTGCCCAAATGCTTTGATCTCATCGGGAATAACAAAAGGTTGAATTTCTATATCTTCAATGACTTCAATAGTGCTTGAATCAACCGCTCTTTCTCTTGCAATCTTATTAAGCTCTCTCTCTATTGCGGCTTTGGCTCCTTCAGCAAAACCACTAATCCCTCTCTGAAAGCCAGAAACAAGTAATGTTTTCTGTTGATCAACATATGACTTAACTGAAGTTACTTTTTTTTGAGCAGATTCAGCTCTTTTTTCGTACTCTTTTACCTTTAATTTCAAGTCCGAGTATTGTGTCTGCCAGCCAGCTTGTCGAAACTTGAGGGTGTCATCAACCGCATTGATAGCTTTCTCAATACCTTGTAAAGTGTCATTTAACAAGTCCCAGCCAGACTTCTGAATTACACTGCGAATAACAGCCTCTTCTACTTCTGGAATCATGCTATCAGTATAAGCGTCAGCCGCAAAATCTCGGTTGTTAGGAGTTGAAGCATTTCCATGTTCGTCTACAATCTCGTATTTGTAGGCAAATCTTCTAAACTCCAAATGATCAGTTTTTGTCGCTACATTTTTTAAGACCAGTTGTGCAAGTAGAGCTTTCTTTGCACTGATTGGATAAATGATTGGATTCAAAAAACCAAAGCTTGAGATTTTCTTCTTGAGGTTCTCAATAAAAGATGCTATTTCAGGATCTGATTCTGTCCTTTGATCAATTTTATTGAGTATAAAGTAAACTTTACCTTCACACTGCTTGAGTAATTCCTCACGATTCTCTCTAAGTTCTTCAAAGAATTTTTGTGTTGTTTCACTCTGACATCTAGTGTAGTCGAGTATAAATAGGATTACATTACATTCATGTAAGACTCTGACTGCTGTTTCCTTTAAAATAGTTGAGTCAAATTCTCCTGATTTCCACTCATCGGGTCCAGGAGTGTCTATCAACGTAAAATTTTTCAATAAATCCATATTCCCGGCCACTTCGATCGGATGCTCAAGTTCAAAGCGGAATGAGTTGTCTGAATTTCCTGATGTGCGGATCTCACGAGTACGAGAAAGAAAATGTTGCTTAATTTCTGCATCATCCCCTTCAAATACAATTGGTTTTTTACTGCCTTGATATTCAATTAGTTTTGGTGACTTGCCTGAGTCTACGTGTCTGACATAAGTTTCGCAAACAGTACATGAATCTGATTCGTGAGCAAGTATATCTGCACCAATAACAGCATTTAGGAAAGTGCTTTTGCCAGCCTTCATCGGAGCGATTACAGCTACCTGATAATTTTGGTTTTTTAGTCTTTCTTGAATTTTCTTGATCTGTGCGTTGATGTTGTCGAAATTTTTCCCCTCATCACCTAAACGTTTTTTTGCTTCTGCCAGATATTTCCTGAAATCTACTGTAAAACCATAAACATCTGCGTAAGCCGACTGGAATTTTTCTAACGACATAGATTTTGTTGATAATCTGCACTTTTAATAGAATACCTGAAATATCACTTAACTCTTTACTGACATTTTTAGTTTTGATTGGTGCTTGAGACTCCATTATTACTCAATTTTCTGCACAAGCTCTCGTATATTTGGTACTTGTTTATCTAGCTGAGATTGATTAACTGTGATGTTTTTGCCAGCTACAGTTTTTTGCCCAGCAGTTAAAGATGCAATCGGTATGCCTAGTGCGCCCGAAACAACTGATGCAGTATTGGCATCATTCACCTCATATTGAAACATCTCCTTAAAAGCTCTTTGACTAATTGGGGTCGAAGCACCACCAGGATGGATACAAAATGATTGAGGAGTTGTTCTCCAAACACCCCAAATCTCTTCACCTATTTCATTAACGACAGTCCTAAAGGCTGATGCAGATGAGCTATTCATTTGTGTGAGCCTATTGCCAACATACATGTATATTGCTGGCAGAGCCATTCGATACCTTTCTGAGTTGAGGAAAAATTCTGACTGGGGATCACCAGTATGTCTTTGGATACCATAAACTAAAGCCAGTACTGCCTTTACCGCTCTTTTTGAAGAACCATCAGCCGAGAAAGGAATGATCAATCGTTCTGCGGCTGTTAATGCTAACTCTGTATAGATCGAAAAACTAGGATTACAGTCGATGAAAACACAGTTGTTGTGATTATTCCAAGAGTTTTGAATGTCTGTGATCAGATCTCTGATCCATAAATGCACAATTCGCCAAGCATCATCTGGACCTGGATTTGTCGCACTTGACACTCTTGAGGATTGTGTCTCAAGGCGTTCATCGCCAACCACAAGATACACATTGCTTGGTACTGCATCGTTATGAGTTGATACTTGAGTGATATAGCTAGCACCTGCATTCGGTGATACATACGGACTCCGAATCCGTTCTTCGATGTAGCCAGAAATTGTGCGCCTTGGCTGTTGTGTGTGAATCTGCGTGAGTCTTGTTTCTCCTTGACTCATCCCACCTAAAAGCATGGAAGATGAATTGGCTTGTGGACATAAGTCAACGACTAAAACTTTCTTGCGAGGGTTTTGCCGTGCATATTCCGAAGCTAATTGAAAAGTTAGGTAGCTTTTTCCCACACCGCCTTTGTTATTCCAGATCGCGTAGATTGTCATTTGTCTAAATCCTTTAGCTGCTTAATTCTGAGAATTCTAGACGAGTTTGGTCTATTACTGGTAATACAATTTTGGTAATGTTGTTGAGATACCCAGTGCTCAGCCACAATTCGGTAGATAAAAGATAGGTTCCGATTTCGTCAGATGATTTAAGATTTAAGAATATGAAAGTGCGCGAATTTTTGAGACATCGATCGGCGATCGAGTCTTCAATACGTTGAATTATCTCAATTTGATAATCCCTAAGTGGGTGCATTAATATCTCCCCTCCTGCGAGATGTCTAGAGCAGGTGTTCTATAGATTATAGATGAAAGCGATCACTACTGACTTGATTGACGTTCGATCGATTTGAACAAAAGACGCAATAAGTGCAAAAAAGTTTTAATCTCGATCGAGTTCCAGTTAAAGATCTTAGCTTAGAGATCGCCACAAAAAGGCTTGTGTAGACTCCCACTTGTCGATCGCTTTGGTCTGCACTGCTAAATACTTGGGAATGGAATTAGCCGAGGCGATCGACATCTCTTTGTTAATTTTCCAAGCATAATCTACCTTGGTTAAATAGATTTTGTAGGACTCGATCGCTTCTGTATGAGTCTGAAAGCTCTTTTGCAAACCCTCTGATTCCTGAGTGAAACATTGACGGATCATGGCTTTTGCCTCTCGATCGCCCATGCCAAAAACTGGTGACCGCATGACTTGATAGATTGCGGTATAAAGCGCAGGATCGTACCAAAAGATGCCATTAATCGCGGCAGAGAAGTGATAATGATCGACCTGACAGCCCCGAATCCCCAGATTAGCTACAGTCTGCTCGAACTTGGTCGGTGGTTTGAGGCATTTAATCACATCATGAGCGAGAATTGTGGAGCTATTAAAATGGAAGCTCTCATCCATAAAGTGATAGTAAGAGATTTTGGCGGGAATCGGAGCATTAGCTTGGTCAGGATGCTTTTGATAATAGCTGCTGAGCTTGTGCTGGACTAGCTTGCCGTTAAGAGTTCGCAAGCCCCTGACCGTGAAATATTGACAAGCTAGAAATGTATTGCAAGCAGAAATTAAGCCGAAATAGTGGAGTTGAATTTTCTTCCAAGATGTTTTAAACGCATTAGTATCGGCAAAAACCATCGTTTCGGTAAATGGACTTCGCATTGGATAACTGAATACCCGCTGACCGAATAGATGTTCTTCTACTTGGCTCGAAACTTTTTGGAACGCATCAATGTGAGCCCGCTCTTGGGTAGACTCCAAATCCAACATATCGCAAATCAAGCGAAATCCGCCGTGAGCATAGAGTCCCGCCGCACTGGTTTGATTGAAAAAAATTGTCGCGATCTCGGCTGAGATAATCTGAGAATAGTAAGCTACCCAATAGAGATGATTTAATACCACTCGCTGACTCTGGCTCGATTGCTCCCATAGGGCAGTGCCGTAGAGTAAAGAAAACTCCTCTGGATTCCAGTATTCATCCTGACAGTCGGAATATTTAAAAGCTTGGGCTGCTTGATCCATCAACGCTGTCTGATCTTGCTGCTTATTGCGAGTATAGTTAATCTGCAACTTTCGCCAGAGTTTTTGTTCCTCTGTGAGATTTTTTTCTTTTGGTTGATCGGCTGGCTTCTCAAATGTAGTATTCATAGAGCAATGATTAAGGGATTCTAAACGCATTTATGGGCGGGGAGAGGCAGGAAACATCCTTTTTGTTCCAGTCGATCGACAATATCCGAGGCTTGACGCATTAGACCGCGTAAAATCTTGAGCCGTGAGCCGCTATGTGTTTCGGTATCAAGCTCTTCTAAAATCTTTAGCTTTTGGGAGCGCGATAGATCGCCCTCAACCTTGGCGATCGAATCTAAAACTTGCTGCGGGCCCACCTGAATCATTCTGAGAAATATAGTCAAAGCTTCGACGATCGCGTCTTGACTGGATTTAGTTAATGTCGATCGATCGAATAAGATCGAACCTGTGCGGTGATGCTGGGCTTCATCTTGTAAAAAGCTGGCAAATAGGGAACCTAGTTCTATCGATCGACAATCTTTGGCGAGATTGCGATAATGACTGATCCCCCAGCCTTCTAGCACAACCTGAAGCACGAATTGGAGAATACTCTTATCTTCGGTTTCGACTAATTGCGCCAAAAATTTCAGAAAAGCATCATACTCAAGATCGATTTGGATAGCTGATGGCAGAAAGTTGCTAACCTGCGCGAAATGCGTGGCTTCCTCCGCACTAAACAGGGCATAAAGCATTCTCTCCTCGGTCGTTTCCGCTAGCAATACCATCTTTGCCATATATCCCATTCCAGCTTTTTCAATCAGATAAGATTCGGCGAGTAAGCCATAGCTAGCAATTTGGAGAATAGCGGTTTGTCGATCGGGATTTGCCTCCCTGAAAATCCCAACTCGATCCAAGCCGAAATGAGTTGCATCCCAGTATGGATTCTGGTTCTGGCTTTGGCGATCGCTTACACCAATCCGATCTTTTAAAGCTAGAGATAAGATATTTTGGAGTCGATCGGTCGATCCAATATGTGGTAAGTTAAATCCCGCAACTTGGTAATCTGACATCATATAGTTTCTCTCACTAATTCTGGAATTCGATCTGGATGCTGAGAATGTTGCTGGGGTGAGGATTCAGCTTCGATTACCTCCCATGTCTCCCAAGCGATCGAAGTTTGAGTTTCGACATGACTGATAAAATCAACGATCGATCGATCGGCTTTGGTCGGAGTCTTGAGATCGAACTTAATCGTTTGAAAAATCTTGGTATCTCCCTTAGCAAAATAATTTCCCACTAGCCAAGTCAGCCATAGAATAATTTGGCTCAAGACCCATCCCCATATACCTTGACGTTTGCGGGTAATCAAAATCGTTTGTCCCTCAGTTTGACCTCCTTCCAGCATCCGTAAGGCGAACATGAGATAAAAGTGCTGAAAATCTGGCCCCAGCGTCACCGTGCCAGTACTGCCAAACCAGTAGCTCATATTATAAGTCGCCTCATTTTTGTAAAAGCGACGGACTAATTTGACAAGTAAAGAGTCATCGCCACCCCTTGTCGTATTGTTGAAAGCTATGGCGTTTTGATTGAGCGATCGCTTGGCAAACTCAATTTCGATCGGGAAGTTGTGCACGGTGTTGAAGTGATTGGCATCGATCGCATTGATCATCATGACATTAGGATGACATTTTTTCGTAAATCGATCGCCAAACGCAATCTCACATTCTAAATCCTCTAACTCTGGCACAAATGGCACCGATTGATTTGCCAGATCTCCCGTCCAGATCCATACCATGCCATACTTTTCGGCAGTGGGATAGGTGCTTGACTTGACTGGGATGAGATGGTCTACACAGGGCATCTCGGTACAGGCTCCATTCTGGTCAAATTTCCAATTATGGAAAAAACACCGAATACTATTTCCTTCGACCCTGCCCTCCGCTAGATGTGCGCCCATGTGTGGACAGTAAGCATCGATCGCGATCACAACTCCGTCTTCGCCACGATAGACAGCTAGATCCTTTCCCATTAAGCTCAGAGGCTTAACCGCACCAATTTTGAGATCGCTCGATCGAATCGCCCAATACCAACCTTGGATAAACCGATCGGGATGGTTGAAGATTTTAAGGGATGTCTTGGCATGAGATGTGTGTAATGGCATAGAATTATGCGGGTGTGAGAGATTCAGGTAATAGAGATTCAGATCGCCAGATGCGTCGCCCTGCGGGGGTGAGATTGGTTTCTACGACTTCGGCAAGACAGACTAAATTATCGCCCAAAACATGATCTGGATTTTGCTGCTCAAAAAATTGGATGTGTCGATCGATCAGTCGTTCTGCTGGAATCCCGCTCAGATCGTGGTTGAGTTTGTACGGGTGGGGAAAGCTCACAATACCAGTAGTTTGATTGTATAAACTACCGAATCGATCGATCGCCAAGCGATCGATTAATTTCTGAATATCTGGCGGCGTAGCTCGATCGTAGCAGGGGAAAAATTCTTGACAGAAAACAGGCAAAAATCGATAAGTGCGATAACCCGAACAAATCAACAGCCAGTATAACTTTCCGTTCTTATATTGTCGCCGCAACTGATTGATTGCCGAGATCCAAGCACGAGACAGCACAGAACTAGACCAAGCTGAGGGATCGACAATCGTATCACCCGAATAAACCACATTTACGATCTCACCCGCAAATTCCCGCTCATAGATCAAAAACGTGGAGAATCCTTTTAAAACAGTCGAATCACCTTGACTCTCTTCCAGCAAAATCACCCAGTTTTTCTGAGCTAAATCATGATTAAATACATCTCTTCTGACTCCCTCAAAATGAGTATTGAGTAGAGCATACATCGCTTCTCTCTGCGTAGGAAGTAGTCGATCGATGCGGACAAGTTGAGCTTTCATACTTATCTACCTTTAAATTTTTAACTTTAAACCTCTAACTAGACTGTAGCGATTTCCACAGGTGTATGATGCTTTGAGTGTGCCAGTTACTAAATCGTCACTTACTACATGATGCTATATGTTTTCAGTCAAGCTAGCTGAAGAGATTGTTTAGTCTTCATTTCATCAAGTAAAAGGCGATCACCTAATCACCCCCTTTTTTAACAAAATAGCAAGAACAATTAAAATGCTTTAACAGCAAAGCTTTCAAGGTGAAAACGTAAAACACGTAAAACATTATTTACATATTGCCTGTAGGTATGTAATAATTTGCTCATGAATATAAATTACAGGACAAATGATGGAATCATCATCAGGAATCTATGAGTTACAGTTTCAAACAAATTCCGATGTCTGAGATGAGGGTAAGTTTGCCTAAAATCAGAAGACTTGTTCAACTTGGGAAACAACGCATTGTTATTACCTATTATGGCGAAATTGTAGGATTCCTTTTACCTATAGATGATTTAGATAGAGAGGAAATACCTATTCTTTCAACAAAAGAAATGCCATTAACTCAATTTCGCGATCATATGACTGAAGCATGGGAATTTTTACAGTCTGGGATAGATTGTATATATTTGACTTTCCATAATAGAAAAGTACTAGTTTTTCTTAGCCCAAAACTATCTCAATACCTTTCTTTTCCTATTATTGGCAATGCCAATAAAATGTTCCTTCTCTCAACCCAATTTGAAAATTCAACAACCCAAGGATCACAGAACTATGTTTCAATTTGATTATGCTTGCCAAGAAGTAAGACAAAAGCTTTGTGGATATCAGAAAGGAGGAGTATTTTGGGATGAAATGGTTGAAGACGAGCTGAAACCTGTACTACAGCAATTGAAAGAAAAGGGAGAGACAATTGCAGATGTTGGAATAAATATCAGTGGAATCAACTACAAAATTAGAGGCAAGACGTTTGAGATTGTCTACGCTGTCTTTCCACAACAAAAAATTGTTAAGTTCTATGAATGTAATTTTCTTTCTCAGAACATCAATTGGCGTGAAATTATTGAGAGGAGTTGGCATCTCAGTCCATCGGATATAAGTCTTCCACAAATTGGTATTAAGCGAATTATGTCTGCTTTGAGTCTGATATACCAAGGTAATGACACTGCGTACAAACTGGGATTGCGTGGAGGCAGTAGAGCGAAGAAAAAGAAAGATATTGCTAGACATGGTCATTACGATGCTAGCTTTTTGAAAGAACTTGGATTAATTGAAATCCACAAATCTGAACAACAGACACGAGGGACTTACCAATGTATTGAGATCATTCATTCTAGCTTCATAAATGATGACAAAGAAAATATTCAGCGTCTAGTTGCCGAAGCTCTCCTCGGATTTCGTGTCATCAAACTTGCTATTAAAGAAACAACTAAAGGAGAAAAAGAATTAACAATCGAGTTACTACAAGATATTTTCAAACAAATTGATGTTACAGATTGTGGCGGAACAACAAGTGTTAGAAGGGCACAGTCAATTCGGGGTCTAGTCAATTGGGTAGCTCGTGAAGCTGGTATTCCTATTAGGCGAGAAGGACAAAAACATCTTCAAGGATATCTTGATCTTGATATTTTCAATACGTATGAAAAATTATCAGTTTGAGATTGTAACTTTAGGACTTGCGCATTAGCAACGATCAATAGGGATAATTCGTAAATTCTCCTTACCATAAAACAAGGCTTTCAGGTCATTTTGCGTAAGTCCTAAACTTTAAATTTTCTTATCCAAACTGTAGCGATTTTACTAGGTGTATGATGCTTTGAGTACGCCATTCACTTAATCGTCCTCTCATATGTTTTCAGTCAAATTAGCTGATGAGACCATTCTAAACTTAGTCAAACCATTTGACCCGATAGCCGGTTCAAATTTGAAGTGCAATTTTATCTGATAATAGGGAATAGAATACTTACACGATGTACAACTTGCTACACTGAACTAGCCTAATCAGCAAAGTGCTGTAACGTTCCTTCTGAGCGGCTGAAAGGAGCCTTTGCGACACAGCCAAGAGATCCGATCGAGACCGCAGTTCGATTACAAAATCTGGCGCGATCGACGGGAATTTTTGTCGT
>Ga0209490_10006693_pt1 | contig 10367 bp, 8 predicted proteins | sample MAT06_FD_187209 | JGI IMG/M metagenome (GOLD analysis project Ga0209490, IMG submission 187209) | Freshwater microbial communities from Lake Fryxell liftoff mats and glacier meltwater in Antarctica - MAT-06 (SPAdes) (version 2) | ecosystem: Environmental > Aquatic > Freshwater > Ice > Liftoff...
AAAATCTACATCAAACGCTGGGATCGCAAGTATGGTTTGACCTACAAGGTCTTAGATATTCTGCAAACTGTCTTCTATCGCTCTAATGCTACCCGTGAAGCCTTTGTGGAAATGTGCTCTGATAAGGATGTCCAAAAATTAACCTTTGATAGCTATCTCTACAAAACTGTAGTCCCGGCAAATCCTCTAATTCAAATGAAGATTACAGCGAAGACGATCGGCAGCCTGCTCCGGGGTCACGCTCTCGCCCCCTAAGATTCTTCTAGGATCATCCAAAATTCTCCGCTAAACAGAAGTCCCCCAATTATCGGGGGATTTTTTGTTGCACCTGATCTTAATTCTTGGTCTGGAAAAAGTCTAATTTATTGAAAGAGATTATTACTTATTAAAAGTTACTTGATAGTTAGTTGCCAACAATTTCTCAGAAATTTTGCTAGCTCTACTGGGGGAGTAGTTACCTGTCGAGTCACGCTCCAGACCTGTATAAGTTGAGTAGGATTAGAGACTTGAATTTTGATTGGTTGATAGAGACTGCATTGACAAGGAATATCTAACTCTTGAAGTCGGCGGTATACTTGCCATCTGTCTAATCCGGGGAGGTCGATCGACTGAGATATTGATGAGGGCAAAGGGGACGGATTCATAGTTACATTAGGCTATTAGGCTAAATTTTTAGAACAGAAATCTTGGAAGTTAATAGAAATTAGTATAGCATTATCACTCAATTAATTGCTAACTATTCTCAATTACTTCTTAAGTTAATGATAAGTTAAGACTAAAAAATAGCAAATTTAGTATGGTTATTCTCAATTAACCTGTGTTATTGTTTGATCAGTTCTACTTAGAAATCGTCAAGTCCAGTTGATTTGCAAATCTTTTGTTAGGAGCTTTTCTTGAATTTCTTAGTAGTTGCCTATATCTATTAAGAGAGAATACTAAAATTTATGTCTACTACTCAGGGTTTAGTCCGTGCTTTCGGCGAAATTGGGGATAATCCAGTCTTGCTGGAAAAAAGTGTCACCACACCAATCTGCGAAGGCATGAATGTTTTGTTGGCAAGTTATCAGGCTTTGTATCTGCAATATCAAAAGCATCATTTTGTTGTTGAAGGTGCTGAGTTTTATTCCTTGCATGAATTCTTTGCGGATAGCTCCAAAGAGGCTCAAGGTTATGTCCATGACTTGGGAGAACGCCTTAATGGTTTGGGAGGAGTCCCTGTAGCCAGTTTTACCAAGTTGGCAGAGTTGTGCTGTTTTACTCCAGAGTCAGATGGCATCTATGACTGTCGGCAAATGCTAGAACATGATCTGGCGGCAGAAAAAGAAGCTATCCAAATCCTCCGCCGTCAAGCTGCCCAAGCAGAAAGCCTCGGCGATCGAGCTACCCGCTACCTATATGAAAAGTTTCTCCTCGAAACTGAAGACCGGATGTTCCACCTTGACCACTTCCTCGCCCCTGATAGCCTCACGAAGAGTTTTGTTGGTATTAATAATTAATCAGCGTTCCATAGTAGAGGTATGAACTGGGGAGGAACATCACCAGCCATACTTTTTTGGTATTGCTAGATTAAGGGACAAGAACTGTTAGTGCAAAATTTTTAGAAGTCTTGCACTATTTACTTTTTTGGAATTTTTACGACCTATCTGTTTGACAATGTATACTGCTAATCAGCAATGCCGAGAAGAAAGTCCTAGATTTTTGTTAGTCTGCAAAGGACGTTCGGTGAAGTAGCAATTCTCATTATGGAAATAGCGCTCGATCGAAGAAAGCCGGAGTTCTGATTCTGCCCTCCAGCGATTTGGAAAAACAGGTCTTTTTATTAGCAGTTTTTACAGAATTGCGGCAAAGACTTACTTTAGATTCAGAATATTTCAGGTGAGGAAGAATTCAGCAATTCATGTTCTGATTTGACAACGCTGAGTAAAACCTATGTCTAGAGTTCTGTTCAGGCTAGTAATTAGGAAGTATATTTTCGCTAACCTTAGTTGTACTGGAATCACCTAAAACTTATACATCACGTTTTTTGTCAATGTGTAAGTCCTATGTTTTTGTTTTCCTTTGGAATTTCAATAACTTGACTGCCTGCAGATCGGCATTTTTCTGCCAGATTACTCGATGACCTTGAAGCTCAGCACAATTATTTTCCAAACATTGCAACCAGCCTTGATGCTTGGTAATTACCTGCATATTATCTAATAATCCCCAGTTTTCTTCCTGCTTAGTTAGCTTGGCAAACTTCTTGTAAAGCGGGTAGTCGGTAGTAACATGAGCATCCTTACGATGCAGTACAGTTGGATTATCTGAATTGTGATAGTCTCGATAGCGAACGTGTAAATCTCTTAGGTCAATTTGCATAGATGCTTGCAATTTAGGATGTGGCTCGGTATCAAAATCAGGAAAAAACAGATAAGTAATCTTGGGTTGGTGGAGATGAAACTTAACTAGTGTAGCTCCATCCATTCTACCGATGGTACGGCTGGCACAACCTTCATAAAGTCTTAGCATCGTGTCCAAGTTATCCAAGGCAGAGACATGAACATAAAGCGCACGGTCATCTAATCGTCCGATTTTACTGTTTTGGCAACAGGTAGCCATAAAGCCATATCGACCTAAATTTAGCAGCATCAGATCAGCGGTCGTGCAGGCGGCTTGATAAGAGCCAAAGAGAGATTTGATATCCGTTTGGTATGGAGGTGAGAGTTGACTGAGTTTAAGTCGTTGGTAGGGGTTGTCAAAGTTGCTAAGAGCCAAAAATACGAGAATATCATGACGGCGTGTATCGACGATCGCATCCCATTCATTTTGGTTAGTTGCTTGGACAATCAGATTGAAAGCTCGGCGCACTGTGCTAAATTCAGCTAGTAGAGCCTCAAATTTGCTTAATTCTTCTCCTACAGGTAACCGACCTCTCTCAGCGAAGAAAGCCATCAGAGGTGAGAGCAGTTCTTGATAATATTCAAAACGCTTAGTAACAACCCTAACTCTGGGAGTGGTAGCACGAGAATGAAATCGGCAGGCTCGAAAAGTTTGGGCTTGGGCTGGATCACGAAAGACAAAATAGATACCTAGAGCTACGGGTACGGAGTCTACTCCTAATACTTGGTCAATATAGAGCTTGAGTTCTTCCTGCTCGTAATATTTTTGAAAGGTGTTACGGCTGCTGACAATACCATCGCTGTAGGTAATTTGTCCTTGTCCGACATCACTAATTAGGACTTGGGCGGAAACGATCAGAACTCGTTGAGTAATATCCCAAGCTTTGATGAGTGCTTCTCGTCTTTCTGGCTGGGCTTCAATCACGTTGATAACATAGCCGAGATTTACAATGTCGGCAGGTGTGCGATCGCTTTGTGGTTGATAGTAGGGATCCCAACCGACACTAGGAAAACCGCGATCACGAATCCACTTAATATCCTCACCATGTCCGCAACCGTAGTCAAAAAATGTTGAGTCTTCGCTAAATAGACCAGCTTCTAGGGCGAGACGCACTGGCTTTGACAGGTCGGGGCGATGAATAGCGGCTTTATGTCGTTCGATTTTGGGTTGATATTGAATCTGTCGATCTGATTGTAAAGAGATAACCTGATGTTCTCTAATTGTGACGTTAAATTCCTGTAAGCGTTGTAACCATCCGTTGCGCGTGCCAATGGTGCGAGTTTCTTTCAGTAACCCCATTGTTTTTTCTTGTCGAGTCAGTTCGGCAAAGGTTTGGTGGTAGGGATAATTAGGTGTGACAAAGGTTTCTTTGCGATGCAGTATGGGTGGATTGCTGGAGGAGTTGTAATTGCGATATCGAACGGATTTAGTTTCTATATCAACTTGGATACTGGTATGTAGGGCTGGATGTGGATCTTGATCGAAGTCGGGGTAATACAGGTAAGAAATTGTTGGCTGTTCGTAGCTGAACTTTATTAGGGTGCAATTACTAAAGCTATCATCAGGTAGTAGATGTCTGAATGTCTGCTCGTATTCTTGTAAGCATAAATTAAGTTCTGCTAATGCTGTGACATGGACATAAAGAGCATCAGGCAGTTTTTTGCCAATTAGACTTTGCTGGCAAAGTACAACAATAGTATTATCAGCGTCCCTTATAATCATTGCAGCAAGCTATTCACCAATACGTCTATCCAGCATACCAATTTTGTAATGACTATCAGTATTTCTCTTAGTAAATACTTAACACTAGAGGATTTTTGTACCTGCACTCAGACTTATCGAAAGTATCACGACCATATCAACCCGTACCCAAAAACTAATTATGTCCAAGCAACTCAGCCTTGATATAACCGCCAATATTGCTCCCATTTTTGCTCGTCATGAGACATTTCACCCCCGTTTTGGCTGGCTGAAAAAAGGTTTTGATGCTGTTACGCAAAATTCTGGAATTTTCTTAGCGGATGATGCTCACATCAAATTAGGTGTGGGGAAAAACATGGCTAAATCTATTCGCTACTGGTGTGTAGCTTTTAAAATTATAGAAGACGGACGTGCGTGTAATGCTTCAGAGTTTGGCGATCGCCTCATGGCTGATAATGGTTACGATCCATTCCTAGAAGATACTGCTTCGCTTTGGCTATTACACTGGAATTTATTAAAACAGCCATGTATGGCAACTGCTTGGCATTTTACTTTTAATACGTTTCGCCAGTCTGAGTTCACCATTGACGATCTGTTGTTCGCTATGAAAGATAGTTTTACTGGTCGGGTAGTTGACTCATCGCTAAAAAAGGACATAACTTGCTTGCTACGCATGTATGTAAAGCAGGGTTCGGAAGTTAGCTTGAATGAAGATAATTTGGACTGTCCATTTACAGAGCTAGATCTAATCCAAAGAGCAGGAGACTCGAAGCATTACACGTTTAGGGTGGGGCAAAAACTAAACCTGCCTGCTGAAATAATTGTGGCAGCCTGTTTGGAGTTTGCAGATACGATCGGGCGCGGACAAAGAACTATTTCTATATCTCGCTTGTTATTTGAGATTGGTAGTCCGGGAATGGTATTTAAGCTGTCTGAAAGTGCGCTTTGCGATGCGATCGAGAAAGTTGCCCGTTGGGGCAAGGTAATCTCGCTATCCGATAGTGCTGGACTAATTCAATTGTCATTTACTGCCGAACCATTATCATTGATACCCAATATACTAGATAGATATTACAGAAGAAATTAGTGTAAACTAGGCAAGCAAAGGATTTGGGGCATATCAATTAATGAGCAAGGCACTTTCGGAATTATTTAGCCTTAACCGACATTATGCTCGGTCAATCAATTTAGAGCGTGATCTCGATGTACCAGAATCAGTGCTGGGTTACATTGTAACTGAACGCTCAGCAGATGCTCTTAAGCAAATTTTAATTGATTCTCCCATCTCAGAACAAACCCGTGCCTTTACATTAACAGGTGTTTACGGAACTGGTAAATCGGCATTTGCTCACTTTTTATTGTGTTTATTTGAGCCTAAAACTGCCAAAGTGCGCCAATATGCCCTAGACATTGCCCGGAAAGCCTTATCACCTGAGAGCTATAAAGAATTAGAGTCAAATCTACCGCCAGAAGGTTGCTTTCAGGCGATCGCTACTGCCCAAAGAGAACCTCTAGCGCACACCATAATTAGTGCATTAACCTATGGTGCCGAAAAATTTTGGGGCAAAGCAAAAAGTAAGAATGCTATTACTAAAAAACTAACAGAGCTAAGTAAAGAAGCTATTTCTGGTAGGCAGTTTGATGGTAAAGAGATATTGAAATTAGTTCAAGAAGTAACTGAAGCCGCCAAAACGAATGTGGTATTACTGATTGATGAATTAGGAAAAAATCTGGAGTTTGCCTCTCTACATCAAGGAACTGAGGATTTATATTTACTGCAACAGCTAGCCGAATTTAAGCAACCCCAAGGACAACATTTATATTTGATTGGATTGTTGCATCAATCTTTTGCTGACTATAGCTATCGTTTAGCTTCAGTCCAGCGGAACGAATGGTCAAAGATTCAAGGGCGTTTTTCTGATATAGCTTTTACAGAATCTCCTCGGCAAATGACGAGGTTAATTGGAGAAGCAATTGATAAGTCTCGTCTAGATAAGTATGCTCGTATCATCCAAAGACAGGCAGAAGATTGGCATAAGTGCTTGCGAACAGAAGTTGATGATATTACACCAGAATTAATCGCTGCTACTTATCCTCTTCATCCCCTGACAGCTTTAGCATTGCCAATCCTTTGTACTCGTTATGCCCAGAACGATCGCTCATTGTTTACTTTTTTAGCTAGCACCGAACCATATTCCTTTAAAACGTACTTAAACGAAGCCAGTGTTGAAAAAGACCAGATACCAACGCTGAAATTAGACCGAGTTTATGATTATTTTATTGAATCTGTGGGTATGGGTTTAGCCTCTAGACCCCAGCTTCAAAAGTGGGTGGAAGTGCAAAATTTAATCAATGATGCTAGAACTCTCGATTCCGATAGCCTCAAACTCTTAAAGACTGTTGGTATTCTCAATCTGATTACTTCTACAGGAGCCTTAAGAGCCTCTCGTCACTTAGTTACCTTAGCAATGGGCGATAGTGCTGACGATCGCGAAAGGCAAACTCAAATTTCTCAACTTATTGACCAGTTACTCGATCAGAAAGGACAACTCACGGAGCGCAAGCATGGAGATGAACTGAGAATATGGGAAGGTTCAGATTTTGATGTAGAGGGCGAAATCTCCCTGCGAATTGAACAAGAGCGATCGCCTTTAGCTAATATTCTCTCTAGTGTATTTCCACTCAAGCCAGTTGTAGCTCAACGTCATAGTTATAAAACAGGAACAGTTCGCTACTTTGAGCGTAGATACCTTGATAGTATTGAGAATTTGTCAAAATTAAATTGTTCTAGTAGAGACTATGATGGTCTGATTGTTTACTGGGTAGATGAAACTTTACCAACTAAAGTACCCCAACAAACTCTTGATGGTAAGCCCTTAATATTGATTGGTGGAGCAACTATTAATTTAGTGAAGATTGCGGCTCTTGAATATACTGCGTTGAAAAAAATTCAGTTGAGTAGTCCGCAACTACAAACCGATAGTGTTGCCAGATTGGAAGTACGCCATCGTTTGGTTCATGCAGAGCGGTTGCTAGATGAAACCCTAAGCCAAGCCTTTGATTTTACTCAACATCAAAACCAGTGTTGGCTGGAGGGAAAGTCTGATTTCATCGATAGAGTAACCAATTTTAAATCGAAATTATCGGATATCTGCGATCGAGTTTATGATCAAGGTCTGATTTTGTGGAATGAGTTAATCAATCGCCGGGAACTTAGCTCCCAAGGAGTCAAGGCCATGCGATTACTGATCGATGCCATGCTTAACTATGGAGATCTGGAAAACTTAGGGCTGTTAGGAAACGGGCCAGAAGTAAGTATCTATGCTTCGGTATTACGTGAGTCGGGTATCCATAGACAGGAAAATGATGTTTTCGGATTTTATCCACCTACTGCGGAGGGAATTATTCCGGTCTGGCAAGCAATAGAAGATTTTTGTTTGTCCGCAACTAAGCAACCTACAACTATCGATTTACTTTATCATCAATTAGAAGCACCACCTTATGGAGTGAAGCGAGGAGCCATTCCTGTGCTACTAGCGGCTGTGCTGCTTGCCCGTGTTGATGATGTCAGTGTATATAAAGATCGGACATTTATCCCGGTTTTGGGGAGCGAACATTTCGAGTTGTTAGTCAAACATCCCCAACGGTTTGCGGTGAAGTATTTCGAGATATTTGGTTTACGATCGCAAGTATTCCGAGAACTGGAAAATGTTTTGAAATCTCCTCATGCCAAAAAAGTATCGCCTAAGCTGCGTAACTCTACAATGCTGTCGGTAGTCAAGCCTCTGACACAGTTTGCCACAAAATTACCGACCTATACGGCAAAAACTAAGCGGATTAGTAAGGAGGCTCAGGCTGTTATCCAAGCTTTGATCAAGGCCCAGGAACCAGATGAATTGCTATTCTCTAGTCTACCCGTTGCCTGCGGATTAGATGCGATCGATGCTGATAATGCCGATGATGGGACAACTGCTCGACGTTTCAAGACAAAGTTTGTACAAGTTTTATATGAAGTACAGACTGCCTACGAGGCCCTGCTTGCTCACAGTCAGAGTTTGTTGCATGATGCTTTCGGGGTGCGTGGTAATGAAACAAAACTGCGGGAAGATTTACGGGTGAGGGCAAGTTATTTAACAGGAGCTTGTTTAGAGCGTACTTTGAAGCGATTTACGATCGCGGCTGCTGATGAAACTGCCGAAGATAAGGTATGGTTGGAAGCTCTTTTGATGATTGTGGCAGACAAACCAGTAGAGGCATGGACAGATGATGATGTAACTGGATTTGAAATCAAACTGAGCGATATGGCTCGTCGTTTTATCAATCTTGAAGCCATGCAAAAGGATATGACAGCATCTAAACATAGTGGCTTTGATGCTCGTAGAATTACGGTAACTCGTCCCGATGGCCATGAGGTTCATCGCATGGTGTGGATTGATAAAGAAGATAGCGATCGCCTCGAACCTGTACTCGAAGACATCTTAAGTAAAGCAATTTTTCAAGGTAACGATCGGCTAAAACAAGCTTTAATTGTCAGACTAAGTGAGGAAGTATTTAGTCCTGATATTAAAACGGTATTTACAGGGGATACACTAGAGGAGACAGAGCGAGAGCGTCTAGTAGAGGTAAACCGGAAACGTAAGTAGAAATAATATGACACAAGCAATTGTACCAAAAACTGATTTAGCTGATTTATACGATCGCGACCTTAATCTGTGGGTTGAAGATACGATCGCTAAGTTAAAAGCTGGCGATTTCCAGAATCTTGATGTTGAGAATTTAATAGAGGAAATTGAAGGGGTGACAAATAGCGATAAACAGCAGATCGAGAATAGGCTACAACGATTGATCGAGCATATTCTCAAGCGTTGCTATGTCTCAATGCCTGATTGTTATCGTGGTTGGCAAGTTACAATAGTTAACCAACGCCAGAAACTTACGCGACTTCTAAGGCAGTCACCAAGCCTAAAGCGTCATTTCTCAGAATCGTTTGATGAGGCTTTTGATAATGCCTTGAAAATTGTGCGAATCGAATACGATGTCAAGTTTCCTGATTCATGGCAGTTCGATCATGATATTGACTCGATGCTAAATGTTGATTTTTGGGAGTAAATAGACAATGGCACAAACAATTATACCAAAAAATGATTTAGCTGGTTTATACGATCGCGATCTTAATCTGTGGCTAGAAAATGCGATCGCTAAGTTAAAAGCTGGCGATTTCCAGAATCTTGATATTGAGAATTTAATAGAGGAGCTTGAGGGTTTGGCTGGTAGAGATAAGCGCGAGGTGTCAAGCAGGCTTAAACAATTGATCGAACATATCCTGAAGCGTTGTTATGTCAAACTGCCTGACTGCTATAGGGGTTGGGAAATTACGATTATTAATCAGCGAGATGAACTCGATGAAATTCTAAATCAGTCTCCAAGCCTTAAACAGATTTTCTTGCAAGGTTTTGATGATGGGTTTAAAAAAGCTTTGCGTCTTGTAAAGACTGAGTACCATGAGGTTGCTTTTCCAAGTACATGGCAGTTTAATAGTGATATTGATTCGATGTTGAATATTGATTTTTGGGAGTAAATAGAAGATGACACAAGTTGTTGAGCCAAAATCTCAGTTAAATGATTTGTACGATCGCGATCTTAATCTGTGGCTAGAAAATACGATCGAGCAGTTACAGGCTGGCGATTTGCAAGATTTGGATATTGAGAATTTAATAGAGGAGTTACAGGGGTTGGCGGGTAGAGATAAACGCGAGGTTGAGAGTAGGCTAGAAGTGTTAATTGAACATATTTTCAAGCGTTGTTATGTCGATTTGCCTGAATGTTTTCGGGGATGGGAATTGACGATCATTGGTCAACGAAGTTCTCTAAGGAAAATTCTTAAGCAATCACCAAGCCTCAAGCATTATGTTGATGAATGCTTTGATGAGTGTTTTGATGAGGCTTTACAAAAGGTCACAATTGGCTATCCTGATATATGTTTTCCTAATTCATGGGAGTTCGATTGCGATCTGGATGTGATATTATCTGGTAAGTTTTGGAGTTAGGATATTTTGATAATAATTACATGGCAGATATACAGAAAAAATCTAAAGAGAGGACGATCGCTCAGGCAATTTTAGAGGTGATGAATGCTGAAAAAAGGGCGCTAACTTCTCAAGAGATTTGTCAATTGATATTAGAGAGAAATCTCTATCATTTCAATACAAATGATACTCATGGAATGGTGTATAACGCTCTTTGGAGACATAGCAGCAAAACCAATGAACACTCATCGCCCAACAAATTCT
>Ga0209490_10006697_pt1 | contig 10364 bp, 8 predicted proteins | sample MAT06_FD_187209 | JGI IMG/M metagenome (GOLD analysis project Ga0209490, IMG submission 187209) | Freshwater microbial communities from Lake Fryxell liftoff mats and glacier meltwater in Antarctica - MAT-06 (SPAdes) (version 2) | ecosystem: Environmental > Aquatic > Freshwater > Ice > Liftoff...
GATCGGCTCGACGAGCGGGTCTGCCTCCTCTTCGGCCCCTACCGCCTGCGCGACGGTCGCTTCAGGCTCGGAGCGCCGCAGGCCGACGACGTGCCCCTGCGATGCGTCGCCATCGACTTGGCTCCCGTTGCCCGCCGCCTGTACCCGGCCGGCGTGGGCGACGCGGCCGCGCGGCTGATCCCCGTCCTTCCCGGCTATGTCAATTGCGGGCGGTACTCGGAGCGCATCGGCCAGACCCTCTACATCCGCGGCACCGAGGACGAGTTGCTGCGTTCGATCGAGCGTGCCGAGATCCTCGCCAACGCGGCCCCGGGCTCGGTCGCCCCGTTCCCGCATCGCGCGGCCGGCGAGATCCGCGCGCCGACGCCCGGCGGGCAACTGACCCCGCGAGCGCGCCTCGTCCTCTACGATGTGACCGACCTCGCCGAGCACGAACTCGTCACGATTCCGCGCGCTCCAGGTGAGGCCCAATGGGAGGCCGCGGTCGCCGTCGTGCAGGCCGAGCTGGCCGACGAGTTCGACCGGCAGGGGGGCGACGGGGGCGACTCGCTCATCGTCGACCAGGCGCTCGGCACGCGGCTTGTCGTCGAGGCGACCGATGAGGGCCACGCGGCCGTCGAGCGGTCGCTTGGGGTCCTGCGGGGCCGTCCTGCCCCCTGAAGTCGCCATGAAACCCCGCACACGGGCACAACTCCGGGTAGGAACGGCGGTGATCGGCAGGTAGGCTGTTGCGGTAGGGGAAGACCCAAGGAGGCCGCGGATGGCAATGCTGCTGCAGGGCGAGAACGGCACCGAGTTTGAGCTGAGCCTGATCGAGGATCAGCCGACGGACGTGCAGGACGGCTTCGGCGACGACACCGCGTTGACGCTGGGGTTCCGCGTGGCGACGATGGACGAGTCCTGGGAGGAGTCGTCGCCGTGCCCCAACCTCTTCGAGGTGCAGAACCTGCTGGAATGGCTGCAGGCGGTGGCGCAGGGGACGCCCGACGAGGCGGAGGTGGAACTGCTGAGCGCCGAGCTGCGCTTCCTGATCGTCAAGGACCTGGGGGACAAGGGCGTGGTGCTGCGGGTGGGGTTCCACCTCGAGGGCCGCCCTGAGGAGTTCAGCGTGGACGCGGAGACGACCGAGGTGGACCACGTCGACATGAAGCTCGGGCGTGACCAGCTCCGCGTGGCGGTCGCGCAGCTGCGGCGCGACCTTGAGGAGCTCCACGCCGACGCCGAGGACGACATCGATGCCATGGACCCCTTGACGCAAGTGAGCCGGCCCGACCCGGACCTCGCCATCATCGACGACGAGATCCCCGAGCCGCCGGGCGCGGGAGACGGAGAGGACAACGCGGGAGGTCGCTGAGCGCCGCCGCGACCGACCGGCGTCAGGCCGTCACGCCCAGTCGCGCTGCAGCGGCACCGGTCGTCCGGAGAGGTGCAGCCGGGGCAGGTCGGCGGGCTCGAGCGCCGTCAGGCCGCTGCGGGTCGCGATCAGGGCCAGTTGGAGCCGAGAAGCGCACCCGAGCTTGGCCCCCAGAGACACCCGGTGCCACTCGACGGTCTTGGTCGAGCGGTGGATCACCGTGGCGATCTCCTCGGACGATCGGCCCTTGCCGATGTGGTAGAGCACCTCGAGCTCGCGCTCGCTGAGCGCCGACAAGGGGCCCAGGTCGTTGATCGAGGCCGCGGTGAAGGGCGGGAGCGCCGCGAGCATCCCGCCGCAGGTGCCGTGAGCGATGGGTTGGGCGATCTTGAGCACCTGGTCGTAGACGCCGTTGCGCCGGAGGGGCCGATAGCTGGCCACCAGCAGCACGCCCCGCACCATGCACAGGAGCGATTCGGGGCGTCCGGTATCGAGCACGCGGCGGAGGAGCGCGAGCCGCTCGGCGGCGTACTCGCGCCCGAAGAGCTCGTACAGCGGCCGGCCCAAGGGCGCCCGCCCGTTGATCTGGAGCAGTCGAGTGGCCGGACGGTTGGCGAAGACCAGCACCCCCGCCGGGTCGAGGATCAGCACGTGCGCGGTGGTGTCCTGGACGAGGGCCGCCCAGATGGCGCCGGTGTCGATGTCGGGATGCCACCCGGAGAAGACCATCCCATCGGGCTGAGGGGTCGTCGCCGGCGGTGGGCCGGGAATCGCATCGGGATGCTCGGGGAGATGCATGGGGCGCTCCGCCGCGAACGCGGCCTGGGAGTCCATTTTGCCGATATGCCGGCCGAGGGCCTCACTGATAGCAAATCGCACGCCCGCCCTCGCGGGATTCAGGTGCCGGCGGGATTGCTCGCCTCGTCCGCGATTGCGGACCGTGGCGTCGTGTTTCCGGTCCCGGAAGCGGCTAAATCGGCCCCCTTCTTGGCGGTGTCCTGCGCCTCGGCGTCGACCAGCCCGGCGCCGATGGCGATCCGGACCAGATCCTGGCGGTGCGGCACCCCCAGTTTGCGGCACATGGAGGCGCAGTGCCAGTGGACCGTCCGGACGCTGCGGTCGACCCGGTCGGCGATTTCATGCGTGTCGAGCCCGGCTCCGACCAGCGACAGCACGCGGAGCTCGCGGTCGGACAGTTCGGCCAAGGACCCCAGGGTCTCGCGGCGGGCCCTGCCCGAGGGCATCCCCACGCGCGCTGGTGCCCGCTCCATCGATTCGATGGGGTGGAAAATCGACAGGATCCGGCCCCCGTCTCCGCTCTCGGTCTCCGGGAGCGGATAGATCGTGCTGCGGACCATCCGGCCAGAGAAGAACCCGTCGTGCACCGTCACCTGTCGACGGCGGCTCGCGTCTGCGAAGAGGCCGGAGATCAGCCCCGCCAGCTCGGGGGAATAGAGGTCGCGCAGGGTGCGTCCCTCGATCTGGTCGCGCGGCAGCCCGATCGAGGCCGCGGCGGCGTCGTTGGCGAACTCGTACGTGCCCCCGCCGTCCACGATGACGACGGCGCTCCCGCTGGAGTGGATCAGCGCGTCCCACACCATCTCGTGCGGCATGACCGCCCAGAGCGGCTTGGTGGTAACGCGCATCGCGATGGCGGGGGTGGCGGTCGGCATGGGGTACCCCGGTGAACGGCTACGGATCGGGAGAACCTCTTCCTATCCAGACGTCGGAGTCAAGCCGCTGGAAACTGCCGTTTCTACTGGCTCTGAATGTTTTTCTATCCTTCGGGGGAGCCGACGGAGGCCGCGGCGGGCGGGCATCGCGCCGCCCGTCCCTCCGGGATGAGCCCGCGTCGATCTCGGGTCGGCATCAGGCGATCGTCACCGACTTGTCGAGGTAGACGTCTTGAATCGCGTGGAGGAGCGCGGCGCCCTCCTTCATGGGACGCTGGAAGGCCTTGCGGCCGGAGATGAGCCCCATGCCTCCCGCCCGCTTGTTGATGACCGCGGTGCGGATGGCGTCCTTGGTGTCGTCGGCGCCCTTGCTCTCGCCGCCCGAGTTGATGAGGCCGATCCGCCCCGCGTAGCAGTTGAGCACCTGGTAGCGGCAAAGGTCGATGGGGTTGCCCCCGGCACCGACCGCGTCCGAGCCGGCCAGGTCTGTGTAGACCCGCTTGTCCCACTTGCCATAGGCCGAGGCGCCCGCGTTGAGGGCCGCGTAGCCGCCGTTGTTGGTGGGGAGCTTCTGCTTGATGATGTCGGCCTCGATCGTGACGCCCAGGTGGTTGGCCTGGCCGGTGAGATCGGCGGAGGTGTGATAGTCGACGCTCTTGCCGTCGGCGCCCTTGACCTTGAAGGCGTTGTTGCGGATGTAGCACCAGAGCACCGTGACCATCCCCAGGGATCGCGCTTCCTCGAACATCGAGGCGACCTCCTGGATCTGCCGGCGGGACTCGTCGGAGCCGAAGTAGATGGTGGCGCCGACCGCGACGGCTCCCATCTCGTACGCCGCGCGGACCGAGCCGTAGAGCGTCTGGTCGAAGGTGTTGGGGTAGCTCAGGATCTCGTTGTGGTTGAACTTGACGAGGAAGGGGATCTTGTGGGCGTAGCGGCGCGAGACCGCCCCGAGCACGCCGAAGGTCGAGGCGACGGCGTTGCACCCGCCGTCGATGGCGAGCTGGCAGATGTTGGCCGGGTCGAAGTACTGGGGGTTGGGCGCGAAGCTGGCGCCGGCGGAGTGCTCGACCCCTTGGTCGACGGGGAGGATCGAGACGTACCCCGTGCCCGCCAGGCGGCCGGTGTTGAGGATCGTCTGGTAGTTCCGCAGCACCGCGACCGGCCGGTCGGTGTGGGAGAGCACACGGTCGACGAAGTCCGGGCCCGGGAGCTGGAGCGTCGAGCGGGGAACGAACCGGGACTCGTAGCCCAGCAGGGCATCGGCCTCGGCGCCGAGGATCGAGCGGACGTTGGTGGAGGCGGGGGCGGTCGCGGGCGTGGGCATCGGGGCGGGCTCCGGGAGATTCGGGCGGCGGGATTCGCTCTCGCGTGGGGGCGGCAGCAGTGTAGGGAGCGGGGCGCCCCCGTGGCCGCGTGCGGCGGCTTGGGGCCGCGTCTAGCGGTCGACCCAGCCCAGGCGGCGGAGCCGGTCCGCGACGCGGGCGACGGTCTCTCCGCCGCGCTCGAGATCAATCCGCACCGTCCTGCGTTCGCCCCCCGCGGCGAGATAGACAAGGGCGTGCGGGGTGGGGTCGGCCAGGTCGGCGGGACCCTCGCTCACGGGCGCGCCCGCCGCGGCGAGGTCGGCGGCGTCGGCCCAGAGGGCTTGGCGATCGCGGTGGGAGAGGCGGCGGACCGGGCGGGGTGGGGGGCTGATGGGTCGACGCTCGCCCAAGGCCACGCGGAGGGTGCCGTCGGGCTCCACGATGTACCAGGCGGGGCGGAGCGCCTCGGGGCCCTCCGCGCTGGTCCCCAGGAGCGTCACGGCGAGGGCGAAGTCGTCGGGTGGGGTGGCGCCGAGCGGCGGCGTGCCGGCGCACGCGGCGAGCACGAGGGCGGTGACGGAGAGTGAGATCGCGCGGCGGCGGAGCATCGTGCGAGTCTATAGAGATAAACGAGCCCCGAGCGTGAGCGAGCGGGACGCAGGACGACTCCGCCCCCCCGCTCGCGTACGCGCAAGGCTCGCCCCGCTCCGACCTACCCTCCTTCCCCATGAACATCAGCCTGCGATGGCTCAATTCCCTCCTCGACCCCGGGACGCTCAACGCCGATGAGGCGGAGGCCGTGCTGATGGGGGTTGGGTTCCCCATCGAGAGCCGCACCGAGGTTCCCGGCCAGGACGGCGGGCCCGCCGACGTGCGGTTGGATGTTGAGATCACCAGCAACCGGGGGGACTGCCTCTCGCACGTCGGCCTGGCCCGCGAGGTCGCCGCGAAGACCGGGCGCCGACTCCGCGCGCCCGACACGCCCGCCGTTCCGCCGGCCGCGGAGCCCGCGAGCGCGCTCGTGACGGTCGACAACCGCGATCCTCACGGGTGCCCCCTGTTCACCGCCCGCGTCATCCTCGGCGTCACGGTCGGCCCCAGCCCCGCGTGGCTCCGGTCGGCCCTCGAGAGCATCGGCCAGCGGTCGATCAACGGGGTGGTCGACGTCACCAACTACGTGAGCGCCGAGCTGGGCAACCCCTGCCACGTCTTCGACCACGCCAAGCTGGCCGGCGGGGCGATCGTCGTGCGGTCCGCCCGCGACGGGGAGGCGCTCACGACGCTCGACGGCAAGCCCCGCACGCTGCGGGCGGGCGAGCTGGTCGTCGCCGACGCCGAGCGGGCGCAGGGCCTCGCCGGGGTGATGGGCGGACGCGACTCCGAGGTGGGGCCGACCACGACCGACGTCGTCCTCGAGATGGCGACGTGGGACCCAGCGACGGTCCGTCGGGCCGCGCGGCGGCACGGACTCCGCACCGACGCCTCGCACCGCTACGAGCGGATCGTCGACGCCCGCACGCTCGACGCCGCGGCGGACCGGGCTGCCCGGCTGATCGCCCAGGTCGGGGGCGGCCGCCTCTGCCCGGGCTCGGTGGTGGCGGGCGGGCCGCTCGCCGCGCCCACGCGGGTGCGATTCCGTCCCGAACGATGCGATGCCCTGCTGGGCGTGCACACGCCCGTGGACGAGGTCGCGTCGCTCCTCTCCCGCCTGGGCATCGAGGTGGGGGGGCTGGGACGCTCCGGGGGCGAGCTGCTCTGCACCATCCCGCCGTGGCGAGCGGACCTCACGCGCGAGGTCGACCTCATCGAGGAGGTGGCCCGGGTGCGCGGCCTCGACGCCATCACGCTGGCCCCGAAGCTCGCGATCGCCGTCCGCGGCCCGCAGCCCGCCGAGGCGGCGCGGCGGGAGGTGGCCTCGACGCTGCTGGGCCTGGGGTTCTACGAGACGGTCACGGTCAGCTTCGCGTCGACCGCCCGCGCCGCGATCTTCCTGGACGCGGGGCTCGAGACCGTCGCCGTCGACGACGACCGGCGCAAGGAAGAGCCCGTCCTCCGCCCGAGTGTGCTCACCGGGCTGCTCGCCAGCCGACGGGCCAACGCCAACGCCGGCACGCGGCCCGACGGCGGCGTGCGGCTATTCGAGACGGCGTCGGCGTTCGCGCAGCGCGGCGGCGCGACGGCCGAGCGTCGGACCCTAACGCTCCTGATGGACGTCCCCGGCGAGGGACGCGTCCGCTCCGTCGCAGACCGGCAGCGGGGCGTCCGGCTGATGCGGGGAGCGCTCGAGGCCGTGACGCGGGCTCTCGGCGGGGCCGGGGCGACCCTCGCCCTCCGGACGACGACGCCGACCAGCCGGGGGTTCGAGCCGGGCGCGCACGCCGCGGTCTTCCTCGCGGGCGCCGCGATCGGTTCGCTCGGTCTCCTCTCGGCCGAGGCCCTCGCCGCGTGGGACCTCGACCTGCCGCTGGTGGGCGCCGAGGTCGAGATGGGCCCGCTGCTGGCGCTCTATCCGCCCAAGACGAGGATCTTGCCGCCGCCGGGGTTCCCGCCCATCGAGCGGGACGTCTCGGTGGTGGTGGGGGACGCCGTCGGGTGGGAGGCGATCGAGGCCGCGATCGGCCGCGAGGCGCCGGCGCGCCTGGAGACGACGCGGTTCGTGGGCACCTATCGCGGCAAGCAGGTCGGCGCGGGGCGCAAGTCCGTGACCCTCCGCCTGACCTTCCGCGACCCCGACCGCACCCTGCGCAACGACGAGATCGATCCGCCCGTCGCGGCGGTCGTCGCGGCGCTCGCACGGGAGTTCAAGGCCGAGCTCCGCGCCTAGGCGGTGCCCGGTCAGAGCTTCCCGAGCGCCGCCACCAGGCCGTCGATGTGCGCCGGCTCGTGGGCCGCCGAGATCTGCACCCGCAGCCGCGCGTGCCCCTCCGGGACGACCGGGTAGCCGAAGCCGATCACGAAGACGCCCAGCTCCAGCAGCCGCTTGCTCATCGCGATCGCCTTCGCCGTGTCGTGCACGATGATCGGGCAGATCGCGGTCGGGCTCTCGAGCACGTCGAAGCCCGCGGCCTTGATCCGCTTCCTGGCGTACGCCACGTTCTCGCGCAGCCGGGCCACCCGCTCGGGCTCGCGCCGCAGGACCTCGATCGCCTTGGTCGCCGAGCAGGCCACCGTGACGGGGAGGGCGTTGGAGAAGAGCGTCGGGCGGCCGCGTTGGACGATCATGTCGATCGCCCGCCGGCTCGCGGCGATGAACCCGCCCGCCCCGCCGCCCAGGGCCTTGCCCAGCGTGCCGGTGAAGAGGTCGACCTCGCCGTTGATGCTCGGCGAGCCCGGCGTGCCGACCATGCCCCAGTGCTCGTGCGTGCCCCGCCCGAGGTGGCCCATCACGCCGTGTCCGTGGCTGTCGTCGACCACGAGCATCGCGCCGAACTCGTCGCAGACCTTCCGCATCGCGGGCAGGTCGGCAACCGACCCCTCCATGCTGAAGACTCCGTCGGTCACGACCCAGACCTGACCGGTGACGGCCGTGTTCGCCTTGGCCTCCTCGAGGCGCCCGCGCAGCCCCTCGACGCTGTTGTTCTTGTAGACGGCCTTGTGGATCCCCTTCTTGATGGAGGTGGCCAGGCGGATCGAATCGATGATGCACGCGTGGTTCAGCTCGTCGGAGATGATGAGGTCGCCCGGCTCGCACAGCGTGGGGAAGACGGCCTCATTCGCGGTCCACGCCGAGACGAAGGAGTAGCTGGCCTCGGTGCCCATGTACTCCGCGATCGCGCGTTCGAGCGTCTCGTGGGGCGTGAACGTCCCGCAGATGAAGCGGACCGAGGCCGTGCCCGCGCCGTAGTCCTTCAGGCCCTTGACGCCCGCCTCGACCACCTCCGGGTGATTGGCCAGCCCGAGGTAGTTGTTGGAGCAGAAGCACAGGCAGTCGCCGTACCCCCGCAGCCGGACGACGGCGCCCATCGGCCCTTCGAGGGTCTGCAGGTGCTTGAACTGCCCCGCGACCCGGAGCTGAGCGAGCGTGGCATCGGTGCGCCGGTCAAAGATGGTGGGCATGGATGGCCTCGGGGGGTGCGGAGCGCCGAGTCTAGGACCGACCCGTGCCACCCGGGCTCACTCCGCTTTCTTGCCCGTGATCAGCCGCGCCCCGCGCTCGAAGAAGAAGTACTGCCACCCCCACTCCAGCATGACCAGCAGGCGCGTGCGGAAGTTGACGAGATAGAACACGTGGATGCCCGCCCACAGCAGCCATGCGGCGAGGCCGGCGACATGCACGCCGCGGATGTCCGCCACCGCCCGGGCGCGGCCGATCGTCGCCATCGTGCCCTTGTTGATGTAATCGAACGAGCGGCGCTCCGACCGCGGCCGCCCCGCGGCCTCCTCGGCCACGAGCCGCCCGACGTACCGCCCCATCTGCAGCGCTCCGGGCGCGATCCCCGGCACGGGCTCGCCGCTGCTCGGGTCGATCACGTACGCGAGGTCGCCGACGACGAAGACCTCCGGGTGTCCGGGCACCGAGAGGTCCCGCCCCACGATCACCCGGCCGTTCCGGTCCAGCGGGGCGCCGAGGCTCGCGCCCAGCGACGACCCGCGCACGCCCGCGGCCCAGATGACGGTCCGCGCGGCCAGCCGCTCCTCGCGCCCGTCGGCCTGACGCAGCACGACCCCCGCATCGTCGATCCCGACGACGAGGGACGACACCAGGACCTCGACCCCGAGCCCCTCGAGGTCCCGCCGCGCCCGGGCCGCCAGGCTCTTCGGGAATCCGCCCAGCAGCCGCTCGGAAGTCTCGACGAGCACGACCCGCGTTCTCCGCGTGTCGATGCGTCGGAAGTCCCTGGCGATCGACGTGCGGGCGATCTCGGCCATGGCCCCGGCCATCTCAACCCCGGTCGGCCCGCCGCCGACCACGACAAACGTCAGCTCGGCCCGCTGCCGCGTCGCGTCGGTCTCGCGCTCGGCCCGCTCGAACGCGAGGAGGAAACGGCGACGGATCTGGATCGCGTCGTCGACGGTCTTGAGCCCCGGCGCGGCCTTCGCCCACTCGTCATGCCCGAAGTACGAGTGGGTCGCTCCCGCCGCGATCACCAGCGTGTCGTACGCGATCTCACCGTCGGTCAGGAGCAGCCGTCGCCCCGCGACGTCGACGCCCGTGGCCTCGGCCAGCACCACCCGCACGTTCCGCTGCCGCGAGAGCACCCGCCGGATTGGCGCCGCGATCTGCGCGGGCGACAACGCCGCCGTCGCCACTTGGTACAGCAGAGGCTGGAAAAGGTGGTGATTCTGCTGATCGACGATCGTCACGCGGACGCGCGCCTTTGCTAGCGACTTCGCCGCGGCGAGCCCGGCGAAGCCGCCCCCAACGATCACGACGTGCGGCCGGGCGTCGTCGGGCATGGCCCCCTCCATCTCGGTCACGTCCCCACCATCTGGCGCGACTTCCCCACCTTCCGCACCGCCTCCGTCGCTCCCGCGAAGGGCACGTCCATCGCCTCGCACACCAGCCGCGATGAGATCTGCGCCGACAGGAAGATCGTCGGCAGCCCGCTCCCGGGGTGCGTCCCGCCCCCCACGAGGTACAGCCCGTCGAACCCCTTGAGCCTGTTCTGCGGCCGCTTGTGCAGCATCTGCCCTAGGTTGTGCGACAGGTTGAACGTCGCCCCGAAGTTGATGTTCGCCCCGCGCCAGTCCGCGGGCGTCAGCACCACCTCTTCCTTGATCCGCCCCCGCAGGTCGACGCCCATCTTGTCGCGAATCTGATCCAGCGCCGTCTCCCGCAGCGTGGGGGCCTCCACCGCCCAGTCAACGTCCGCGCTGCAGTTGGGCGTGGGCACCAGCACGTACACCGAGCTGTCGCCCGCGGGCGCCAGCGTCGGGTCGATCCGGCTCGGGTTGCAGACATACGTCGACGGGTCGCCGCTCAGGCACCCGTTCGTGCAGATGTCCTCGAGGTTCTGCTTGTACGCCTCCGACACGTAGATCGTGTGGTGCGGCAGGTCGACCGCGCCCTCCACGCCCAGGTACAGCATG
>Ga0209490_10006698_pt1 | contig 10363 bp, 7 predicted proteins | sample MAT06_FD_187209 | JGI IMG/M metagenome (GOLD analysis project Ga0209490, IMG submission 187209) | Freshwater microbial communities from Lake Fryxell liftoff mats and glacier meltwater in Antarctica - MAT-06 (SPAdes) (version 2) | ecosystem: Environmental > Aquatic > Freshwater > Ice > Liftoff...
GCCCGCGTACATGGCGCCCGAGCAGTGGAACAACTCCGGCACCGTCGACGGTCGCGCGGATCTCTACTCGCTCGGCTGCGTGATGTTCGAGATGGCGGTCGGCAAGCCACCGTTCCCCGCGCAGTCGATCGGCGAGGCGTGCAACCACCACCTCAACTCGAAGCCGCCGCGCGCGAGCGAGGTGATGCGGGCGATTCCTCCCGAGTTCGACGCGCTCGTCGATCGCATGCTCTCGAAGACGGTCGACCTCCGTCCGACGATGAAGGAGGTCGCGCGCGCGTTCGACACGCTGCGCACCAGCGGCGCCACGCAGCGCTGGGAGGCAGCCTCGATCTCCGGCGTCGCGGCGACGATGCCGCCGGTCGGCTCGGAGCCAAACCTCCAGCTCGGCTCGTCGCCCGGCGGTCAGTACGGCTCGCAGCCGAACCTGCCCGCCGGCTATCCGAGGGGCCATCAACCCGGGCTGCAGAACCCGCTGATGACGCCACAGCACGGTCACAGCGCGCAGTACGCCGCACCCACGCCGATGCATGGCCCGCCGACGCCGGTGCACACCCCGAGCGCGCACTACCCGGTGCAGCACACGACACCGATCCCACAGCACCACACGCCGCTTCATCGAGGTGCTCCGTCCGGGCTGACACCGCCGGCGAACAGCAACAAGGGTCTGTTCATCGGCCTCGGTGCGATCGTGCTCGTCGGTGGAGTCGCCGCGGTGGTGCTCGCGACCAGCGACGACGACGGCACTCCAGTGGTTGCCGGTGCCGTGGACAAGCCGGTCGACAAACCGGCCGACAAACCGGCCGACAAGCCCGCCGACAAGCCCGCCGACAAGCCCGCCGACAAGCCCGCCGATCGACCGGTCGACAAGGCCGTCATCGGGCGCGGGGATCCGGAGGATGCCGGTGTGGTGACGCCCGACAGCGCGCCCGCACCCGCGAAGCGCGATCAGATCCTCGCGAACAACGCGGTCGTCGATCGCAGCGGCGTCCGCGTGCTGTCGTCGCAGATCACGGCCGCGGAGTACGAGCTCGTGCTCGGCAAGCTGCCCGATGGCGTCACGCGTGCGGCCGATCCGGAAGCACCGATCGCGTTCCTCACCCAGCAGGAAGCCGCGGCATTCTGCACCGCGATCGAGGCGCGCCTGCCCACCAGCGACGAGTGGGAGAAGGCGTCGAAGGGTGCCTGGGGCATCGCCGTCGATGCGGTCGCGGGCCCACTTCAGGAGTGGACGTCGACGGTGCAGGACGAGCTCGTCGTCGTGCGCGGCGGTCACGCGATGATGGCGCAGGCGCAGCTCGACAAGGCCGCGCGCAGCCAGCCGGCCTATTTCCTTCAGAAGGATCCGACCGGCGACCGCAAGATCGCGTCGTCGCCGACGATCGGGTTCCGCTGTGTCGACGGCACCGCGATCAAACCACCGGTGAAGACCTTCACGGCAGCGAACAAGAAGCTCCTCGACGACATCCTCAAGGCCGACCAGCCGGCGCTCGCGGGCTCGCTCGATCCCGAGATCGTGCGTCGCTACATGCTGCGCGAGATGTCGGAGATCCGGATGTGCTACACGCGCGAGCTGCTCAAGAACCCGGGCCTCGAGGGCAAGGTCTCCACGACGTTCGTGATCTCGTCGACCGGCAAGGTCGCGAGTGCGACGGCGTCGGGGATCAACGCCGAGGTCGCGAACTGCATCGCCGGTGTGATCAAGAAGGTCGAGTTTCCGGCACCGAGCGGTGGCAACGTGACGGTCAACTATCCGTTCATCTTCAAGCGCGGCTGAGCTGCGATCCGCTGGGTCACGCCGGCGGGCTGTCGAACAGCGCTGGCGCATAGCGCGCGAACAGCGCGCGCGGGCTCGAGCGCAGCACCGCATCACGAACCCGCGCATCGATCACCGCCGACGTGTCGCCGCGAAACCCGGCCTCGGTCGTCGCGATCACGCGACCGTGCAGTGCGTCCAGCCGCGCGAACATGCACGCCGCACGCGCGATCCGAAGCGCGGCATCACACGCCGGAAGCTGGTGGTGGACGGCGAGCGCGACTCGCGCGAGATCCGCGGGCTCCTCGCTCATGATCCGCGCGAGCTCGGCGACATGCATCCGGTACGCGGCGTCGCTGCCGTCGGGACAGAACGGCTCGACCAGCGCGGCGAGCTGTGCGAACCAATGGCGGCGGTGATCGAGCGGGAGCTCGGTCGGCTGCTGCGGCTGTAGCAAGAAGAAGTCGGGCGGCTCGGCCTCGGGATCGAGGTGGTCGGCGAGCTCCTCCGAAGGACCGACCGCGGCCTCGAGCTCGAGCACCAGCCAGCGACGCGCGAGCCAGTAGAGCCAGATCCACTGCTTGAACGCGATGTAGTGCGCCGTGAACCGCACCAGCTCGTCGCGCACCGGCACCAGGCGCGCGACTGGCCCGGTCTCGAGGTTCGCGACCGGGGTCGCCGCGACGTACGGCTCGTAGAACTTCAGCATCATCTTGTCGGACGCCGCACAGACCTCGTGATCGGCGATCAGCGTGCCGTTCGCTTCCGACGACTCCCAGATCTCCCGTGCGGTCAGCGCCGGCCCCGGGGTCACGAACGCGCGCAACGCGAACTGATCCACGAGGACGCGCGCGCCCCAGATCCCGATGCCGAGCGTCGCCTTCGACAACGCCGCCGCATACGCCGGGCACACCTCGCCGAGCCGCAGCACGTAGAACCACGGGAGCGCCGAGCCCATCTGACCGACGCGCCAGATGTCCATCAGGTCCGCGTGGTAGTCGCCACGTGCCGTGCGATACGCCTCGCGTAAGAACCCGACGCAGTCGATGATCTCGTCCCAGTGCGCCGAGGTCTGGCGCAGCGCGGAGGCGTTCATCGGGTTCGCGTGCTGGTAGCGAGATCCCGCGTACGGGCACGGCTTGTACTCGATCTCCCCATCGCCCAGCACGCCTTGGGGCGTGCGTCCCTCACGGATCGGCCGGCCCTCGTCATCGCGGTGGAACCGCTCTTCGACCATGCGCAGCAGCAGCACCCCGCGAGCGTAACCCCCGGGATGCGTATCTCGGAGACGTTACCCGGGGAGAGCGAGCCAAGTGCTCGAAAGCCCGGCGACTCCGGCGTGGCACGTCGGCTGCTGTAACCCAAGGAGCAACCGCGACTCACCAGGCGCGGCCATCCCCACCACCCCGAGAGAAAGCCATGCCCATGCCCATGCCCAACGAGTTCGAAGCGATCGCTCTTGAAGCCCTCCAGAATGTCGCCGGCGGGGCGGCCCGGTCCTCGTCGAGCGACTCGGAGCTGACCGCGATGCTGTCGTCGATCACCAGCTCGATCAAGGACCTCGCTGGCAGCAAGAACAACCAGTCGATGGACCCGATGCAGATGATCCTCATCATGATGATGATGGGCGGCGGCGGCGGCGGCGGCGGCGGCATGATCGCGGCGCCCGGCGCATCGCCTCCGGTGATCAACGTCGACACCGGCGTCTCCGGTGGCGGCTGGGGCGGCGGCGGTGGCCGTCGCGGCGGCAAGAAGGGCTGGTAGCGCTCAGCTCGCGATCGTGACGATCGTGTCGATGGTCTCGATCGCGCGCACGTCCGCGTCCGAGAGTGACCGTTCGAGTACGACGAGATCGTCCTGCATGTGTTGCAGACTCGACGTTCCAGTGAGCGGGATCATCCCGATCTGGATCGCGAACCGGAACACGACCTGTTCGCGCGTCATCCCGCTTCGCCCCATGATCTGATCGATCACCGGTCGCTGCAGCTCGCGGCGATTCGCCGTCAGTAACGAGAAGCCTTGATAGCCGATGCCGCGCCCACGGCAGACGGCACGGGTCTGCGCGTCCCAACCCGTGGACGCGTAACACCTGTTCTGCACGAACGACGGGGCGATGCGAGCGAGCCCACACAGCTGCTCAAGCTGATCCGTCGACACGTTACTGATCCCGATCCGGCGCGCGCGACCGTCGTCACACAACGCTTCCATCGCACGCCACGCCTCGACGTCCTGCGGCGCCAAGCCGTGGTTCTGCGAGGGTCCGTGGAGGACGAGGGAGTCGAGGTAGGAAGTTCCGAGATGCTCGAGCGAGCTCTCGAACGACTGCTGCACCTGGGTGGCGACCGGGGCACGCGGGTCGTAGGGCAACCGCTGGTCCTGCCCGGGCTGGTGGGTGAACTTGGTCTGCAGGAACAGCTGCTCGCGCGGGATCCCCGACCGCGCGATCGCGGCCCCGACCCCCGCCTCGAAGTAGTGTTTCCGCTGGTTCGCGGTGTCGATCGCCCGAAACCCGGCAGTCAGCGCGAGCGCCGTCAGGGTTTCGGTGCGGTCTTCTTTCCAGGCCGTCCCGTACCAGAACGCGGGGGCATGCATGGCGACCGTGTATCATGAGGCGGTTCGATGAGCAGCAAGCGCGCCAGGATCGCCGGGTATTTCCTCGGACTGTTCATCGTGTTCACCACCTGTCCGATCCTCGAGGTGCTCGCGGATGACACGGTGGAGACCGACGGCGAGCCCAAGCCGGCCGCCGAGGACAAGCCCTCCAAGCTCAAGACGATCGCGGGCTACGGGCTCTCGATCGCCGGCTCGTTCGTGGTCATCGCGATCGTGTTCCACACGCTGTCGAAGACGCTGCAGTACGAGCAGGCGCGCAACGCGATCGTGCACCTGCTGCGATCGAATCCAAATCAGGCCGAGCTGCAATGCGCCACGCTGCCGCACAGCTTCTACGACGCGGTCGGCGCGACGCTGAAGGTCGGTGGCATGACCGGGCCGATGCCGGAGGTCTCGGTGCTCCAGCAGGCGACGGTCCCCACGTGGGACGCGATCGCCGCGCAAGTGATCCAGCACTGGAAAGGCTTGCTCGGCAAGGCCAAGCTCGCCACCGCTGCGGCCGGCGGCGCGATCATTCTCGCGACCGGCGTGCTGACGGTCGTCCTCGGCGTCGTCGCCGTTGGTGGCCTGTTGTGGCTGATGTTCTACAAGTCCGAGGTCGAGCGCTCGTTGTTCCGCGCCAAGGTCGAGGTGTTGCCCGAGATCGAGGCCGCGTTCGTGCAGGGTCGCTACTACATTCAGCCACGTGCCTGACCGTGCTGCCTCCGGCTCGTAATCCTTTCCTCGCCGGCAAGGCGAAGCCGATCGTCGTCGGTCATCGCGGCGTGCCGCTCCTCCATCAAGAGAACACGCTCGCCGGGTTTCGCCGCGCGGTCGAGCTCGGCATCCCGGCGATCGAGCTCGACGTCCGGATCACCAAGGATCGCCGCGCGGTCTGTCTACACGACTCGAACCTCAAGCGGCTGACCGGCCTCTCCGGCGAGGTCGTCGACCTCAGGTGGGATCAGCTGTCGAAGCTGCGCGTGCTGCGCGATCTCCACATGGGCGTCGACGGCAAGGGCAGCGATCTGGTCGTGCGCTACGAGCGGGACGAGCCGATCCCCCTGCTCGCCGAGGTGCTCTCGGAGGTCGGCTCGAAGGTCGTGGTCAACATCGACATCAAGATCGAGATGCCGCGGTGGTGGCGCGTCGAAGCGGCGGAGATCGTGGCGCAGGTGATCGCGGATACCGGAGTCTCCGATCGCGTGATCGTGACGTCGTTCGATCCGCGCATGCTGGTGTCGACGCGTCGCGCCCATCCCGAGATCGCCGTCGGGTTCTGCTTCGACGACACCATGCTCGACTTCTCGAACGGGCTCCTCGATCGCATCCCCGCCCTACCCTTCGAGCTCACCCGACACCACGACCACGCGCGTGGCCACAACGCGCGCCGGCTGCTCAACCGCCTTCTCGAGACCAACTTCGCGAGCCGCCTGCTCGGCACGCGCGTGATCGGCGCCGAGCACACGCTGGTCGGCCGCGAGACCGTGCGAGCCCTCCACGCACGCGGCATCGCGATCGGCACGCACACGCTGTTTCCGCTCGGCTCGTCGACGCACAAGTTGACCGCCTCGACGGCCGACAGCCTCGAGGAGGTCAAGCGCCTCGTCGAGCTCGGCGTCGACTGGATCGAGTCCGACGACCCTGCGCGCCTCATGCCGCTCGTGTACTGAGTCGACAATTCGGTGGTGGCGGATCGGGTCGGCGGCAAGCGGATCCTGATCCTCGGCGGCCACCGCCGAAGCCGGCGGCAAGCCCGCGCCGAAGGGCGATCCGATGGAGCTCCGCGCAGGGATCAAGGAAGCCACCGAGCAGAAGCTGCTCGCAGCCTGGCGCGCACATCGTCAGCGCAGCCGCGCGCTGGTGCCGTTCTCGGCCGCGGACGCGGCTTGCTCGACGAGCGTGCGATCACCGCCGAGCAGCGGCAAGGCGCCGTGAACGTCCCAGATCCGCATCGTCATCAGCCGCGCCGAGCCGGCGTCGATCGCGGCCCCGAGCGCGGCCACGCGCGCCTCGGCTTGTGCGCGATCGCCGAGCGCGACGGCCGCCGCGATCATCGCCACCGCCGCGGCGCGACCGCACAGATCGTGGTGGCACCTGGGTGCACCTCCGAGCTCGGCGGCCAGCTCGGCATGCAGCGCGCGTGGATCATGCGAGGGCATCAAGACCTTCTCGAGGAGCTCGCGCGCCTCGGCTTCGCGACCCGCCGCGCGGTGGAAGGCCGCCCCGAGCAAGCGCCCGGTGGCATGGCGCGCCGCGCACACCGCCTCGGGCATCGCGGGACGATGTGCGAGATCGTCGACGGCGACGATCGCCTCGCCGGTGCGACCGAGCGCGTGCAGGATCACCGCGCGGGTCGAGCCGCTGTTGCGCCGTGACGCCTCGGTGACCGCGAGGGCCTCGGTGGGACGACCGAGCGCGAGCAGCGCGTGCCCTTGCTCGTCGAGGTCGACCCACGACGGGAACATCTCCACCCCGCGCTTCCACACCGCGAGTGCCTCCTCGTGGCGACCGAGCTCGAACAGCAGCTCGCCGTACTCGTAGAATGGAGTGTCGAGATCTCCAGGAGCCACCAGCTCGCAGGCGCGCTCGTGGCACGAGCACGCGCGGTCGTGCTCGCCGCGCTGGGTCCGGAGCGCACCCTCGGCCCACCAGCCCGCGCGCTTCGCCGTGCGGTCGCCGCGCAGGCGGGCCTTCGCGAACGTCGCGAGCGCATCGTCGTAGCGCCGGACCTCCCACAGCGTCCGTCCTTGCTCGACGTAGGCCCAGCCGAGCACGTTGAGCTCGTCATCGTCCTCGTACTCGGCGCACTTGATCGCCAACGTGAAGGCCTCGAGCGCCTCGTCATGGCGCCCGAGCTCGCGCAGCGCACACCCGTGATGGCGATGTGTCCACGAGTTGTCGTCGTCGTAAGCGAGGGCGCGCACGCAGGTCTCGCGCGCTTCCTCGTGGCGATCGAGCGCGTCGAGCGCCTCGATCCTGGTGCGGTACGTGTAGATCGAGTCGCTCTCGACCTTGTTGTGGAACAGCCGGATGCCGACCTCGAGCGGCGCCAGCGCCTCCTCCGGCCAGCCGGCCCAGACCATCGCCTCGGCGAGCTCTTCCCAGCAGCCGAAGTGATCTGGATCGGCACCGGAGTACTGCAGGTGGTGCTCGAGCTCGGGGACCGCCTCGACGCTGCGCTGGACGTTCTTGAGGATCAGGCCGAGCCGTCCCGACTCGTGCGCGGTGTCGTCGTCGGGCCACAGCGCCGAGGTGAACATCCGGACCTGCTTGAACCGCTTGCCGTGCTCCTTGATCCAGGTCTCCGACTCGTCGTCGTCCCATAGCTCGGCGGCGCGGAAGCCCAGCGACTTGAGCTCGTCGGTGAACGGGCTATCGTGCAATGCACGCAATAGATCCCAGGTCAGCCCGTGCGGCCCGAACACGCCGAGGTGGCGGAGTTTCGGGAACACCTCGCGCCTGAAGATCGGCGCGAACGCGTCGGCGGTGATCCGCTCGTCCATGCCGTGCAGCACGAGTCGCTCGAGGTCGGGCGCCAGCGCCTCGAAGACCAGCGTCAGCAGCTTCGTCGAGCGCAGCTGCTTCGCCGCCAGCTCGACATCGCGAAGTCCGACCAACCCGGTGACCGCCGAGCGCGGCTTGCTGGTCAACACGCCGAGCCCGGTGAGCGCGGGTATCGCGGTGCGCAGCTGTGTGATCAACGGTCCGGTGATCTCGCCGCCGCCGATGCCGAGCCAGCACACCGGTCGTCGCTCGACGAGCGCGGGGAGCAAGCCGAGCTGACGCTCCGCGCTCCACTCGGTGTTCCACAGCCCGCGGAGATCGAGGCCGCGCAGCGTGATCAGCTCGCGCTGCGAGATCAGCTCGCGCAGCCTGGTGCGCGGGAACTTGTCGGAGGACGCGCGCTTGTCGAGGTCGACATGCGTGACGAACCCGAGGTGCCAGTGCAGTCGCACGACGTGGGTGGCGTCGAGCCGCTGGCGGAGCCGCGCCGAGGCTGCCCGCTCGATCGTGCGCACCTTGACGCCCGCTTGCAGGTCGCCAGCGGCGGCGGAAAACGCGAGGGCAAGATGCTCGCCGCGCGGATCGCCGGCTTGCTGGAGGGCGTCGGAGTAGACCCGGCGAAGCTCGAGATCGTCGGGATCGCGAACGATCGCCGCTTCGAGCTCGGTGGCAGTCGGCACCGCTCGATGTTCCGCGAAACCCTAGCGGCGTACCAGCGGATCGAGCTGGACTCGTGGATCCTTGCGGTCGAACAGCACGAACCGCGCGCCAACTTTGGCGAGCACCTCGTCGGTGATCGATTCGTAGCGCACGCCGAGCACCAGCGAGATCGGGTGATCGTTGACCGCGAGGACGATGCGCTCGAGGGTCGCCTCGGCGCGCGCATCCGGCCCCCAGCCGCCCTTGCTGCGCCACACCGAGCCGGCCTCGACCTCGAAGTTCGCCAGCGAGCGACCATTCGCAGACTCGAGGCGCACGTTCGCGAGCAGCGTCGAGAACGGCGACACCGAGTGCTGCGTCAGCGTCATCTCGTCGCGATCGGCATCGACATCCCAGCGCGCGGCCGGACCGAACGCGATCCGTCGACGAAAGCTGCGCGTGCGCGACAGATCGAACAGCGCGGCCATCTTGACCACGCCGATGCGCACCGCCGTCGAGCCCGGCACCCACTCGACGCGCCCTGCCTCGGCGAGCCCGCCGATGTCGAACGGCAGGAAGATCTTCTTCGGGCTCCCGCCGCCGAGTGGAAGCACGATGTGGCCGTCGCGCGCGTGACGCAGGAACCGGCCGCGATAGAGCACGCCCGTGAACCGATCCTCGAACGTCGCGTGCGTCGCATCGAGCATCTGGTGCTCGAGCTTCCACACCAGATCGGGCTCGTCCTCGAACGTGATCATGTGCCGTAGCGCGAGACTCAGCCCGACACCGTCCGAGCCCGTCGTCATGCTGAGCCGGTTGCCGAGATCGAAGCAGGTGGCGAACCGCCCACCTTTCCCGGTCAGCCCCGTACAGGACTCTGCGCGAGCATCACGACCTCTCGCGCCGATCATGATGGCGACGGCGATCGCGATCGCGAGCGCGCGCTTCATCGACCCGCGGGGTGAGGAGTGGGATCGCGGGGCGGTGCCCACAGGCTGAACCGGAGGCCCGCGTCGGCGACGAACGCCCACTGATTGGGCACGCCGAAGATGTCGTCGCGCTTCTCGCCACCGGCGGCGAGCTTGAACGACAGCGGCTGATCGTTGATCGCGAGGATGACCGCCTCGTACGTCAGCTTCGCCTTGAGCCGATTCGCGAAGTGCTGGCCGTTCTGGAACTTCACGAAGTAGCGCGGCGCCTCGTGGGTGAACTCGAACTTGATGTTATGGAAGCCGTCGTCGTCGAGCTGCGCGTCGATCTCGAACGCCGAGCTCGGCACGATCGCCGACCGATAGCCGGTGCCGTCGGTATGCTGCCCCTCGAGCCCGACGCCGGTGCGAATGCGAGCGAACGAGTTGAGGTCCTCGGACTGCCACAGATCGAGCGTGCCCTGCGCGGTCGCGTGCTTCCAGATCGTCGAATGCCCACCGGCCGACGGGTGAATCTCGAGGCCACCGGCTTCGGTCCACAGGCCGAGGTTGAGGTGGAGATCGTGGCGCTGCGGCGTGCCCGCGAACGTGGTGATGCGCAGCAGCGGATTGATGAACCGCCGCGACACGTCCCAGTGCGCGATCGTGACCTCCGCCGAGAACGGCTCGACGTGGACCTCGCCCTGGACCAGGCGAATGCGGTGCATCGTCGGCGTCTGACCGTCGGAGAGCTTGTTGAAGCTGAGCAGGCCGAAGTCGACCGACGTGCGCTTCGACTCGAGCGGATTATCGAGGATCTTCTGCGGCGTGTACGCGGCGCCGAAGAACATGCGCTTCCGCAGATCGAAGTTGATCTGGAAGATGCGACCGCGCTCGTCGCGCATCCAGCCGTACGGCGCGTCGACGCGTCCCTGAAACAACTGGAAGCCGTCGGCCTCCA
>Ga0209490_10006706_pt1 | contig 10357 bp, 9 predicted proteins | sample MAT06_FD_187209 | JGI IMG/M metagenome (GOLD analysis project Ga0209490, IMG submission 187209) | Freshwater microbial communities from Lake Fryxell liftoff mats and glacier meltwater in Antarctica - MAT-06 (SPAdes) (version 2) | ecosystem: Environmental > Aquatic > Freshwater > Ice > Liftoff...
CAAACTCAACTTATCCAATCCGAAAAAATGGCCAGCCTTGGTGAACTTACCGCAGGCATAGCCCATGAAATTCAAAACCCGTTAAACTTTGTGAATAATTTTAGTGAAGTGAATACGGAATTGATAGATGAATTGAAGGCTGAATTGGCAATTGGCAATATGCAATTGGCAATTGATCTGGCAAATGATATAAGAGACAACGAGCAAAAAATAAACCATCATGGCAAACGTGCAGATGCCATTGTAAAAGGAATGCTGCAACATAGTCGCAGCAGCAGTGGCGTAAAAGAACCAACAGATATCAATGCCTTGTGCGATGAATACTTACGTCTCTCCTATCATGGTCTCCGTGCAAAAGACAAATCGTTTAATGCAACTATTAAAACTGATTTTGATGCATCGATTGAAAAAATAAATATCATTCCGCAAGATATTGGAAGAGTGGTTTTGAATTTATTGACTAATGCTTTTTATGCGGTTGGTGAAAGGCTTCGACAGGCTCAGCATGACACGGGAGATGTCACCCTGAGCTTGTCGAAGGGTAGCATCAGCTACACGCCAACCGTTTCAATCACCACAAAAAAGATAAATAGCAAAGTTGAAATAAGTGTATCCGACAACGGCAACGGCATTCCGCAAAAAATATTAGATAAAATATTTCAACCATTCTTCACCACCAAACCCACCGGACAGGGAACAGGTCTGGGTTTGAGTTTAAGTTACGATATTGTAAAAGCACATGGTGGAGAATTGAAAGTTGAGACGAAAGAGGAAGAAGCCCGCCCGCCCGCCCGGCTCAGCCATTCGGACGGGGATGACCCGGTCGGACGGGGAAGTACATTTATAATTTTATTACCTGCAAATAATTCGTGAATATGAAAGCAAAATCAATCAAAGGAAAATCAACAGAAGATATTCAAATCGCTTTGCAACAAAGTATGACTGATGATTTCAAACCAACACTCGCAATTGTTTTCATTTCCATTAAACAAGACAGAAAAGCTGTTTGTGAACTATTAAATCAAAATGAAATTGATATTATTGGCGCTACTTCCTGCACCGAGTTTATTAATGGCCACCAAGATGAAGGTTCCATTGTTATTTTATTACTCGATCTAAACAAAGCCTATTACACCATATTATTTCAGGAGGTTGGTAATATGACTGTGAGTGATGCCGCCACACAAATGGCGCAGACTGCGTTACAGTATTTCAGCAATCCCGCCTTTATTATTTGCAGTACTGGTTTATCTACTGACGGTAAAATGATGGATGGAGAAACCCTTATCCGCAGTATCGAAAACGTAGTTGGCGTACATGTAAATATGTTTGGTGGAATGGCTGGGGATGACATGACATTTACCGGTACCTATGCATTCACCTACAATCAATCTACTGATTATGGTATGGCGGTTCTAATTTTAAATGAAGACAAAGTCAGTTTGCATGGTATGGCCATCTCCGGCTGGAAACCAATTGGCGTTACCCGAACTGTTACAAAAAGTGAAGATAACCTGATCTATACAATTGATGACCAACCAGCGCTCGATATGTACATGCGGTATCTCGGAAGTGAATTACCATCCGATGATAATAAACTTAAATTTTTTGAGAACCTGGGGAATCAATATCCTATTCAAATTGAAAGAGAAGATAGAGAGTCATTAATGTGCGCTCCAATAGGATTTGATAAAGAAAATAATGCGCTCCTCTGTGAGATTAATGTACTACAAGGTTCCCGATTTCGCTTTTCTACACCTCCCGATTTTGATATTGTGGAAACGGTAATTAATAAAGCAACCGAACTTAAAAATACAGTTCAAACCGACGCAGATGCCGTATTGATTTTTTCCTGTGCAGGCAGACTTGCTTCACTGGGACCCATGGCACAACAGGAAAACGATGGTTTAGCCGAAGTTTGGAATTCGCCAATGGCAGGCTTTTATTCTTATGGAGAATTTGGGCGATCTGTAAATGGTAAACATGAATTTCATTCATTCACCAATAGCTGGGTAGCATTAAAAGAAAAATAAACCTATCATGAAAGCAAAATCAATCAAAGGAAAATCAGTAGAAGAAATTACATCTGCATTAGCCGAAAGTATGGCCGATGGTTTTAAACCTACATTGGCCATTGTGTTTTTATCCATCAAACAAGATAGAGATGCGGTTTGTGATATTTTAGATAAAGAAGGCATTGCTATTTTCGGAGCCACTACTTCTGGCGAATTTATCAGCAAAGAAATAGATGAAGGCAGCATAGTTATGATGTTGTTGGATATGAACCCCGCACATTTCAAAATTTTATTCCTGGAAACAGGAGATGGTACTACGCTGGAAAATGCTAAACAACTCGGTACTGAAGGAAAAAAACTTTTTTCCAATCCGGCATTTATCATAGCATCCGGTTGGTTACATACCGATGGAGAACGCATTGTGCAGGGTATTGAAGAAGGCTTTGGTGGTGAAGTAACCGTATTTGGCGGTATGGCTGGTGATGACCTTGCTTTAAAAGGCCCACTTGTGTTTACCAATAATGAAAGCAGTATAAAAGGCCTAGTGGCCATCATCATTGATGAGGATAAAGTTGATGTATCCGGTATTGCCACCTGCGGATGGAAAGCAGTAGGCACTACCAAAACAGTAACTAAAAGCAGCGGCAATATTGTTTACACAATTGATGATAAACCTGCCCTTGATATGGTTATGAAATACCTCGGTGTAGATATTGACCTCGACTCGGGCAAAGATGTAGTAACACATATTGGCGCCTATTATCCATTACAATTAGAACGGGAAAATGTAGCCCCTGTAATGCGTACTGCTATGTTTGCCAATAAGGAAGACCGTTCATTGATTTGCGCCGGGAATGTACCACAGGGCTCAAAGGTTAGGTTTTCTCTGCCACCCGATTTTGATGCAATCGATAAAGTGGTGGAAGAGTGTACAGAAATAAAAAACCAAAAGCAGGATGCAGCCGATGCAGTAATCATGTTTTCCTGCATCAGCAGGTTATTATCATTTGGAGTAATGACAAGTGAAGAGATTGACCGTGTTCAACAAGTATGGAATGCACCATTTATCGGTTTTTTCAGTTATGGCGAATTTGGAAAATCCCTGTCTGCCAGACAGGCAGGAAAAAGTGGTAAACATGAATTTCATAATAATACCTGCTGCGTGGTGGCATTAAAAGAAAAATAAATTCAAACAATAATTAATCACAATAACACTAAAATTTAAACTATGCAATTCAACTCAAAAAACAAAAGTATTCTGCTTGCACTTATCGTTTCTGCTAGTCTGTTATTTACAGCCTGTTCATCTGCAGAAAAAGATGCAGCTAAACCTGATCCCGTTGAGGCCAATATTAAAATGTACACTCATGTATGGGATGAAATTATGAATAATGGAAAAATAGAACTGTTTAATGATTCCAATTTTACAAAGGATGTGAGATTTCATATGAAGCCAGCTGATGTAGTAGGTATTGATAGTGCTAGGGCATTTTATTCAAACTTTCTTACAGGGTTTTCAAATATTAAATTCACTATGGTAGATGTATTTGGCCAGGGAGAAAAATTAGTTAAGCATTGGAATTTTAAAGGAACACATACAGGTAATTTTTTTGGTATCCCCGCAACGGGTAAGGTTGTGGACTTAGATGGTTCCACTATCGTTCTGATGCGGGAGGGAAAAATTGCTGAAGAAAAAGATTTTTATGATAACATGGATTTTATGCAGCAACTCGGAATGGTGCCTCCGGCAGATAAATAAAACTCTATTCGATACCAAACTTATCCGGATAAAAAATGAAGGAATCATAAAATTAAATTTGAAATAAACCCAAAAACAAACATGGAAAATTTAGCCATCGTAAAAGGAATGTATAACGCAGCTGCCAGGGCAGACTTCCCCGCTTTCCTGGGTGCAATGGATGCAGCTATTGAATGGAAAGAAGCTGAGAACTTTCCGTATGCCGACCGTAATCCTTACATCGGGCCACAGGCAGTAGCAGAGGGTGTATTCGGCCGCATTGCTGCCGACTGGGAATATTGGACACTATCCGATCTTCAATTTCATGATACAAAAGAGGACATGATTATTGTAATCGGCAGGTATAACGCAAAGAATAATGCCACAGAAAAAATTATCAAAGTACCGTTTACACCTATGTGGCGGTTAAAGAATGATAAGGCGACAAGCTTTCAGCAGTATGCCGATACTTACCAGGTAAATAAAGCGATGGTTAATTAAAAAAAAAATTATGAAAGCAAAATCAATTAAAGGAAAATCACCGTCAGCAATTGAAGAAGCATTAGCTGAAAACAAAAAAGATGATTACAGCCCAACGCTTGCATTTGTTTTCATCACTAAAATTGAACAGGCAGATGACTTACGTTCACTATTTGATAAATATGGAATTGCCATCTTCGGGGCCAGCACTTCCCAAAAATTTACTGAACAGGGCATGGAGCCAGATGATATTGTTGTTTTATTATTGGATATGCCAACTGAATATTTCAGCATTGTGTTAAAAAATTATGAACCAAGTTCTGCCTATGAAGCGGCGCGGCAGGTTGGTGAAGCAGGCATTCACGCATTTAAAAATCCCGGCTTCATCATTTCATCTGCTGATTTCAGAATGTCGGGAGACGAGCTGGTCAGCGGCCTTATGGATTCAGCGGGCCAACAAGTTACTGTGATGGGAGGTGTAGCTGGCAAACCGGCTGATTTTTCAGGCATTGTATTTACCAATGATTTATCCAGTAAAGCTGGAATGATTGCACTCGTAATTGACCAGGATAAAATTGCCATAAATGGCCTGGCTGTTTCAGGATGGAAGCCCGTAGGAACCGAGAAAAAAATAACAAAGAGTGAGGGTTCCTGGATCTATACCATCGACAATGAGCCCGCCATGAATGTGATCCAAAGATTTTTGGGGAATGCTATATTCGATACAAAAGCGGAAGGATTGATTCCTTCGGACCTGGGTTATCCTTTACAGTTTCAAAGAGCAAATGGAAGTGTTATAATGAAGCCATTGTTACTTTGGAATACAACCGAAAAATCTATTATGGCAGGCGGAGAAGTGAAAGAAGGAGAAATTTTTCGTTTTTCACTGCCACCTGATTTTGATGTGATAGATACGGTTATCGAAAGTACGAGGATCATAAAAGAAAAGGATATGCCGCAGGCGGATGCATTGATCGTTTTTTCCTGTGTAGGCAGGCTTGGAACATTTGGCCCAATGATCTCGACAGAAATTGAAGGATTGGCAGCCACATGGAATAAACCAATGATAGGCTTTTTCTCGCTGGGCGAATTTGGAAAGCTGGATGACAGCCACTGTGAATTTCACGGTACTACAGTAAGCTGGGTAGCATTAAAAGAAAAATAAAATTATAGTATGAAAGCAAAATCAATTAAAGGAAAATCAACAGAAGAAATCGCAGGTGCTTTAGCCGATTGCATGGCTGATGGTTTTAAACCCACACTGGCAATCGTATTTATTTCTATCAAACAAGACAGAGAAGCTATTTCCAAATTACTTGAAGAGAAAGGCATTCAGATATTTGGTGCTACTACTGCAGGAGAGTTTATTGATGGAAACATTGAGGCAGGAAGCATTGTACTGATGTTACTCGACATGAATCCAGCTTATTTTAAATTGGAATTTTTGGAAATAAGCCCAGAGACCGCTTTAGAAGATGCAACAAAATTAGGTGTTGCAGGAAAAGAAATCTTTACCAACCCTGCGTTAATAATGGCAACAGGTGGAGTGTTCATAGATGGAGATCAAATTATAGAAGGCATTATACAAGGTTTTGGAAAACCTGCCTCGTCCGCACACAAGGAAGTAACCATATTTGGAGGTATGGCAGGAGATGATTTGTTAGCTGAAAAACCACTTGTTTTCACCAACGGAAAAAGTACAGATAACGCAATTGTAGCACTCATTATTGATAAAGACAAAATAGATGTCAGAGGTATCGCTACTTGTGGCTGGAATGCTATTGGCACCACAAAAACAGTTACGAAAAGTGAAGGTAATATTGTGTATACCATAGATGATAAGCCAGCATTGGATATGTTAATGAAATACCTTGGCGTTGAGATAAAGCCGGATGAAAACAAAGAAATAGTGACATTCCAAAACTCCTGGTATTACCCATTGCAATTGGAACGGGAAAATGGAGATTCTGTGATACGTGCAACCCGGTTCGCCAATCGGGAAGACCGTTCACTTATTTGTACTGGAAGTGTGCCTCAAGGATCAAAAATTAAGTTTTCGATGCCACCAGATTTTGATTCCATCGAAACAGTCGTTGCAGAATGTGAGAGCATTAAAGACAACGCACAGCAGCAAGCCGATGCCCTGATCATGTTCTCCTGCGTGAGCAGACATTTATCCTTTGGATCATTAATGAAAGAGGAGATAGAGCAAGTGCAAAAAGTTTGGGACGCTCCAATGGCAGGCTTTTTTACCTATGGTGAATATGGAAAATCAAAAATAGGAAAACATGAATTTCATAACAATGCTTGTTGTGTGGTGGCGTTAAAAGAAAAATAAAAAATGTATGAAATATTATCACCCAACGCTACTCGTAATTATCACCTTAATTGCTATTGGCTGTTCTAATAATAATGAAAAAGAAAATTCAATTGATTCAAGAAGCCATGATTCTACTGAAGCGGCAGTAATCGTTGATCGTTTTTTTAAAGCTTTCGATGAAAGAGATACATTAAAAATGAAGGCCCTGCTGCTTCCGGAAACAATAATCGTTCATCATAACGGGGCCATTACAAATACAAGTGAAATGATGCAGGTGATTAAAGAAACAAAAAACTGGTGGCCGAGAGTAAGAAAACTTTCCAATTTCGAGTACCAGCACGATTCAAACTTGGCCGTGTTAAGCCTACTGAATGAAGTCAATTTTTCATTGCCCGAAAATAAAGAAGTTGAAGAACCTTACCGCGAAATATGGATTTTTAAAAAGATAGAAAACCTATGGAAACCAGTGCGTATTCACTATTCAAAAATTATAGTTCAGAAACACTCGGAGGAGGTCAATTAAAATCATTCACTCAGATAAATAGTTATGAAAGCAAAATCAATCAAAGGAAAAACGACAGAAGAAATTAAAGCAGCTTTAGAAACCAAACCTGTATGAAAAAATCAATAACATTTTTTTATTTTTTATTAATGATATCGAGTGCTTTCTCCCAAAGTGAGTCAGTAGATTCCATATTGAAAAAACTTACTATTGAAAAAAGCGAGGACAAAAAAGTTGATTTAATCATTGCCATTTGGGCTACAGGTTTTGACAAAGATCCTTATCTCGTAATTCAAACAGGACAGGCATTGCTTACTCAGGGGCAGGAAAACAAAGACATTATAAAAGAAGCATCAGCTTATTGTTTTTTAGGAACCGGATACCGTATTAGCGGTAATCCGATAAGGGCATTGCAAGTGCAGCAAAAAGGATTGGTGCTGGCAGAAAAAGCAGGTAACTTTTCTATACTTGCCATGATAAAAAACCAAATAGCACATACCTACAGGGACCGTGAGGAATGGGATAACGCATTCAAAATATATGCTTACGCTTCAGTTGATGCTGCCAAAGGAGAAAACGAAATTATAAAAATATGGCCCGTGATGAATATGGGTGTTTGTTATCTGAATTTAAATAAACTGGATTCTGCCTTATCTTTTTTACAAAGAGCCTATGAGTTGAGTTTGCAAATTAATAAAATTGATTTACCGTATATCCTTTGGAATTTAGGAAGCGTACATAGCAAAATGAGTAATGCCGCTTTAGCTGTTACCTATTTTAATATGGCAATTCAGGAAGCAGAAAATGTCAAAAAAATAAGGCAATTAAGTTTTGCCTATACGGGACTGGCAGAACATTTTCAAAAAATGAATGAACGTGACAGTTCTATATTTTATGCCAAAAAAGGGTTAGATGCTATCCAGAATACTCCGTTCTTTTTTATGAGTGTAAAACCGGCAAAAATGCTTACGGAATTTTATGAAAAAAACAATTGCGACAGTACTTTAAAATATGCCAGCATTTATAAAATAGCCAATGATTCTGTTTTCAGCAATAAAGTAAATCAGCAAATTCAGGTAATGACTTTTGATGAAGAGCTGCGCCAAAAGGAATTAGCAACAGAACAAATGAAAGCCAATGAAGAGCGTAAACAAAACATCCAGTATGTTTTAATTGCATTGGGAATTGTTACCCTGATCATAGTCTTTTTATTACTTAGCAGAAGCATTATTGTGAATGAAAAGTGGGTTTCATTTTTTGGCGTTGTGGGTTTACTTGTAATTTTTGAATTTTTGAATTTATTGCTGCATCCTTTTTTGGAAAAAATCACCAATCATTCCCCCGTACTAATGTTGTTAGCACTCGTTTGCATTGCAGCAATATTAGTTCCTTTTCACCATCGGGTTGAGAAATGGGCTAAGCAAAAAATGGTAGAGAAGAACAAAGAAATCCGTTTGGTTGCAGCAAGGAAAACTATTGAGCAGCTGGAAATAAATACAACCGAATATTTATAAAAATTTATCAAATAAACTTTAAACTAACGGTGGCATGAAAGCAAAATCAATCAAAGGAAAAACAACAGAAGAAATTAAAGCAGCTTTAAAAGATAGCATGGCTGATGGTTTTAAACCAACGCTTGCTATTTGCTTTATTTCAAAAAGTTTAGATAGAATTTCCATCAGTAATTTTTTGGATGCTGCGGACATTAATATTTTCGGTTGTACCACCAACGGAGAGTTTATTGATGAAGAAACAGAAAAAGGTTCTGCAGCTATTCTTTTACTTGATATGAACAAAGATCATTTTCAAATTTATTTTGAAGAATTTCAAGATAAGAATTATCGTTATGTGGCAAAAAGTATAGCTCAAAAAGCAAAAGGAACATTTAGTACACCTGCTTTTTTAATTGGTACAAGCAATGCAGCGGCTGATGGTGAAGAAGTACTTCGTGGCATTGAAGAAGTAGCGGGTGCAGCAGTAAATGCATTTGGCGGCGCTGCCGGAGATGACTATGCATTTACCGATACATTTGTTTTCACCAACGGAAAAGAATGTAACAATGGCATTGTCTGTATAGCCATAGACGAGGAATTTATAAAAATAAAAGGTATTGCTACCTGTGGATGGAAACCCGTGGGAACAGAGAAAATAGTAACAAAAAGTGAAGGTAACCATGTATATACTGTGGATGATGTTCCCGTTCTGGATCTTACGGTGAAATATGGTGGTATTGAAAACGCAATTCCGGAGAATAATAATTTACTAATAGAAATTGCTGCCAATTTCCCTTTGCAGTTGCAGCGGGAAAAAGGCGATCCTATTATGCGGCCAGGACTTGTTATTGACTGGAACGACCGATCCTATTATACTAGCGGTACAGTGCCGCAGGGGTCTAAAGTTCGTTTCTCCTTACCGCCAGATTGGGATGTGATGGAAAAAGTAATTAAAGGAGTTGAAAATTTAAAAGCCAATGAAATGCCCGAGGCAGATGCAGTGGTGGTTTTTAGTTGCGCTGGAAGAATTCTTTCATTGGGACCACTGATGGCTAAAGAATTAGAGGGAGTAAAAAATGTGTGGAATGTACCCATGGCCGGCATGTTTAGCAATGCAGAATTAGGAAGAGCCACGGGCGGAAATTTGGAAATGCATAATCTTACAACTTGTGTAATAGCTTTAAAAGCAAAATAAATGAATCAGCACTTACAAAACATACTAACCATTATTCAGCAAGATGAATATTTATCTGCTGAACAAAAAGCAGCCATTTCCAAATCATTGAAAGATGCCGATAAGGAATTAGAAATTACTGCTTTTAAGCTCGACAGAACAGAAAAAGTAAAACGAACAACCGCTATCTTATTAGAAGAAACCATTGAAGAACTGGAGCAAAAAAGAAAAGCTGTAGAAGAAACTAATACAGCCCTTACAAAATCATTGGAAGAATTGAAAGCCGCACAGGCACAACTCATCCAATCCGAAAAAATGGCCAGCCTTGGCGAACTTACTGCAGGCATTGCACATGAAATTCAAAACCCGTTGAATTTTGTAAATAACTTTTCGGAAGTAAATATGGAATTAATTGATGAGTTAAAAACCGAGGTGAGATCTCTCGCTACGCTCGAGATGACGGAACAACTGATTGATGACATAAAAGCTAACTCCGAAAAAATAAATCACCACGGCAAACGTGCAGCGGAAATTGTAAAAGGAATGTTGCAACACTCAAGAAGTAGTTCTGGCGTAAAAGAACCAACAGATATTAATGCTTTGTGTGATGAATATTTACGATTAAGTTATCATGG
>Ga0209490_10006707_pt1 | contig 10357 bp, 9 predicted proteins | sample MAT06_FD_187209 | JGI IMG/M metagenome (GOLD analysis project Ga0209490, IMG submission 187209) | Freshwater microbial communities from Lake Fryxell liftoff mats and glacier meltwater in Antarctica - MAT-06 (SPAdes) (version 2) | ecosystem: Environmental > Aquatic > Freshwater > Ice > Liftoff...
CCCTTCGAGCGGATCATCGCTGCACCTTCGGAAATGCGACGCAGGGCCTCGCCCAGGTTGGTCGCGCCACAGACGAACGGCACGTCGAAGCCGAACTTGTCGATGTGGTGGGTCTCGTCGGCCGGGGTGAGCACCTCGGACTCGTCGATGAAGTCGACACCGAGTGCCTGCAGGATCTGCGCCTCGACGAAGTGCCCGATGCGGGCCTTGGCCATCACCGGGATCGACACCACGGCCTGGATGCCCTCGATCATCTCCGGGTCGCTCATGCGAGCCACGCCACCGTCGCGACGGATGTCGGCAGGCACTCGTTCGAGTGCCATCACGGCCACCGCGCCGGCATCTTCGGCGATCTTGGCCTGCCCGGGCGTGACCACATCCATGATGACGCCGCCCTTCATCATCTCGGCGAGTCCACGCTTGACAGGGAAGGTTCCGGTGGTGCGAGTCATGGTGACATCGTACTTTCGTCTCGTGCGATCCGCTGTGGTGGAGTCAGGGTGCGGGTTGTGACTGCGGCAACACCTCGACTGCACCTGCTGCCACGTCATCGGCGTCGGCCAACTCGATCCATGTGTTCCCGGGTGCGAGCTCGATCACTTCGCCGGCGGGGCCGAAGTACTCGATCGGGTACAGGGCGAGTTCGCGCTTCCAGATGCCCTGGATGAACTTGCCACCGGAGAAGAAGTACGCCGGGCCTTCACCCAGGGTCTGCGCCTCGGGGCTGTCGCGATCGACGGGGCTCGGTTGGTAGTCGACCCCGAGCACGATGACGTTCGTCGCACGGATTCGGCCGAAGGTCTTGTCGTCGTGCGGCCGGCCGCGCTGCGACCGGTCGAACTTGGAGAACTCGGGGTTCCAGCTCCACTCGATGCTCTCCGAGCCGACCCGCACCTTCACGCCAGCGATCGTCTCACCGACGAATTCGTCGCCCGCTTCGAGGTACCGGAACTGTTGTGGCGGTGGGCCGGGATGGCCGTCGGGCGTCTGGAACCAGATGTTGTCGGTGCTCGTGTACAGATTGTGGGGTGCCCGACCGGGACCGCGGTAGTAGCCGGAAGCGTTGCTGACACCCAAGTTGATCAGGAGCGACTCGTTGATCGCCCGGGTGACCCCCGGGTTCCCACCGCTCCACACGAACAGCGGCTGGTTGAATGAGGTGGACAAATCGACGTCCTGGGTGCGACCCGATCGGATCGGCCCGATCGGATCGGAACTCTGCGAGTGGAACACCGCTGCGAACCTGGTCGTTTCACCCTCGACGACCTCTTCGAACACGATGTCGGCAACGGCGAGCCCGCTGTGGTTGGGCACCGCCAACGAATTGTTGTCGATCTTCGCGACGAGCGCAGGACGCAACAGGACGTCATCGGCGCTGGCGAGTGGTTCACCGGTGAGCGGCTGACGAATGGTTGCCGGCATGGTCGTCGATGTCGTGGACGACGACGACGACGTGGTGGTCGTGGCCTTGACGGTGGTCGACGTGGTGGAGGTGGTCGAGGTCGAATCGGCCGATTCGTCGCCACCGCCACCGCATGCTGCAGCGACGAGTGCGAGGGCGGTGAGACCGGCCATCCAGGGCTTGGGGCGGGGGAGTTTCATCAGAGTTCTCTCAGAAGGGCGATGCGTTCATCGATCGGGGGGTGGGTGTCGAACATTCGGTGGATGCCACCCAGCTTGCCGTCGTCGCCGACGCCACTCATGGGCTGCTCGATCCACAAGTGTGCCGTAGCGGTGGACGCGGAATGCGTCACCGTGGTGTCGGCCTTGAGCTTTTCGAGCGCAGAGATCAATCCGGGTGGATACCGGGTGAGCTGGCACGCGCTGACATCGGCGAGCGTCTCTCGATTCCGCGAGATCGTCGCTTGCATGATCTTGGCGATGATCGGCGCCGTGATCAACAAGACGATGCCGACGTAGGCGAGCGGGTTGTTGCTGTCTGCACGATCGCCGGTGCGGGCGACACGGCCGCCGTTCCACCACATCGTGCGGATGGCCATGTCGGCGATCAAGGCGACGGTGCCGACCATCACCACCGCGAGCGTGGACACCAGGATGTCGTAGTTGCGGATGTGACTCAATTCATGCGCCACCACACCTTCGAGTTCGACCCGGTTCATCTTGTCGAGCAGGCCGGTGGTGACCGCGATGGCGGCATGGTTCGGGTTGCGGCCCGTCGCGAAGGCGTTCGGGGCGGGGTCGTCGATGACGTAGACACCTGGCTTCGGGAGGCCGCCAGCGATGCACAAACCTTCGACGAGGTTGTGGAGGCGGGGGAACTCCTCCGGTGTCGCCGGTCTGGCCCTGCTGACCGCCAGGGCGATTCTGTCGGCTCGCCAATACGAGGCGAAGGCGACGACACCGCTGAGCACGAGTGCCACGAGCGTGAAGACGAGTCCGTTGCCGACGACGGCTCCGATCGCCGCGCCGACGAGTGCGATGAACACCACGAAGCCGGCGACGAGGAGAACGCTTCGTCGTTTGTTCGATCTGATCAATTCGAACATCGGTGCCGGATCAGAATTCGACCGTGGGAGCGACTCGGGCCTGTTCCTCGGCCTCGAAGTACTCCTTGGGCTCGAAGTCGAACGCTTTGGCGATGACGACCGTGGGGAACGATTCGAGTTTGTTGTCGTAGGTGAGCACGCTGTCGTTGTAGAACTGGCGTGCGTAGGCGACCCGACCCTCGGTGGCGGTCAACTCTTCCTGCAGCGCCAGGAAGTTCTGGTCGGCCTTCAGATCAGGGTACGCCTCGCTGAGGGCGAAGAGCTTGCCCAATGCGCCCGACAGCATGTTGCTGGCTTCGGCCTGCGCTGGAGGTGTGTCACGCGCGGCGATCGAGGCATTGCGGGCGTTCACGACCGCTTCGAGCGTTTCGCGCTCGTGAGCGGCGTAGCCCTTGACGGTTTGCACGAGGTTCGGGATGAGGTCGAGTCGACGCTTCAGTTGGACGTCGATCTGCGACCAGGCATTCTCCGCCTGATTGCGTGACCGGACCAGTCCGTTGTACGAGACGATCACGAACCCCACCAGGATCGCCACGACGACGATCACGATGATGAGAGCTGTCATTGACCGAAGTCTACGGCCGCTCGATCGGTCAGTCGGAGGATGGGCAGATCGAGCGGTAGATCTCGAGGTAGCGATCAGTGAGCGACGTCATCGCGAAATCCTCGGCTCGACGGTCGCCGACACGTCGCAGGCGGCTGGCGAGATCGATATCGCCCAGGACCCGGCCGAGCGCGTCACCCAACGCTTGGACGTCGCCGGGCTCGAAGAGCAGCGCATCGACCTCGTGGGTCGCGACGTTGCGATAACCGTCGAGTGAACTCGCGACCACGGCTGTGCCAGCAGCCATCGCCTCGATGAGGACCACACCGAACGACTCGCCACGCAACGAGGGCGCACAGAAGACGTCAGCGGTTCGCAGCCGTGCAAATTTCTCGTTGTCGGTGACCCGCCCGAGCCACTGGAATCGCTCGTCGCCAGCAGTGGTCGCTGTCAACTCTGCGGTATCTGGTCCTTCGCCGGCAACCCAGACCTCCACGTCCAGCTCCGACCTCACGACGGCCTCGATCAGCACCCGGAGGCCCTTGCGGTCCTCGTGGCGACCGCAGAAGAACACCGCGGGACGCCCCAGCGGCGTTGTGCGCTCGCGCTGCCACGGCGTGATCGAACGGATGGCGTCGAGTTCGACCCCGTTGAAGAGCACCTCGTAGTCGCCGCCCAGGTTGCTCTGCACGAGCGCCAGAGCATCCTTGGACACCACGACTTTGTGGTCGATGCGACGGATCAGTCTGGCCAGCGCCGGTCGCAGGATCCTGTAGCTCGCCGACGTGCCGGCGGCGTGGAAGGTGCCGACCGTCGGCGCCGAGTGCATCATCAGCGCCGTCGATGTGGGCCCTGGCGCCAATGGTTCGTGGATGTGGATCACGTCGAACTGCTCGTCGGCGAGCACCTGCAGGGTTCGAAGGGCTGCTGACGGGTCGGGGGCCAGCGGGGCGATCGAACCGTTCGCGGAGAGCGGTAACGAATCGCCGAGTGGGGTGACGAACGGTTCGGGTGGCGGACCGTCGCACGGGCCGAGCACCCGAGCCTCGTGGCCACGAAGGCGGAGTTCGCGTGCCAGACCCAGCACCTGCGCTTGGACACCGCCCGGCACCGACAGGCTGTACGGGCAGACGATCCCGATCCTCATCGGGTGCAGTGCCTCATGCGGGCATCACGTTTCAGGCCACCCCGAAACGGCGTTCGAGTTCGGCGGCTTCGAGCGGCGCCGACAGCAGGAAGCCCTGGCCGATGTCGCAGCCGAGCGCCTGCAGCGCACGAAGTTGGGCTGGACGTTCGATGCCCTCGGCGATGGACATCACCTCGAGCCCGGCCGTGAGCTGCAGGATCATCTTGGCCAGCGGCATCGCTTGTCGCTGTTCGTCGAGTTCGTCGATGAACTGGCGATCGATCTTGACGATGTCGACGGGAAACTGCTGCAGATACGACAGTGAGCAATAGCCGGTTCCGAAGTCATCAATTGCAATGAGTACACCAAGTTCACGCAGCGGAGCAAGGTTGTCCGATGCCGACTCGATCTCTTCGACCAGCATCGTCTCGGTGATTTCGAGGATCACCAGGGCCGGATCGAGTTGATGGGTGTCGAGTGATCGCCGCACGTGGTCGACGAATTCGGGAGAGCGGATCTGCAGTGCCGAGACGTTCACGCTGACCCGTTGCGGCCCCCGTGACTGCCATCGGGTCGCGGCCCGGATGCTCTCGTCGATCACCCATTTGCCGATCGGCACGGTGAGGCCCGCCCGTTCGGCGATCGGGATGAACTCCGATGGGGCGATCGGGCCACGCGTGGGATGCTCCCATCGCAACAATGCTTCGGCGCCCACCACCTGGTGCGAGCGGAGATCGACCATCGGCTGGTACACGAGCCGGAACTGTTCGCGTTCGACTGCCATACCGAGTTCGCTGCGGAATTCGAGGTGGCGGGTCGCTGTCAGGCGCATCGCCGGGTCGAAGATCTTGATCTGGCTCTTGCCTGCCCGCTTGGCCTCGTACATGGCGACGTCGGCGTCGCGTAGAAGTCCTGCCGTGGTCATCCCTGGCGTCGAGACGGCCACGCCGATACTGGCGAGCACCGCCAGGTCGTATCCGGCGAGCGCAACGGGCTGGCGCAGCGCCTCCAGCAGCCCTTCGGCGACGTCGAGCGCCCGGTCGACGCCACCGCGGTCCTCGAGCAGCAACGCGAACTCGTCGCCACCCAGGCGCGCCGGCGTGTCGCCACTACCGGCGACCTCTCGGATCCGATCCGCGATCGAGCGGAGCATCTGGTCGCCGACGCCGTGACCGAGCGCGTCGTTGACCGACTTGAAGTCGTCGAGGTCGACGAAGAGCACCACGACGGGGTCGTCGGCTGGACGGGCGACGCGCAGCGCATGATCCATCCGATCGAGGAACAGCGCACGGTTCGCCAGACCGGTCAATTCGTCGTGGAAGGCGCGATGGCTCAACTGGCGCTCGAGGTTGCGCTGCTCGGTCACGTCGCGGAACGTCGCCACGACACCATCGACGGCGTCACCGCCGAGCAGGTTCGCGACCGTTGCTTCCATGCGACGGCGCTGACCGTCGACGCGAACGAGGCTCGCCTCGAACTTCACCATCTCACCATGTGGCAGCGTCGCTGCCTTGCGGAGTTCGGCAGCCGCTGCGACACGATCGTCGCTGACCACCAGATCCACCACCGCCCTCCCGGTCCAGTCGTCGGGACGGTGGCCGAGAGTGCTCGTGAGGCCCGGGCTGGCGTAGTTGATCGTGCCGTCGGCGTCGACGAGGAGCACGACGTCGCTGGAATGTTCGACCATTGCGGCCAGACGGTCCTGGCCCTTGCGCTCGGTGAGGGCTCTCACCGTGGCGACCAGATGCCACATGCGAGTCAGCGCCAACACCACCACGACCACAGCGCACCCGGCCGCGACGGTGCGGGTGGCCCGAGTTCCGAGGCCCGTCACGCTCAGCGTCAACAACACCGTCAGTGGCGTGAGCGCAGCGACGCTGAGCCAGACGACGCGGCCGAAGCCGAGCATCGGGGTCGTTTCGGTGCAACGGTTGCGGTGCGTCATCGTGGGATCGAGCGCAGCGGCACCGATGATCAACGGCGGTGCGATCGAGAGCGCGGCGACGATGCCGCCCGCCCCCAACGAGCCACGCAGCTCAGCAATGCTGCGCGCCACGTCGGAGACCAGCAACACGCCGGCGCCGATCGCCAGCATCACCGTTGCTGGTACCTGGAAACTGTTCTGCAGCGCAGTGCGGAGGGTGATCGCGAGTGCGAGCCCGCCGACCAAGGGGACGAGAACCGCCCACACCCGGTCGCCGAACGCCACTCCGCGGTCTGCGAGGTAGGGCTCGACGACCGCCAGCCAGACGCCGAGACCCAGTGCGATACCGACGATTGCCGTCTCGATCGCGTGGAGCGGGTCATCCTGTGGCGATTCGTCCTTCCCGAGCATCGTCACCGCGATCACGAGCAGCGCCGCCGAGACGAGGTGGAAGGCGTCGCTGGGTGACGGAAAGGTGGCCGAACCGTCGAAGTGGAGGCGCGCCCAGATCAACTGAGCGACAGCCAGCATTCCGAGCGACCCCGCCAGCAGCCCCCACGCGAGCACGCGCTGCGGCCGGTGCGCCGCGATCCCGAGCAGCACGGCTCCCACCCCGATCGCCGGAGCCACCACCCGGATGGTCTCGCCGAACGCCCCTGCGGGCAGCACGAAGTACACCACCGTGAGAACGGCAGCCGCCGCGACGAGGACGCGAGCGCGCAACGCTGTCGGATATGTGTTCACCATGTCGATGATGTGTCTTCGGCAGAACGCTCAGTCGACTTGACGATCGTCGCCGTAGCCCGGATCGGACGGCCAATTCGGTTGGAACATGTGCCATTGTGACGGCGCCCGGCGTATGAGGACTTCCAGTTCGTGTGCCAACAGCTGCGTGATCCGCACCACGTCGTCACGCAGGCGCTTGTCGACGCGTTCGACGGGCAGTGGCGGCCTGACCCAGGCGTGATGGCCGTCGACTCGGCTGCTGAAGTACACACCGGTCGGCAGGATCGGTGCGCCTGTACGCAACGACAACGTCGCCGGTCCACCGGGCAACGTGGTGCGCTCGCCGAAGAACTCGACCTCGGGGCCGCCGCCTTGCAGATCGCGGTCGGCCAGCAGACACACCACGTGGTTGTCGCGAAGCGCTCGCATCACGGTCTTGCCGGCATCAGGACCGAGCGCCACGACGTGCATCCCCAGCTTCGATCGAAGGTCGACGAACCAGTCGAACAGCTCCGGTGGGTCGATCTTCTCGACCACCACCGTGATCTGGTGGCCCTGATCGGCGATCCACCGACCGGCCCACTCCCACCCGCCCAGGTGCGGCAGCACGAGGATCACCCCGTTGCCCTCGGCGAGGGCGTCGACGATGTGCTCGTAGCCGTCGACATCGAATCCACCCTCGACGGTGTCGACCGACAGCGTCGGCAACCGGAAACTCTCGAGCCAGTACCGGGCGTAGGAATCGAATGCCTCCTGCACCGCCCGGCGTAGTCGTAGCCCACTCAGCGTGGGATCGACCCGCCGAAGGTGACGTGCGATCATCGCCCGCCGCTCGGGGCTCGAGAAATTGGCACCGAGGCCCGCCGGGGTCACCAGGCCGGCTGCCACCACTGCGGGCAGATGGCGAGCAGCGAGTGCGCCCAGGCGGTACGACGACGTGGTCGCAGCATCGAGCAGGCCACGCGAGCCGGCGAGCGGGTCCGGGAGGTGGTTACGGGCGGCCACAGGGGTCCCGGCGGTCAGGTCGGCCGGCGAGGCACTCGGGTGCGGCGCCGTTCGGTGCGCGCCACCCGGCGACTCTGGCGACGCGAGCGGCGCATCTCGATCTTGGCCGCTGTGACGGGTGCAACCGCTGCCTGCTTCCAGACCTTCACGAAACGCTGGATCGCCGTGATCGAGGTGAGCACCAGCATGATCCACAGGATCGGGATCAGCAGCACCGGGAACAGCAGGCCGAGACAGATGGCGATGATGCGTTCGGCACGCTCCATCAGCCCACCCTTGGCGTCGATGCCGAGCGATTCGGCCTTGGCGCGCTGATAGCTGATGATGCTCGACACCGCCATCACGGCGAACGGCAGCAACGTCATGTGCGGCGACTCTTCGCTGGCGAAGTACCAGGCGATGCCGCCGAGCAGGAGCGAGTCCGTGATGCGGTCGACGGTGGAGTCGAAGAATGCTCCGCGTTGGCTGGCGGTGTTGGAGGCCTTCGCCAGCGCTCCGTCGAGGAGGTCGGGTAGCGCTGCCAGGATGACCAGCAGCAGACCGAGTCGCAGGTACCCGGCGCCGATCGCGACGGCGGCACCGACACCGACCAGCATGCCCAAGATGGTGAGGTGGTCGGGCGTGAGACCCGTCTTGCGAAGGAGGGCGCCGACAGGTTTGACGGCCTTGTCGACCGGGGCGCGGAACTTGCCGTCGAACATCAGAGAGACGCTATCTCGCGTCGGCGACCAGTTCGGGGTTGTCCTCACACAGGTGCTCGATGATTCGGCCGTCGATGGCGTCGATGAGCACCAGGCCTCGCTCGGCAGGCGGGTCCTCCGCGGAGTAGCAGAGCACACGCCACGTCGGACGGCTGCGCAGACCACGCCACACCTGCTGTGCAGAGGCATGCCCGACCGGGAAGCCGAGCGCACCCTGGGCGGCCATCAATGCCTCGGTTTCGTCGACGTGCATCCGCCAACCACTGGTGATCGAGAACAGCCCGACCGCCGCGAGCACACCAGCGGCCACGAGCCAGCCGACATTGACGATGGCGGCATCTTCGAAGCCGACGTAGACGCCCACGCAGATCGCAGCGATCACGAGGTACAGCACGCCGGGCCAGCGGCGCCGGCTGTTGTCGGGGAACTGGTACGGGCCGACGAAGATCGATGGATCGAGATCGGCGGGCAGTTCGTCGCGGAGGTCGTCGGTCATCGCTGCCAGGCTACTGACGCTGGTCGGCAGCGGTCACCCAGCCGGCACGGAGTTTGGCGGTGGTGTCCACGAGAGCTTCGGGCAGGGTCTGGGTGTTCGAGATCGCCGACATGAAGTTCGAATCGCCCGTCCAACGCGGGACGACGTGGACGTGGAGGTGATCGGGCACCGATCCCCCGGCGGGTCGTCCGAGATTGAGCCCGACGTTCACGCCGTCCGGTGCGTACACCGAACGCACGACACGCACGGACTCGGTGACCGTCGCCCAGATATCGGTGGTCTCGTCCCCTGTCAACCCGTCGAGGTCGGCGACCTCGCGGTACGGAACCACCAGCACGTGACCGGTCGTGTACGGAAAGAGGTTGACGAGAACGAAGCAGGTCTCGCCGCGATGAACGATGTGTGTATCGGTGTCCGATGCGCCCGACTGCAGCAAGCGCGTGAACACACTGCCTGATCCAGGCTCATCAGCGCCGGCCTGCACCGGCGCGGCGGTCACATAGCTCGACCGCCAACCCGACCAGATGCGCTCGAGCATCGCTCGCTCAGGCTCCGAGCGCTGGCGACTCGGCGCCGGCGATCTCGTCGAGGAACTGCTCGACGAACCCGGTCAGCGGCACCCCGCGTTCGACGTCGCCGCCGCGCGGGTTCACCCCGACGGTGCCCCCCGCCACGTCGTCGTCGCCGACCACGAGCACGTAGGGAATCTTTTCGAGCTTCGCCGTGCGAATCCGCTTGCCGAGACCGTCGTCGGCTGGCGACGTGTCGACACGGGCACCAGCGACCCGCAACGCTTCGACCACCGCAGCGGCATAGGGCTCGTGGGCTTCGGCGACCGCGAGCACGCGCACCTGGGTGGGAGCGAGCCACGTCGGAAACGCTCCGGCATAGTGCTCGAGCAGCACGCCGAAGAACCGTTCGATCGAGCCGAACAGAGCGCGGTGCAACATGATCGGTCGGTGTCGGCCATTGTCGGCACCGACGTACTCGAGTTCGAAACGCTCGGGGAGTTGGAAGTCGGCCTGGATCGTCGAGAGCTGCCACGACCGCCCGATTGCATCTTTCACGTCGATGTCGATCTTCGGGCCGTAGAAGGCAGCGTCACCTTCCTTGACGGCGTAGTCGAGCCCGTGCGAGTCGAGCGCTTCGCGCAACGCCTCGGTGGCCTCGTCCCAGATGTCGTCACTGCCGATGTACTTGTTCGGATCTTTCGTCGACAGGTTGAACCTGAAGTCCTCGAAGCCGAATGCGCGCAGCACCGACAGCACGAAGTCGAGCAGGCTCGCCACCTCGCCGGCCATCTGCTCCTTCGTGCAGAAGATGTGGCT
>Ga0209490_10006710_pt1 | contig 10356 bp, 7 predicted proteins | sample MAT06_FD_187209 | JGI IMG/M metagenome (GOLD analysis project Ga0209490, IMG submission 187209) | Freshwater microbial communities from Lake Fryxell liftoff mats and glacier meltwater in Antarctica - MAT-06 (SPAdes) (version 2) | ecosystem: Environmental > Aquatic > Freshwater > Ice > Liftoff...
GCATACAAGCTTTGCCCAACGAGATTATGCTGATGACCACCAACCTGCCATCGGGTTATCAACGTGACCTGCAGTTGTTAAAAGAACACATCATTCCTGCAATAGAAAATTTGCAGCAATGTTTACAAATGGCCGGTCTGATGCTCACCAATATCAAGGTAAAGAAAGATTTGTTGCTGGATGAAAAATACAAATACCTGTTTAGTGTAGAAGAAGTAAATAAACTGGTTTTGCAGGGTACTGCCTTTAGAGATGCCTATAAAAAAGTAGGGATGGAAATTGAAGCAGGTAATTTTAATTATACACCCACTACAGCGCACACCCACGAAGGCTCCATAGGTAATTTATGTAATGACCAAATTCAACGAATGATGGATCAGGTGATTGAAAAATTCAATTTTGGTGCAGTGCAGATTGCTGTGCAGAAATTATTGGGGTGATGTTTTTTTGAGTGCTTCAGTCTTAAAATCTTTTAGGTTGTAAAATTTATGAGCAAACTTATAATACTAATTCTATTCAGCTTTCTAATGTCTCTTGCTTCGTGTTCGAGCGATAATTCAAATATAGCTGGGGGTAACACCTCAATAACGGAACTAAAAAGGATTGCTTCATTGGATAATAAAGTTGAAGCGGTTTTGGTTGAGACAAATAGCGGTGCAACTGTAGCAACGGGCAATTTTGTTTTTGTTGTTCTTCCAGGTAAAAAGATTTCAAATGATGATGTTAGACTATCCCTTTTTAGGGCTGATCATTGTTCTGCAGTAGATATTGAATGGAAACAAAATCAGCAGCTTTTAATAAAGTATGACAAGGCAAGAATCTTTAGCTTTTCGAACTTTTGGCAAGCGCAGGAATTGGACAATTGGGATTATGTTGTTGAAGTTGTTTTAAAATGCACATCTTTTGACGGACAATTAAGTGAAAGAGATAAACATCCGATGACCCAATAAAGCAATGTATTAAAAACGCATTGGACCATTTCCTCAAAAATCTTCCCATCTCCCAACTGCCCGTTAATGAATATATTTGTACAACAATTTTACAGTACAAAATCACCGTTTTCAGTTGACAGATTTCCTCCTTTTTATTGATACAGAAGCATCCGGACTTCCCAAAAAATGGGACCAGCCCTATACCGTAGAAGGCAGCTGGCCCCATGCCGTTCAGGTATCCTGGCTGGTGTATAGAAAGGACGGTGTAAAGATCAAAGAGCAGAATTATTATATTAACAACAATGATTTTAAAATTAGTACAACTGCCTTTCACATACACGGACTCACGCCCGATTTTTTACAACAAGATGGGATACCCCGAAAGGAATTATTGTACATACTTTCCAAAGATCTGGAAGAATACCAACCTATGATTGTAGGGCATTTTTTAGAACTCGACTACCACGTTATCGGCGCTGAATACCATCGGATTGGAATTGAACAACATCCGATGCAAAACCTGCCTTGCTTTTGTATCATGCGTGCATCGATGCACCTGCAACAAAATCCTAATTTCAAATTCCTGCGCTTGGGCCAGCTATTTGAATTGCTTTTTAAAAAGCCTTTATTGAATCAACACAATGCCGTGGTAGACGCTACCGCCACCGCAGATTGTTTTTTTGAATTAGTGAAAAGAAACGAAATCAAATCATTTGATCAACCACCAATTGTATTTAAGCCAAAGGAAAATATCACCAAACCATTGGCCTGGATCATTCTGTTCATTCTAATTGTATTAAGCGCATTTTTAATAGCCTTTTTTTATGGATAATCGCATCAGTTTTTTAAAAACCGTCATTCCTTTTAACCTCTTACCATACGATGTATTGGCAGCAACGGCTGCTTTATTGATTGAAGCCAGGTTTCAAAAAGATGGCATCATTTATCGGCAGGCCGTTAGTAAATTAAAGGGCATCGATATCATCGTGGAAGGGGAATATGAAACATTTTTCTTCGACAGCAATCAACATAAACGGTTAATAGAAATTTATCATCGGGGCGAATATTATGGCGGTATCACCGAATTGCTGATTCAAAAAAGATCCCTCCGTACTGTGGCTGCAAAAAAAGGCACCGTCGTGTACACGCTGCCCCGTAAGGCTTTCAACGAACTGTGTCAAACCTACGAGCAGTTCTACCAGCACTTCACACACTCCTTCGGACAAAAAATGCTCAACGAAGAGTTTGCCAATTTTTATAAAAATCCTACCAATTTCGAGCGCAGTTTTGTAACCTCTGAGCAGTTGTATTCCAAACGGATTGAGAGCATTGAAAACAGGGAGATCGTTTGGTGTGGGGCAGATACACCTGTAAACGAAGCTGCCGTTTTAATGGGACAGCAAAAGGTAAGTTGCCTGTTTGTAAAAGACCAGTTGGAAAAAATAATAGGCTTTGTAACAGACATCACCATTCGGGATAATGTCGTGGCAAGGCAACTCAGTTATCAAAGTCCGGTAAGCAGTATTATGGATACGCCCATCGCTTCCATCAACATCCATGCTTTTGTTTATGAAGCTATCCTGATCATGTTTCGCACCAAACGCCGATACATGTTGGTAGAGAAAGACGGCAACTACATTGGCTTTCTCAGTCGCAACAAATTATTAAGTGAACAGGGACAATCGCCCTTGGTTTTCATTCAATCAGTAAAGCAGGCATTGTCGATTGATGAGCTGAAACGCAAATGGGAAACGGTACCGCAGATTGTAGCGCAATTATTAGATCGGGGTGTTTATGCTGCCATTGTAAACCAGGTTGTAACAGCTGTATCGGATACCATTGCGCTAAAGGTAATTGAATTGGTGACCAAGGACATGGGTAAACCACCTGCAAAATTTGTCTTCATGGTGCTGGGGAGTGAGGGTCGCAAAGAGCAAACCTTAAAGACCGACCAGGACAATGCCATCATTTATGAAGACAAGGGAAATGACCACCGGGAAGAAGTGCGAGCCTATTTTTTAGAGTTTGCCACGCAGGTGTCCGGTCATTTAAATACCATTGGCATAAGCTATTGTACGGGAGGATACATGGCGCAAAACCCAAAGTGGACGCACTCCTTATCGCATTGGAAAAAAAATTACGAAAACTGGATGAATGAAAGTGTGCCAGAAACCGTGATGCAAATTGCCACCTTTTTCGATTGCCGGTACATTTACGGCGAAGAATCTATTATGAAAGAACTGCAGCTACATTTAAGTGAGCAACTGCAAAATCCCATGGAGCGGCTTTATCATTTTATGGCCAAAAATGCCTTGCAGTACGAACCGCCGTTGACACCATTTTTTAAAAATATCCGAACCTTTAAAGTAGATAAAAAAGAAGTGTTTGATATAAAAAAAGCCATGACCCCAATCGTAGATCTCGTGAGGGTGTACGCCTTAAAAAACGGGATCTTTGAATCCAACACAGGCGAACGATTGAAGATATTAAAAGACAAACAGGTTTTCAGCGAGCAGGATGTAACGGAGTTGTTACATGCCTATTATTTTTTAATGGGCATCCGCTTAAAATCGCAATCGCAGCAAATCTTGCAGGAGCATAAGGAGCCAGACAATTATATCATGCCGCAACTATTATCCAAAATAGATCAGCTCACCTTAAAGGAAATTTTCAAAACCATTGAGAATTTTCAACTGCGGATACGTATGCAGTTCACCGGGAATTTGTTGGGATAAAAATTGTTGCTGCTGATAATAAAGAAGAGTAGAAGACCCGCCGAGAAGAAATGTGCAACTTAATCCGAATCCAACGGATCGACCCGTTTACTTAATGTTCTGCAAGGAGCATGAGTGAGATTGACCTTGTTCACTCGACTATCCGAATATTTATTTTTTCAAGTTGCTTCTTAACTCTTCAATTTTTTCAAGTGTTAATTTTGTTATTTTACTTATTGTTAAGTTGTCAAGTCCTTCTATTAAAGAATTTAAAGCAATTTCAACACTTCTTTCGTCTTTCGCTTTAAATTCAGCTTCCGTTTGTAAAGTAAAGAGCTCACTTGCTTTTAAATGCAAACTATCCAGATAACGATTGTAGCCATACTCTTCTTCTTTTTCAAGTCGCATAATGTCCAACACTACACCTGCTTCCTTTAGTCCTTTGGCTTTGAATTCGTCTTTTACTTCGTTATTTTTTAAGAAATAAATCCATTCATCTAAAGTGTCTTTTGCGTTGTCATTAAATTGATTAACTTTTAATATATAGTATTCTGGAAAAACATCAGATACATTTTCCTTCACAAATGTTGTTTTCTGTTTGTCGGAAAGTCCTAACAAGTCTTTTTGATGAAGCCCAATAAAGTCGGTTTTTCCTTTGTATATATAGTCTTGTCCTTGTCCAAGGTCAAAATAAACGATATTGATAGAAATTACTTTTTTGATTTCAGAATATTTTTGTCCGAGTTTTAGGTTTTCTGAAATACTTTTTGAAGCACCATAAGCCATTCGATGAAAATAGTCAATTTCATAACTGCTTTGGATTTCGACAATAATAAGTTCGTTCTTTGAGTTTTGGGTTAAAATGTCAACACGATTGAATTTATCATCATCAGTTTCCTGATTGCTTTCACTTTCAAGGATTTGTTCAATTCTTATGTTGTCAAATAAAAGTTCACTTAAAAATCCTTCCAGCACAACAAAGTTGGCTTTGTTTCTTAAAAGTCTTTTTATTGCCCAATCAAATCGAATTAATTTCTTGCTCATTTTGTCGTAGTTATTGTCGTTGTAAATTTACGATTTTTCTTTTTAGTTTATACGCTATTGTTCGTGTTAGGTGTCGCTCGAAATTTTTTCACAAGGGTATGGTAATACTGCAGGCATGTGTTTCATTGCTGAGTCTGTCCAGGACTGTGCTGCGATCCCGATTGCTCGGGTGGAAACTTATGAAACTGCTATTGTCATCTGCGTCGTCAAAGAAACCGATTATGGATAAAATAAGCACCCTTCGTTTACACACCCGAACGGGTAGTATTTACGTAGTTGCAAATCTATTAAATCCGTTGATACGAGGCTGGAACAACTACCACTGCCATTTTATCAAAAGAAACCTGAACGACCTGTATCGCTTTGTAAACAAACGACTTGGAAAATGGTGCCATCCGATAGCTATCGGATGCCTGCCTGACCGGGACGGACAGGGAATAAACGGTTGTTTTTACGCAAGAACCGTTAAATGGCTTCATAAGCTGTATAAGATGCAACCGGGCTTGTTTGCTGATTGGAGTGGATGCCCGGCTTATTAATTGCCAACGTTGTCTTGAAGAGCCCGGAATAACGCGATAAATTGTATGATCTGATAGCTATCGGATCGAGCCGTTCATGTACGGTTCTGTGAGGAGTAGGGGGGTGCGATCCCCCTTGCTTACTCGAATAGCGGTATTTTTAGTACATGGCTTTTATTTGATCAGGGGTGAGTCTCAAAAATCGAGTAGCATTATTAAATAAAATGTCTCTCTTTTCTTCTTCAGTCAAAAATTTAGCATTATTAATTCTGTCTATAGCAATTTTTATTGTCTCTGGCCAAACCATATTGTCTGAACCAAACATAATTCTTTTAATAAATCCTGCATTCACTAGTCTTTCTAAATAGAAATAAAATTCCTTTTCTGGAATGTGATAACTAATGATACCTAAGTCAACATATAATTGTGGGTGGGCATACAACGTGGCCACCATATCATCTATCATAGGCCAACCTGCATGCATGGCATAGACCCTTAATTTAGGATGTTTTACTAATGCATTTTCTAATACAAAAGCACTATGTAGTGATGCTCTGTAATTTTTTGCACCCAAATATATAACACCTGGTGGCCCAGGGCCAACATGAATCCCCACAGGAATATCTAATTCTTCAGCCATTTTTAAATAGGGTTCAAAAGCACTATCGCTTGGTGAAAAGCCTTCATATTGTATGGTGATTTCCCCAAAAACCTTAAACTCACCCGATTTAAATAATTTTGTCAATGAGTCAACTGTCAGTCCAATCTTTTCGACAGACTCAAAATCCCAAAGGATAGCTTTAATAATACGTTTTGGTTCTTCAGCATGCCATTTTTTTACTAAGTCAAATTGTCCGCTGGTTACTGCGTACACATTATTTTCTCTAATGGCTCGTAACGTTTGAATGCGTAATGAATCATCAGTAAGCGGTGACGTGGTAGATTTTTTGTTCCATTGCCCTGTTTTCATTGCCTGCATAAAAGTGGCATCATAGGGTTCCTTTGGGTCATGGAAACCAAAATTATCAAATGGAACACCCATTTTTACCGGTGGAGGCCCTTGTTCATTAGCACCAATTGCATGAAAGTGCATATCAATTACTGGTAACTTTTTTTTTGTTTGGGCAAAACAAGAAATTCCCATTGCCAAAAATGAAAAGAGCAGGTTAAATTTCATTTTAATTAATTTTTAAATAATAAAAAGTTGTTCCAAAATTACCGCTTACGATAGGGCTTTGCGAAGTGAAGGCATAGAAACTCGTTCCCCCCGGCTAACTGAAGCTAAACCCTCCACATCCCTTTAATTGCAATTTCGTTTCGGATAGTACAGTATCAATATGAAAGAAAAATTTACCAGTTTTTATTCTTGGTTTTGACATGCTGGAAAAGCTAGCTATATTAAAATATTCTGTCTCGTCTTCCAACTTTTCCTCTTCGACTATTTTACAAAAAAACATTTATTGTCAAGTATGTTTCTAGCTGTTGTATTGTTTAAATATAGTCCGTAATCCATGCGTTATTTTATTAATGATTGAATATTATGTTATAAAGTTTAAAAATTGCCGCCAACTCATAAATATGCCAATGTTTCTATTTTACTCAAATACCCAAATCGCACTTACAAGTCTGGACGTTAAAGATATATAGAAAAAATATTCAAAAAACGTTCGTTGCAACAATTCAAATATTTTAAATATCCAAACAAGAATATTTAAAATACGAAAGTTTTACACCCCCATTCCGCATCCAGTAAACTTTCTCCCCGAGCGCTATCCGGTTTACCATCGGGCTTTACACAGGATAGCTACCGGTTCATTCACTGTTCAACGCTGTTGAGCAGGATCTGCTGTTAGCTCCATAGATAAAGCACTGTCCTAAACTCTTCAAAGCAAATAGCTCAACTGTAAACCACTTTACCGGCTAAGAAAAAATACTTTAAAAAGAAGTGGATATAAAGTGCCATGACAATCATCTTTTCCGAAGTATTAATATTCTTGAAGGTCCCCCATCGGGAACCAGCAGTTTTTGGAAAGTGAATGATAAAGCTGCCCCGAAGTCTTTATTTTTTTGTTGACCTCTTGTAAACTCTTTTGTTTGTTTTAAAAAGAACTCCATTTATTTTACGAGGATACCTGGCTGTTTGTTCGAATGACAGTTGCCGGGAAATTTTTACAAATGGCTTCAGCTTTTTACGGTTAACATGCTTCAAAAATGTTTAGTAACCAGCTTGTGAAATTATTTCAAAAAACACCCTCAAATTCATCCTGGCAGAATGTGTTTTTTTGTATGAACCGCTGTGGTAATTCTGGTCACAGAAACACCTTTTCTTTTACTGGTCGTTTAGAATGCTATTGTTTTTTTGGTAAAATTAATTCTAAGAATATGTTAAAACAGATTTTCTGTTTTCCTTTTAAAACTAAATACGATTAGTTTTACCGCAGATGAAAAAAACACATTTAAATCAGGCAGTCCTGCTTTTTCGCAAAGCAATCTGGGTCTTTGTGTTTATAGGTCTCCTTTCATTCAACTACTTTTCAACTCCTAATATATTTGCTGGAATCGTTGATTTCCTTTCACTTACAGCTACACAATCTCAACAGGAGCCGTCCAAACAAACTGATCCAAAAAAGTCAATCCCCTTTTCAAATTCAAATGAAGAAAAGTCAGATTCAGATACCCGTAATAAAGAGGTAGATGAAAAAATTTATACGAGAAACAGGCGGCTTGTATCAGAAAAAACGAAACTGGTTTTTACAGATCTTTCATACGGTGTAATTAAAAAAATCCCGAAGGACGATCCTTTTTCCCGTGATTTCCCTAAGTTATCCAATACCTGTTTTGCCTCACTTTACAGGTTCAGTGTTTTCTAAAAATCTTCAATCTGCTGTTACGATGGCTATCCACTGCCATTAAAATTGATCGTTAAATAATATCATTTATTTACGCATAAGTATTCCCGTTTTACAACCATTTTTTTTAAATTTTACCTTCCAAAATGAATAAATTATTTTACATAGTTTCTTTGCCTCTGTGTGCCTTTATGTCCTGTTCCACTTCTTCCAGTAAAGACAAAGTAAAGGATGAAGCGCCCGAAATTCCAGTGATCGTAGTTAGCCAAAGAGATACTGTCATTAACACAGCTTATGTGGCCAATATACAAGCCTTTCAAAACACTGAAATCCGCAGCAGGATACATGGTTTTTTGGAGGATATTCTGGTAGATGAAGGAAAGATGGTTGCAAAAGGTCAGGCACTTTTTCATCTAAGCACCAGCGAACTGGTAATTGGAGAGTCAAAAGCACAAGCCAATCTTGATATAACATTGGCCGAAGCAAAAACTGCAGAGCTGGAAGTGGAAAGAGTAGATGTACTGGTAAGCCGCAAAGTGATTACCCAGACAGAACTTGACCTGGCTAAAGCTAAGTTAAGGGCAGCACAAGCAAAAGTGAGTGAAGCAAGGGCAATCGAAGCAGAGGCTAAATTAAAGAAAGGGTACGCTATTATCAGAGCCCCGTTTGATGGTATTGTAAACCGGTTACCACTAAAAAAAGGCAGCCTGATTGAAGAAGGCATGATGCTAACATCCATCACCGACATTCGGTCTGTGTTTGCTTATTTCAGTGTTTCCGAAAATGAATACCTGCGATTTAACCGTTTAAAAAATGAGGGCAGCCATAGCTTTGATAGTGTGTCGCTGGTATTGAGCGATGGAAGCTTATATAAATATGCCGGGATCATTGAAACTATGAATGGCGAGATTGACCCCAGCACTGGTTCGCTAACGTTTAGAGCCAGATTTGCTAACCCACAAGGACTTTTGAAACATGGGGCAACCGGTAAAGTCGTAATGAAAGCCGACGTAAATAACAGCCTGCTGGTTCCGCAAAAATCAGTTTTTGAAATCCAGGATCGCAGTTATGTTTTTATAGTTGACAAAGATAATGTCATCCGCCAAAAGGCTTTTGAATATACCAGCCGGCTAGGCCAATTTTATTTGGTAAAAGAAGGTTTAAAAAAAGGTGATAAAATTGTGTATGAAGGTATCCAGAACCTCAGGGAAGGTACAAAGATTAAGCCCAAAGTAATTCCCTTTGCAGGTATTTGATAATTGAATTATTTACAACTGCCTAACCAATTCATTCGCCACACAATTCCATAAAAAAAATATTAATGGTAAAGACATTTATACAACGACCTATACTTTCACTCATCATTTCCATCATCATAACATTGCTGGGTGTATTTGCGCTATTTACACTACCCGTAACACAGTTTCCGGACATTGTGCCACCCAGCGTAATGGTTACTGCAAAATATACCGGGGCTAATGCCGAAGTATGTACCAAAGCTGTAACCACGCCATTAGAGAGAGCCATCAACGGTGTACCCGGTATGACTTACATGAGTAGTGTAAGCAGTAACAATGGTACCACCCTCATCCAGGTATTTTTTAAAGTTGGTACCGATCCCGATATGGCAGCGGTGAACGTACAAAACCGGGTAATTACCGTGCTGGATGAATTACCGGAAGAGGTGATCAAAGCCGGAGTTACCACCGAAAAAGAGGTGAATAGTATGTTGATGTATCTCAACATTATCAGCGACGATACTGCTGCAACTGAAGCCTTCATTTATAATTTTGCCGACATTAATATCCTGCAGGAATTGAAGCGGATTGAAGGCGTGGGTTTTGCAGAGATTATGGGGCAAAAAGAGTACAGCATGAGGGTGTGGCTAAAGCCAGAACGAATGGTAAGTTATAACGTTAGTGCAGATGAAGTTGTGCAGGCATTGCGCAATCAAAATGTGGAAGCAGCACCTGGAAAAACGGGCGAAAGCAGCGGCAAGTCTCCCGCCGATATGCAGTTTGTAATTAGATATACCGGAAAATTTTTAGAGGCAAAACAGTATGAAGATCTACCGTTGCGAAGCCTTGAGAGTGGAAATATTTTGCGGCTTAAAGATATTGCGGATGTGGAGTTTGGAGCGCTCACTTACAGTATGGTAAGCAAAACCGATGGAAAAGCTTCTGCAAATATTATGATGAAGCAGCGCCCCGGAAGCAATGCACAGGAGGTAATTGAAAATGTAAAAAAACGGATGCAAGAGTTGCAGGCTACACAGTTTCCGCCAGGGATGAAGTTTAAT
>Ga0209490_10006717_pt1 | contig 10350 bp, 7 predicted proteins | sample MAT06_FD_187209 | JGI IMG/M metagenome (GOLD analysis project Ga0209490, IMG submission 187209) | Freshwater microbial communities from Lake Fryxell liftoff mats and glacier meltwater in Antarctica - MAT-06 (SPAdes) (version 2) | ecosystem: Environmental > Aquatic > Freshwater > Ice > Liftoff...
GTCGTTTTCAGCTATCTCGCAATCGGCGCAATGCAGCGCTGGCAGAAATTTCAGCAAGAAGCTCATTTGAGCGCTTGAAGCATCGCTGCCATTTTTTGATGGAGCAGGTTGATGGCCTTTAACGGACCAGCGTTGATCGTTGATTACTCCCCGACGACGTGCAATCGTGGGCGGTCGCTGTTGCCCTTGAGGATTGCTCATGAAACGCTTTTTGATTTTGCTCGGCATGCTGCTGTCAACAGGCGTGCTTGCGAAAACGCCCGATCCTCGGCAAGCGCCTTTGTTGCCGGTCGAGCAGTTCGCTTTGCCAAACGGGCTGAGGGTGGTTTTCCATCTTGATCGTTCGGATCCGGTGGTCGCCATTGCCCTCGCCGCGCACGTCGGATCCGCGCGCGAGCTGCCGGGCCGCACGGGGTTTGCGCATCTTTTCGAGCACCTGTTTTTTCTTGATTCCGAGAACCTCGGGCCCGGCGGGCTTGATCGGCTCAGCGCACGCGTTGGCGGCTCGGGCGCGAATGGTTTTACCAATCGCGATCTGACTGCGTATTTCCAGGAAGTGCCGAACGATGCGCTGGAGAAGATGATTTGGGCGGAGGCCGACAAGCTTGGCTTTTTCATCAATACCGTCACCGATGCGGTACTTGCCAAGGAACAGCAGGTTGTCAAGAACGAGAAGCGTCAGGCCGTGGACAACCGGCCGTACGGGCATACCAATGACGTGCTTGGACGCGCGCTGTATCCGGCCGGCCATCCGTACAGCTGGAGCGTGATCGGTTCGCTGGCCGACTTAGATGCTGCCTCGCTTGACGACGTGCGCGCCTTCTACCGGCGCTGGTACCTGCCGAACAATGCCACGCTGGTCATCGCCGGGGATTTCGACCGCGCGCAGGCACGCGCCTGGATCGAGAAATACTTCGGCGAGATTCCACGTGGCGACGAGGTGCCGCGCGCTGCGCCGCGGCCCGCAAAGCTGGCGGCGACGCGGAGTCTGATGATCGAAGACGGTTTTGCGCAGCTGCCGGAGCTCACGCTGGCCTGGCCTGCGGTATCCGCGATCCACCCGGATGCACAGCCGCTGGCGGTGCTTTTGGACCTGCTGAGCGCAGGTAAGGAATCGCCGCTCGGCAGTACGCTGGTTGATGAACTCAAGCTGACCAGCGAGGTTGATGGCGTCCAGCAGGCCAGCGAAATCGCCGGCGAGATCTATCTGGTGGTGCGTGGCTTCGAGGGCACCGATCTGGACAAGGTCAAGGCCGGGCTCGACGTCGGACTCGCGCGCTTCGAGAGCCAGGGCGTGGATGCCAAGGCACTGGCGCGAGTCAAGACCTTGCAGGAGAAGGCCTTCTTCGCGAATCTGGAGAGCGTGTTGGACAAAGCGCTGCTGATTGCGCGCTTCGATATTTACGCCGGCCGGGCGGATTTCGCCGAGATCAGCCTGCAACGGCTGCGCTCGGTCAGTGCCGCCGACGTGATGCGCGTCTATCGCAAATACCTCAAGGGCGAGCCGTACGTGGCAACGAGCGTGGTGCCCAAAGGACAGGCGCAACTCGCGCTCAACGGGGCCGAAACCGCTGAAATCGTCGAGGAAGCGATCGTGCAGGGCGCCGAAACCGAGGTGCAGCCGACTGCGGCCGCGCCGAAGTACGCGCGCACGCCTTCCGGTTTCGACCGCAGCGTCGAGCCTGCGGCCGGTAAGGCGCCGCAGCTCACCTTGCCGACAATTTGGAATGCGACGCTTGAGAACGGGCTAGGCGTGTCGGGAATCGAGGCCGGTGAGCTGCCGCTGGTGGCGTTCGAGCTGACACTGGATGGCGGCCGCTGGTTCGATGATCCGGCCAAAGCCGGTGCCGCCAACCTGCTTGCGCGCATGCTGACCCGCGGCACAGCCAAGCGCACGCCTGCGGAGCTCGAGAATGCGCTGAAGTCGCTCGGTACTGAGGTGACGCTCGAGGCGCAGGACGAGCGCACGCTGCTGTCGGGCAGCACGTTGGCGCGCAATTTCGCCCCGACCATGGCACTAGTTCAGGAAATCCTGCTGCATCCGCGCTGGGATGCGAGCGAATTCGCCCTCGTAAAAGCCGAGACGATCTCCGAGATCCAGAGCAATCGTGCCGAGCCCGAGGTGGTGGCGCGCAGGGTGATGAACGCTGTGCGTTTCGGGCCCGCGCATATCCTCTCGCGTGATCCACTGGGTAGCAAAGCTTCGCTTGCCACCTTGGAAATTGCTGACCTCAAAAGCCTGTACGCCCGCAGTTTCGCGCCCGGCGTTGCCCGCATGCGCATTGTGGGCGCCGTCGATCAGAGGCGCGCCATGCAGTCGCTGTCACAGCTTGAAACGGCGTGGAAATCCCGCAAGGTCAAGATGCCCGAATACCCGCTGCTGGCGGCTCCGAGCAAAGCGGCGCTGTATTTCTATGACGTCCCCGATTCCAAACAGTCGATGCTGCTATTCGGCGCGCCGTCGCTGCAGCGCGCGGACGCCGACTTCCACGCAGCCACGGTTATGAACTACCTGCTCGGCGGCGGTGGCTTTGCCTCGCGCCTCACCCAACAGCTGCGCGAAGGCAAGGGTTACACCTATGGAATCCGTTCTCGATTCGATGGCGGCCGCGCGATCGGCAGCTTCGAAATCAGCAGCTCCGTGCGCTCCAATGTCACGCTGGAGTCGGCCAAGTTGATCAAGGAAATCGTCTCCAACTATGGCGCGACCTTTACCGCTGCTGATCTTGAGATCACCAAGTCCTTTCTCACGCGCAGCCGCGCCCGCGCCTTTGAAACCTCAGACGGCAAACTCCAGATGCTGTCCAACATCGGTGATTACGGCCTGCCAGCAGACTATGTCGCACGCGAGGGGCGCACTATCGAGCGCATGAGCGTGGCGCGCATCCGCGCAATCGCCAAGAAATATCTACAGCCGGACAAGATGATCTACGTGGTCGTCGGCGACCGCAGCACCCAGGCCAAGCGCCTCGAAAGCATGGAACTGGGGCCCGTGATTTCGGCCAATTCCAGGCTTGGTCGGAATCCGTAATGCCGACGGTTTCCCTTTAACCAACGTTACTTGGTCTTTGTGCTGATGGTCTTTGCAATGCCCTCGTGCCACCACATTCAACACAATTGTGGGCCATTTGGGCGAGGGTAGGGCGGCGCTTAAAGCCAATCTTGGCCTTGCTATTGGGGCCATTTTTCACGCTGCTCAGCAGCGCCATCACTGTCAGATTCATCACGTCTAAATGGCAGCCGCAGAAGCCATGATCCGTAGCAGCCTCGTCTTGCGTACTACTCCGTACCTGTTGCTAAATTTGTGGAGTGTTCCAATGTTTCTTTCACGCTGTATCGTGCTGTTCGCCCTGATTTGCGCGTCGCTGCTACACCGCGCCGAAGCCGGCAGCATTGCGGAGGGCACTCTCGATTCGAGTTTTGGTTTAGCCGGTAACGTCAGGACCGCTTTCGATTTGGGTGGCGGCAATCGCGACACCGCACCCACCGTTGTCATCGACTCAGTGGGCCGCATCTTCACCTTTGCCGAAGTGTCACTTCAAGCGGGGACCGGCATCGGCATGTCGCGCCACCTTGCGAACGGCTCGCCGGATACAACCCTCGGCCCGGGCGGCAAAAAGCTGCTGGCATTGCCGCTATCGAGCGAGCTCAAGGCGCCCAAAGCACTGCTTGCCCCCGACGGCAAGCTCTATCTGCTGGTGCGCAATGAAATCAGCGACAACAACTACCACTGGGCGCTGTGCCGGCTGTTTGTGCAGGGCAATCTAGACCCGGCATTTTCAGGCGACGGCTGCGTCAGCGCTGCTTTCAATCTGATCGATGGCGGACGCGATTACCCCACCGCGATGGCCTTCGACAACTCAGGAAGAATTGTGGTGAGCGGCTTTGCCGAAACCACCGGCGGCTTTCGCGCCGCGCTGGCCCGCTTCGTCGTGACAAACGGCACCTTGGATGTAACCTTTGGCATCGGCGGCCGTGCCAGCTTTTCCTTTTTCAACACGGTTTCTAGTCAGGCGCACGATCTTGCTGTTCTGGACGACAACCGGATCGCCTTCGTGGGCTCGACGCGACCTCAAAACGAGCTCGATTTGGACGTGTTCGTCGCCCGCGTGACATCCACCGGTGAGCTTGATGCCACTTATGCCTTCGGTAGCGGGTTTCGCAGGATCGCTTTTGATCTGGCCGGGTCCAACTCGCCGTTTAGCAATGACTCGGCGCTGGCACTCGCGCTTGAGCCGCGAACGGGCGTCGTAACGCTGGTTGGGCGCGCGCAATCCAGCGCCACCAGCAGCAGACCTTTTGTCGCTCGCTTGATCGCCAATGGTGCCTTCGATTCGAGCTTTAGCGACAATGGCACGGTGGTTTTTGGCGGCTTTGGCAGCGGCGGCGGCTGGTTCACCGATATCAAAATTGACGGCCGCAAGCGCATTTACGCGTACGGCAATGCCGAACAAAACGACGGCGACAGCGATCTGCTGCTGGCGCGTTTGAGTCCCGACGGAGCTAGCGATTTGAGCTTTGGCAACGGCCGGATTTACCACAACATCGGCCCCGCCGGCCGGCCCAACTTGGCCACCGAACTGCACTTCATGGCCGGCAAACCGCTGATGGTCGCGAGCAGCCTGCTCGCCAATCAGGACTACGATCTGAATCTCACGCGGATCTGGAGCGATCTGATTTTTGCCGATGGTGCGCAGTAGGCAAGCGCGGCAAAGTAGGGCGCAATAACCGAAGGGCATTGCGCCGATCCCGATGCGAAGAGCGGCCCGATCCCGATGCGAAGATCGGCCCGATCCCGATGCGAAGATCGGCCCGATCCCGATGCGAAGATCGGCCCGATCCCCATGCGCGGCGCTCCTTCTGCAATGCGTTCAGCTTTGCGGCGACGGTGCCGTAAGACGCTTCACTTGGCGGCCGCACCAATGCGCCTGGGCGCAGCATGCTGACGTTGACGCGGCAGGGAGGCGCCTTGTTCAGCGATGGTTTTGAATGAGCGCGCAGGTGCAACCCAATAAATCGCTTGGGGTGGAAACAAGCGACAGCCCTGTCCAACGACGCATAAGCCTGAGCGAGGCAGACCCGCCCCGATTTGCCGTCTTCGGCGTTGGCGTGCCGGGCGACGAACCCGTCGAATCCACGCATGCGGCAATGATTCGCAAACGATTTGATCCGCAAATGATCCGCAGAAGCTATTTTCTGCGTACTGCACCATACCTTTGCTAAAAACGTGGAGTTTTCCAATGTTTGGTTCGCGCTGTCTGCTGCTGCTCGCCCTGCTTTGTATATCGCTGCTCAATCGCGCCGACGCCGGCACCATTGAGGATGGCAATCCCGATCCCAGCTTTGGTTTGAACGGTGACGTCCGGACTTTTTTTGATTTGGGTGGCGGCAATCGCGACACCGCACCCACCGTTGTCTTCGATCTAATCGGCCGCGTCATCACCTTTGCGGAAGTGTCAGTTCCAGGCGGGACCGGCATCGGCATGTCGCGCCACTTGCCCAACGGCACGCCGGATACGACGTTCGGCCCGGGCGGCAAAAGGCTTCTGGTATTGCCGCTATCGAGCGAGCTTAAGGCGCCTAAAGCGCTCCTCGCCCCCGACGGCAAGTTCTATCTATTGGTGCGCAATGAAACCAGCGACAACCTATACTTTTGGGCGCTGTGTCGGCTGTTTGTGCTCGGCACTCCTGACCCGACATTTGCAGAGGACGGCTGCCGGGACGTGATCTTCAATCTCATCGGTGGTGGGCGCGATTACCCAACCGCGATGGCCTTCGACAACTCAGAACGGATGGTGCTCGGCGGATATGTGCAAGCCACCGGCGGCTTTCGGGCTGCACTGGCCCGCATCAATCTGAGTAACAGCACGGTAGACGGAAGCTTTGGCATCGGCGGCAAGACCACCTTTGCCTTCAGCGGCACGGTTTCCAGCCAGGCCCACGATCTTGCTGTTCTAGACGACAACCGGATCGCCTTTGTGGGCTCGACGCGACCTCTTAACTCGCTACATTTAGACGTCTTGGTCGCCCGCGTGACATCCACCGGTGAGCTTGATGCCACTTATGCCGACGGTAGCGGGTTTCGCAGCATCGCTTTTGATCGGGCCGGGTCCAACTCGCCGTTTAGCAATGACACGGCGCTGGCACTCGCGCTTGAGCCGCGAACGGGCGGGATAACGCTGGTTGGGCGCGCGCAATCCAGCGCCACCAGCAGCAACCCTTTTGTCGCTCGCTTGATCGCCAACGGTGCCTTCGATTTGAGCTTTTCCGGCGATGGCACGGTGGTTTTTGGCAGCTTTGGCAGTGGCGGCGGTTGGTTCACCGATATCAAAATTGACGGCCGCAAGCGCATTTACGCGTACGGCAATGCCGAACAAAACGACGGCGACAGCGATCTGCTGCTGATGCGTATAGGTCGCAGCGGAGGTAGCGATTTGACCTTTGGCAACGGCCGGATTTACCACAACATCGGCCCCGCCGGCCGGCCTAACTTGGCCACCGAACTGCACTTCATGGCCGGCAAACCGCTGATGGTCGGAAGCAGCCTGCTCGCCAATCAGGACTACGATCTAAACCTCACGCGGGTGTGGAGCGATCTTATATTCGCCGATGGGCTGCAATAACCAAGCTCAGTCAAAGAAGGCGAAATCCGGGCCGGATCAAGTTTTCGTCCTAAATTTCGCCGTACTAAATGTCGTCCAGATTTCGCTGTCCCGGATTTCTGCGGTCTTTCGCTATTTGTGAGTTGCCAACGCGCAGTTGCCCAAAGCCGACGCCGTTATCACAACCGCGTATCGTCGACAGATCAACCGTAAAGCAGGAACACCTCCATGGCCAATCCCCGCGTTGCCATCGTTACCGGCTCCACCAGCGGCATTGGCCTTGGCATCGCACGCGCTTTGGCGGCGTGCGGTGACAGCGTGGTACTCAACGGCTTCGGCGAGCCTGCCGCTATTGAAGTGCTGCGCACGTCGCTGGGCGCTGGCGGCGCACGCGTTGACTACGATCCCGCCGACATGTCCAAGCCCGATCAGATCGAACGGATGGTGCGCGATGCGCAGGCGCGCCACGGGCGGGTCGATCTGGTGGTTGCTAATGCCGGCATCCAGCACACCGCACGCGTCGAGGCTTTTCCGCCCGAGCGCTGGGACGCGATCATTGCGATTAACCTGTCGGCCGCGTTCCACTTGGCCCGTGCAGTGCTGCCGGGCATGCAGGCACGCGGGCATGGGCGCATCGTCAACATCGCCTCGGTGCACGGGCTGGTCGCATCCGGCGAAAAAAGCGCGTATGTCGCTGCAAAGCACGGCGTGGTCGGCCTGACCAAGGTGATTGCACTCGAGAATGCCGAGTCCGACATCACCTGCAATGCGATCTGCCCCGGCTGGGTGAAGACGCCGCTGGTCGAAAAACAGATCGCCGAACGCGCGCAGCGCGACGGGGTGTCGATCGATGTGGCACAGCGCGCACTGCTAGCCGAGAAAGAGCCCTCGCTGCGGTTTACCTCGGTCGAAGACATCGCCGCCGCGGTGCTGTTCTTGTGCGGCCCGGGCGGCGGCAACATCACCGGCACCACGCTTGCACTCGATGGTGGCTGGACGGCGCGCTGAGATGGCACGCTGAAGCGCTGCCACACGCACCATCAATCTGGCCCTGCAAGGCGGCGGTGCGCATGGAGCATTCACCTGGGGCGTGCTCGACCGCCTGCTCGAAGACCCGCGGATCGAGTTCGACGGCATCTGCGGAACCTCAGCCGGCGCGATGAACGCGGTGCTACTCGCGCACGGCCTGATGCACGGTGGGCGCGATGGTGCGCGCGCAGCATTGGAGGATTTCTGGCGCCGGGTCAGCCGCCTCGGCGCAATGCTCAGCCCCGTGCGACCAATGCCGGGCTGCAGCGCGTTCCTGGCTTCGATCCGCAGGCCGGTTTAACTTGTGGACACCCAGTAAATCGACGCGGCCAACTTCTGCCAACTTCTGGACACCCAGTAAATCGACAACTGCCCTCCAGGTTCTACATACGTCAAAGGGAAGACCCATACCCGGAAACCTGGTCGCGAAAAGCAGTCTCTCCACGCCAGGCGGTGCTGCAGATTCAGGTCGCAGCATATAACTTGGCGCACTAAACTGGTCGATCATCATTGAGCCAACAATACTCAACGTACATCCGTCTTCATAAGTTGAGCATATCGCGATAGCTTCCGTGTATTGATGGTACGAAGCATCGTCTTTGTCGTAGGAGTCGTCACCTGGCCAGGAGGCTTTGCTATGTACAACTTTAAGGGGTCTAATTGTTCGCTGCAATTTCTTATGTGGGCTACAGCGGTTCCAAACGCGAGAATCGTGTTTTGATTTGTACCAATTTACTATTGACGAAACGCAGCCTAAGCCCCCAATAGCCCTCGTCATCTTTGAAATCCGTTTCCCAGGTTGTAAAGCGGCCAAAGCGCTCGATCTCCTCGCCGTTCGCAGGCACGAACATGGGCTTGGCCGTCGGATCAAAGGCTGTGACGACGTTGTGTGGCGTAGCGTCAACAATGGTGGCAAGCCATTCGAACACCTCGTCTCGATTTGCGGCTGAACGAGCTTGGTTATGATTGGCGAGATCATAGCCAACCAAGCTGTCGACAACTGCATCTTTCTTAAATCTAAAGACAGCCGACCCGGGCCCCAGCCGAATGGCATCTGCATCGCGAAGAGTTTCCAGTTCGCGTGCATTTGTCGCGCGACGCACGTCAGGCAAGGGGTTTATGGCATACACGCTTAGTTCTGTCAGCGCTGCAACGACTTGCGTAAACGTATCGCCGATCACGAGGTTCCTGAATTCGCCCTTACGAACGTCAGTCTCTTGGTATCCGCTATAACGATCCCAAAATCGCTGTGCATCACGATTCACGTCGGCTTCTGTCATGGTTGAAACTCCATGTGTGGTCGCATGGCAACTGTTAAGAACGAAGCAAATTGAGAGTAGCGAGAGAAAACCACTTACGTTGCTGTTCAACTGGCTCATGACTTCGGCTTCCAGTAATTGAGAGCGCGAGCGTTCCAAACGTTTGGCAAATTTCCACCGGCTCGAATAATCGGAAACGCTGCAGCGCTATTGGAGTTCGGTCCGAACAGTAGTCGGTAACCAGACACCTCAAAACCACCAGATGCGCCGTATTCATTTCCGAAAGAAATCACTCTCTGGACAAACTTTGCCTGCGAAACACCCGTTGGCGGCGCGATTGAAAAGTGTCGATTGCGCCCGCCTGGATTGAGAAAACCTTGCATATCTGTTCGAAACGTGCCGATCTCGCCGGGATCCCCTGCTGCATTCAGGCCAACGAATGTGGTTTTGAAGCCGCCTAGCGAGAATTGGCGTGTAATCCCCTCCGCTGTTAGCAACGTACCATTCCAAACGAACGTGCCGCAATGAGAAAATACGGCCGAAGTGCTGCGACCTGTTGAATCGTTCGCCGCCTCGCCACCCGCCGCTCTACGAAACGCCCAGGCAAACGCACTAGTTACTGCGCCATTTGCAAACTTCCCACCAGGCAATTCAGAAACGGTCCCGCCTATCACTGCACTTGCCACAGTTCCGCCGATCACCCCGCCCGCGCCTCCGCCGGAGGATGCCGAACTAATTGCCGGACTTAGCGCTTCAGTCACCCCGCACTCAAAAACCCATGTCCAAACTTACCACCTCGAAGCGTGTTCAAGGTGCCGCCAGCGGCCGCGTGTGCCGCGACTTTGCCCAAGCTGCCGCCGCCGGCTTCGCGGATGGTTTTGACGGCGGTTCCGGTGCTAACGGTGCGCGTCTGGCTGAAGTCGGTGCCTATTCCCCAAAATACCGCCGCGGACAGCGCGCCCCACAGGCCCGCTCTGAGCGAGCCAGTGGCGACGAACGCGGATGCGAACCCGCCTCCGGCGGCCGTGGCGAATGAGGCCCACAGCGCGTTCGCGGCTCAGTATTGTTGGCTGACGAACGCAAAGGCGATTCCTATGGCTAGGCCGAGAACTTGGCGTGGCGGTTCCGTAATTGTTGTGTTCGAAGTCCGACACCGTGGCAAAACTCGGATGACAAAAGGTCGGCGTGTTTGGGCTCAGTCCAGGCTGGTTATGGGGGCAGTTTGAGAAACCTTAAGCGAACGAGTCGAGGGCAAGGCGCCCCGCGCGCAGGAACCGCAGTGGACATGGAGTCTCGTTAAGGATTCCGAGCACGGAGCAACGCCGCTATCGGCTCTATACAGTCGGCCCACTACGGTCGCCGAAGTTATTATTGGCCGTCCATTTCGTAAGGCGGCGAGTACGTCGAATCATACTGCTGCTACCTCTCGTCCCGACAAATTGCGGCAACCCGCCCATTGA
>Ga0209490_10006724_pt1 | contig 10342 bp, 3 predicted proteins | sample MAT06_FD_187209 | JGI IMG/M metagenome (GOLD analysis project Ga0209490, IMG submission 187209) | Freshwater microbial communities from Lake Fryxell liftoff mats and glacier meltwater in Antarctica - MAT-06 (SPAdes) (version 2) | ecosystem: Environmental > Aquatic > Freshwater > Ice > Liftoff...
GCTCGCATTGCCCTATCGCGGCGGGATCTCTCATGCCTTCTCCTTTGTCTTTTCCTGATCTGGCGTAAGTTTCTTGCATGCGCCGCACAAAGCGCACACGTAATCGAACAATGCGTGCTCACGCGCACGTTCAAAAACGTGCGGGCACAGGAACAGTTAATATGACGCTTTTCTGAGTCTCGTCGCCAGGCTTATGCCCCAACCTAGCCACCTCCTCGATCCGCGTCGCCAGCTTGCCGATCACCGTCCGCACCAGAACCACGAACGCCTCGCACTCGCTCGTCGCCATCGTGGGCATCGGCAACGCCCGCAGGTCCGACGCGAGCGCCTTGAGCTTTTCGCGGTCTGGCGCTTCCTGGGCCGCGCGGGCCACGGCCAAACGCTCGGCATGATCCTTGCAGGCCTTGGCTTCTTCGGCCTCGACCCGCTTGCGCTCGCGGTCGTTCTTCTCGTCGATCGAGCGTTGCAGGGCCGCGGCCTTCTCGCCAGCCTCGCGGGCCATCGCTTGCGCCCGTTCCGCCGTCTCGCGCAGCTCGGCGTTCTCCGCGTCCATGCTCGCCCGCTCCGCGCTCGCCCGCTCGCGCTCGGCCTTGTGGTCGGCCTTGTCCTTGGCCGCTTTCTCTTCCCGCGCTTCCCGATCAGCAATGCTCCGCCTGAGTAGCGATTGGTACGACGGCTCGTCCATCTCCGCCAGCAGCATGAACCGGGTGTCGACGCCCTCGGCCCGGAGCGCGACGGCGCGGCTTTCCCTCAGCACGTCGACACGCTCGGCCTCGGCACGCTCGGCGAACGTCTCGGCCAGCCTCAATTGCTGTTCGACGGGCTCGAGGCGCTCGAGAATCCACCGACGACAAGCGTCGGCGGTTTTCCCGTACGCCAGCGCGTCCGCCTTGATATCTTTGTGAACGTGCTCGGTCTGCGTGCGGAGCTTCACCATGGCGCGCCGGACCCGGCCCGCCGCGGCGATTTCTTCCACTTGATCTACTTTCGTGACGCAGATCTCGCTGGCCGCCCGGATCAGTTTCCCAGCCTCGACCACGATCGGCGAGAGCCGCAGTACCATCTCGCTCGTGCGCGTCTCGTCGAGCCCGGATTCCTTGACGATCTTGACCAGCCCCGCGTCAGGGACCGGCTTGGACTCGGCCTCGATGATTTCGATCGGATTGCTGCGTGCGATCATTCCCCACCTCCAACAAAGATCCGGGGGCGGGCAGCGAGCCTGACCTGTTATCACGCGGGCTTTGGCGTCAACCGCCCGGCCCCCCAAGATCATAAGTTATGAACGGAACGATGCACCGCGTGATGCTCTAACCATGCCACACGCGCGGCCGCAAATCAAGAGAAATCGAGCGAATCAGACCAATTTTGATGTTACGGGACGTAACTCAATGGTGTGCGTCAGCTTCTCGGTGCTTCAAGTGTTGTTGTTGATCGCCTTCAGCATATCCGCTCGACGTATCGTCTCGCTCGCTACAAAGTCTTGCCTGCTCTGCGACAGATGAAGAAGAAAGTCGCTGCGCTGCTGCGAGAGCTGATTTGCGAACACGTCCTGTTGTGACTTGAGTTGGGTCGAGAACATGTCCATCATCTGCGGGATCGCAATGCGGAAGATGAGGAGGATGGTCATGCCGAGCCCGGCGACCGCGCCCCCCTGGATCACGAGTTTCACCGTTTCGGCGTCCATGCTCACGCCCTCATGCTGCCTTGGCCGCCGCCTTGGATCCGCTTGCCCCACACCATCGCCGCCGCCGCGCCAGCTGTCCGGTTGGTCAGCACGCGAAGGAACCGCGAACCGCGAGCCCCGACGCGCACGGTCTGCGGCGAGGAGTTGGCGGCCGTAACCGTCACGTTTTCGATGTTGTTGGGCTGCCCGCCTGAGTTGTCGATGGTGAAACTGCTACATTCGACGTCTCCCACAAGCACCGTGCCGCCCAACGCCGCTACGCCAGCCGCGCCGAGTGTCGTCGTCCCTAACGTCACGACGCCTGTCATCACGATCAGCTCGCTATACCCGGTAATAACCTGTTTGCCTGCGTCGGTGGTCAAGAAGCACGGGTCGTACCCCAAAACGGTGTAGTTGAAGATTTGAGTAGCTGCCGCACCGCCAAAGAGCAACTGCAACCCATCACCAGCCGCCATGTCCACCATGCCCGTAGCGATGTTGGCGGTCTGGATCTGGTTCCCGGTCGGCTTGATGGCGTCGAACGCCGCCTTGGTGATGAACCCGGCCGCGGTGATCGCCGAGTTATCGGTGTTGCGGTCGCGGATCAGGAACACACCGTCGCGGTAGACCGGCCCGGTGTGCTGCATCCCGTACCGCTCTCTTGTGATGTCTAGGCGTTCGGGCATGATCGGGTCTCCAAAGGGTTGCCAGAGTGTACGGCGTTTATCGGGCCAGTGCGGGCTCGCGCGTCGGTGTCTTTGTCGCCAAGTCATCCCGAACCCGCTGAGCTGCCTTGCGAAGCGCGGTCGTGTAGTCGCCCACCCACGCCCGATGGAACGCTGCGACGCGCTCGGCCTCGTCCTTGGGGAGCCCGGCGAGGTATTTGCGGGCAGCACCCTCGGACACACTGCCGAGCGGGGCGCGGCGCTTGAGGCTGTCGCGGATCCCGTCAAGGGTTTTTTTGCGCTGGTCGGCTGGCGCGTTGAGAATCAGCTCGTGCAGGTACTCTTCGGCGGCCTTGGTGTCGCCAGCGGTGATCGAGTCGGCCGCGAACCGATAGGCGAGCGTTCCTGGGACGTCCTCGAACGACAAGTACCCCAGCGTGCGGCGCTTCACCTCCGCTTCGGCCCGATCCTCGAACGAACGATACTCGGACTCCCGCACGCGGGACCGGATGGTGTTGTACAACGCCGCCCGCCCAGCCGTCTTTCCGGCCCGGTCGAGCATCGCGCGGACTTGGCGGACGAGCGGGAATTGCTTGTTGACGAGATCCTTGAGCGCCATCGACGTCTGGCCAGCCGTCGGCCGCTTGACGATTGAGAGCCCAGCCCTGCCGATGTCCCGCACCGTCCCCGCGGTCGGGCCCATCACATAATCCCCAATTCCCATCTGGGTGTCGGCTAGAGCCCCGAAGAACCCACCGTTCGCCAGTTGCGAGAGCGCCCGCGTCGCCACCTCGGCGCTCGTCTTCTTGCCGCCGGTGCCAGAGAGACCGCTGATCGCCCGGTCCGACCCGGTGATGTAGTCTTTCAAGATCGACACCAGCTCGCCAGCGACGATCGCCGCGATGCCGAAGCGGACGAGCGGGAGCGGGTTCCCCTTGATCGCTTCCTTGACGCCCCGGTCAACCATGAGCCCGAGCTGGCGGATGCCGAAGGACTTGAACTGTGACACCAGCCGCAGCCACGGGTTCGACTCCCACCAGAGCGGCTTGCTAGCGCTCGTGTAGGCGAATTGCGTGTCGTGCGCCATCATCCACCCCGCGACTTCGAGCTGTTCGGGGGTGAGCCGCCCGCCCCGGGTGACGATCCCCTGGAGTTGCTTGGCGGTGAGCCCGAGGCGTTCGAGCCGGCGCGTGACGACGGCCCGGGATCCGCCCTTGCCGAACGACGGGTCGGAGACGGTTGCGATCAGCTTCCGCAGAGGGCCGTTCTTGCCCTCCAGATCCACCAGCTTCGCAACGTCCGACGCCGCTGCGTTCTGGCCGATCAGGAACGCCCGGACCTGGTTGGCTTGTTCGCTGAGGCGTATGGGCGCGTAGAAGAGGCCGACCATCGATCCCACGATGCTCGAGGCCGTCGCGTCTGGGAGGTCGGAGAACCCAGACTGCCCGGTAATCGCGCCTGCGTTGAGCGCCGCTCGGTAGTTGGCGCGAGCGTGCGGGAGCACCGCAGCGAGCCCGAGGGGGTACTGCTCGAAGTAGGCCCGGAGCCGGGGCACGAGCCCGTAGTCGGCGGTGCTGATCCACGGCTGGGTCAGGTTGCGGATCGGGGTAAACAGGTTCCCGAGCTTGCTGGCCACCTGATAGCTCATAATCGCCCCGACGAGCCGACGTTCGTTGGCCTTGGGGATCTTCTGGCGGCCGAGTTCGACCGAGATGTAATCTTCGACGGTGCGCCGCGTCATCGGCCCTAGGTTGGTGTCGAGGTCACCGAGCACGCTCTCGACGCCCGAGACGTTGTTGGCGTCGTCAAACCCGCCGAACGCCTCGCCCGACGCGACGGTCCGCGCGTTGCGGTCGATGGTCCGCTCGACCACGGCTAGCACGTCAAGATCGATGTACTCGGTCGGGAGCTTGATCCTGACCTGCTCGAAGTACGAGTTCTTTCCGTTGATGGTGGCGGTGAGGTACTGCGCGAGCCCGCGGCGGGCCTGCTCCAAGTCCTTGAAATCGCCCTCATCGACCATGCGCTGCGCCATGGCTTCGAGCTTGGCGCTGTTGATCCCGCGCCGCCCAAGGTCGCGGACGACTTCGAGGCCCTTGGAGTTGAGGCTCTGAGGGTACCACTCGCCGGAGCCCTGCAGCGCGACGTACGTCCCGTCGATCATGCGGCGGCGCATGCCGAGCTGGGCCGCCCGGTGCATCCCAGCCCGTCCGTTATCCATGAGTTCCAGCATCTGGTCGTTGGCCTTGACCGCCTGCGGCGACGCCTTGGCTGAGAGGGTTCTCCCTTGACCCAAGAGCGCAACCTGTCGCAGTTCGGCTCGAGACAGACCCGCCAAGATCTTCCGGGCCTCTGCGTTGTCTACGTTGGCGTGGGCCTGACCGAGCCTCGAGTACGTCACGAGGTCGCGCGCAAACTTCCGCACGCGGGCCGCCGCTTGGAGTTTCTGGTCGGCCGTGACGTCGGCACCCTTGGCGGACTGTTCGAGGCGGTCGGCCAGCCCTTTCTTGCGGGCGGCGTCCGCAGGGTCGCGCATCGACCGTGCCTCCTCCCGCAAGGCCTGGGCGTGCTCGGAGGCCCGTGCCGCTTCTTCCTGCCTGCCCTTGCCCTGCTCGGCGATCTCGTCGGCCATCTGCCCGAGCCGCGTCGTCGCCTTGGCGGCGTAGCGGTTGAGCGCTTGGCCGACGCCCTTGGCTCCCTCGACGATCCCGCGCCCGATCGTGCTCACGTCGCGGGCGATTTCGGCCAGCCGCTCGCGAGCCGCGGGCGATTCTTCGGGGACGCGCGGCCCGAACATCTGGAGCCCCTCGTCCTTGATCGATTCGGACATCTCCGCAGGGATATTCACCAGGTGGATCGGCTCGGCGGTGTCCTTGAGCGTTGTGATCTCGGCTCGCTCGACGCCGACGCTCCATCGCTTTCCGAGCTTGCGGGCCGCGCTCGGGACCATCATGTCGTAGAACGCTTTGTGCCCCTGACCGCCGATCGTGAGGTCGCGCGGATCAACGTGCCCAGAATCCTCGCCCATGATCTTTCTGGCCAACTCGCTCCCCACCACATCGGAGAGCTGCCGCCCGTCGAGTGCCTCTAGCCCCGCTGTCGAGTTGATGATCGTCCCGTCGAGCTTGACGTAAATCAATGTCGGAATAATCATTGTCTCGTCCGTGCTTGGGCTTGCGGCTAACACGCGGACTTGTTTGACGGCTTCCGCGTTTTCCGGTGCCCTAGATTCGTTGGGCTTCCACTTCACGGAACGAACCACGGTCGACAAGTTGTACCGCTTGTTTTGCTGGTTCCCCGTCGTCCAGCCGATCGCGTCGTACCCCTCCTCGGCGGCAATGCGCATGGCGCGGCGGAGCGCGAGGTCTAGCCAGGACTTCGACCACGGGCCGGAGGGGGTGGCTCGCTCGTCGCGCCGGAGCTTGTCCTTGAGTTTGGCACGCTCACGACCGGCGTCTTGTACCCGATTGCTGAGGGTCCACATTGGCGTTCCTGAAACGCCCTCCCCTACCGCACGGTCCAGCATTTCTGATTCACGTTTGTGCCTCTGAGAGGACGCCTCCAGTTGTTTCTGAACGTCCGCTCGCTCAGACTCCGACATCTGGTATCCGCGCGAGCGTCCCGCTTGGTGCCAGTCGCTCTGAATCTCTTCGATGAACAGAACCTTGCGCCCGTCGGGGAGCACGCGGTCGGTCGTCCGCAGGTGCGCGACGATGTTGCGCTCGGAAAAGTGCACCGACTCGTAGCTCTGTTTGGCCGCCCAGCGCCTCGCTTTTTGAAACTCCGCCAGCGTTTCTCTGGCGTCTGGCGCGATGGTCGTGTTGTAACGATCGGCCGCCGCCTCGTCCCCGCGAGCGGCCGCGGCTCCGAGTTCGCGTTTCTGGCGTTCGAGTGCCCGCGACTTGCGGGCAATTTCCGACGCGCGAACACCCTCGGTGCCAACCGCGTGCGCGGGGAGCGCGAGCAGGATCTCGCGGTAGTTGTCACCGCCGGGGAGCGTTAATGACTGGTAGTGCGCGTCGTTGATCCCGTCGCCGCTGTTCTCCCGCGCGGCCAGGGCTTCACGGTGCTCGGCGCGGCGGTCGCGCAGGCTTTGTCCGAGTCTGGCGATCGCGGGGTAATCCAGCTCGAACGGCAACGCTTGGGTGTTGTTCGTTCGTCCGCTCTCGTTGGATGAGAGCGCGTCCGAAAATGCTTCTTTGACCGCATTCTCTGGTGTCTGATCGGGAAACTCATCGATCATCCATGCGGCGTTTCCCTGGATGTATGTATTCACTTGGTCCGTGTTGGTGTACTGGACGCGGAGCGCCTGCCGGAGTGCCGCGTAAGCATCGTCGGTGGCCTGAACGATCTGCGCCATCTCTCGGCCGCTGGAAACCTTGGCCGGAGTGCGCCGCAGCTCTTGAAGCTGGACCGACGCCTCGTGCTCGGCGACGTCGAGGAGCTCGGCTGGCGTCACCTTGCGCCCCGCAGTTTGGGCCTCGTCGAGCACCCGTTCGACGCCCGACCATTTCAGCTCGTCGGGCGAGACCCCGGAGTTGAGCACGGTGGCGCGGGCCGCTCGGGCGTCGATGGGTCCCTGGATCTTCTGGCTGATCGCGCGTTGCATCTTGGAGTAGAACCCCAGCGCGTTCAGATCGTGCGCCTTGGCCCGCTCGTCCGGGGCTTCGGGCCCGAAGTTGGTGTAATCCTTCATCCGCGTGCGGATCTGTTCGGCCTCGTTGGTGTCGCCTTTGCCGTGGTGGTCGAAATGGATCGGCATGAGCACGCCGTCGGTGTCGCCCGCGCGGGTCAGGATCGGGCTTTTCCAATCCTTCCAGAACAGGTCTACTGCGGTGTGCCCGTTGCGGGCGTGCCATTCCAGTTGCTCGATGAGGAACAGGGCTTTCACGCCCCCAAGCTGCTTAAACCCGTCGCGGACGTTCACTTCCGCAATCGCGCTCTCCTCGGCCTTGGCTGAGGCCCCGAGCGTCCCGTCTGGGTTGCGGACGATTACGACGCCGCGGTCTTGCTCGTTGGTGGCGAGCTGGGCCCGGCGTAGAACCTTGATCGCCTTGCGGACGTCGAGCTGATGGAACGCAGGAGCGCCCTGGTCGAGCCCCTTGGTGATGTCCTGGTAGGGCGGGAATCGCTTCTGCCCCGGGATCTCGAACGCCTTCTTGGCTGGTGCCTTGGGGCCGCCTTCGAGTTCGTCACGGTTGACGACGGTCTCGCTCTCGGCCTGCTTGGTATCGCTCAGTTGCTTTGCGCCTTGGTCGGTGGTGCTTTGCTCTTGGCGGAGCGTGACGGTGGAATCTGTCGCGGCGACGATCCGCCACCGCTCCTCGTTCTTCCCGCTCATCCGGGTGAGCATCTGCCCGGCCTCAACGTCCCGATAATCACTCTGCTTCTCGTGGTTTTCTGAGTAGATCCCCGGCTTGCGGGGCGCTTCGAGGGCGTTGCGATGGAGCCAGAGCCGGGAGCCGTCGGTCACGACGACGGTCCGCCCGTCCTGCTCCACCATGTACCCGTCGAGCGCGTACCGGCCGGGCTCTTTCGCCGCCGCGTCTGTGATCGCCGCCAGACGCTTGTCGTCGGTGGTGGCCTGAGGCGGGAGCTTGTATTCGGGGGGCTTGAACGCGCCGGGGCCTTTCTTGACTGGCGTCGTGCTCTTCACGGCCCCGATCCTCTTTGCGGCCGCGAGCGCTTGGGCGTGTGCTTCCTTGCCTGGGAGGATCCGCAGCCGCACGTCGGCCCCCTTGAGGGCCGCCGAGATCGCTGGGTCGGTGGAGGCGTCCTTGAGGATGAGCTGGGCCACCTCGTCGAACTTCTGCATCGAGGCTTCATCGATGGACGTACCGAAATCGCGCTTGGTCAGGTTGGTCGCGTTGAAGGCGTCCCAGATAGCCCGCGCGTTCTCTTTGTTGATCGCCAGGTCCGCGATCGGAACACCGTTCACGCGCACGGGCTCAAAGACTACTGGCCGGACGCTGTACTTGCCGCCGCCGGTGAACTCGGCGATGAAGTGGTTGCGGCCGAAACGGTCCTGTCCGCCAGCTTGAACGGCAGCGTTGGAGTCGTGCTCGCTGACAGCGCGAAGAGAATAGACGGGCGAACCATCCGCTTTTTGCCGTGCAGGGGTGCCGGAAGCTGGTTGCTTGGTTTCATCGGTGGCGGGCTCCTTGGTTCGTTGCCCGATCGGACGGTTGTCCGACTCCGACGGGCTGTAGGTGGCGGGTTCTTCCTTCGGCTCAGGCTTGGGTTCTGGCTTCGGTTGAGGTTTGGGCTCAGGTTTGGGCTCAGGTTTGGGCTCAGGGGCCTGGGGCTTCGTCTGAACGGCGGGGGCTCTGACAGCTTCCGGGTTCTTCACACCTCGCAGCAAGGTTTCGTACAACGGCTCAAGATCCTTGATCGGGGCGTTATCGCGCTTGCGCAAGCGGTCCATCGCCGCGCGGAAAAAATCGCGCACGCGCTCGAACAGGGCGCGAAGCCGGTTGTCGCCAATCTTCCGCCCCATCACATACTCGGCGAACGACTGCGCGAAGAACTCGCTAGGCGTGCTGGAGAAATACTCCGCGTACCCGTCGCGCGTGGTTTTCTCGGTCTCGCTCGACGCCCCCTGGCGGAAGAACTCCGCCCACTCTTTCCGGGTGCGCGTGTGAAACACCTGGGCGACGATGGACCGCTCGGCCCTGCTCAGGAGCGTGTTATGGCCGATGTGCCCGATCTCGTGAATGGCGACGGAGGCCGCCCGAATGTCGAGATTTCCGAGCGATGTTCCGTAGCGCGGGCTGCTGGTGTTTTCGTTGGCCTCAGCAAGGCCGCGGCGGACCACAACTTTCATTGACACAAAGGGGCCGCCGGGCACCTGCTTGGTCGTCGCCTTTCCGAAGTGCTTGAACGCCTTGGGCGCGCTGGCGATGTTGATCGATCCGATGTGCTTGTCATCGGTACCGTGGAACGCTTCGAGCAGAATGTCGCGGTCCACGTCGCGGAGCGTGTTGTCGCGGACCATCTTGGCAGTTCTGGCGGCGAATAACGTGTGCCCGGGGCCCTGTGCCGCGAACGAATCGCGGAGGCCTTGGGCGGTCATCTCAGCTGGGGCGCTGGGCTTGCGGACGATCTCGGGGCGGGCCTTGGCGACTTCGGGGGCGCGGTCGGCAACGGCTAGCGTTCCGCTCTTGGATTCCATGCGTCGAAGAGCCTCGCCGACTGTCTTCTGAACTTCCGGCGTCTGGCTGGGTAGGCGGCGGCGAAGCTCGGCGAGTTGGGTGGGCGTCATCCCCTCGATGCGCTTCATCGCCTTCTCGACCTTGGGGCTCGCGAGGGCTTGTTCGTCGCTGAGGGCCCGGGGTGCCTCAGGCGCGGGCTTGACACGCTCGGCTGGCTTGGCCTTGACGATCGCGGTCTCGACCTTGGCCGTCAGGTGCTCGGCCGCCCACTCCTTCGGGACGAACGCCCGCACGCTTTCGCCGCCGACGCCAGCGATACGACGGGCCCCAGCCGCGAGCAGGCGGTGACGTCCGTCCGCCACGAACAACGCCGACGGATCCCCCGGGCTGCGGACCGCCACGAGCGGGGCTGCGGTGGATTCCTTCATGTTCGCGTACTTGCTGACCTTCTCCCGGCTGATCCCCTCGCCCTTAGCGCTCCCGCTAGGCATATCGATACCGATGCGGTCGATCGGGACGTCCACCAGCACGAACCCGCCCTTTTCCCGCTTGGTCATCTCCTCGACGACCGCCGCCGTTTCGGGGTGGTCGCGCTTCACCTGGGCGAGCACGTCGTCGAACGAAACAACATCTCCGAGATTGCGTTTGGTTGAAAGTTCGCCGCTGAGGGCGGGCTCCGACGCTTTGAACCCTTCCGGCGTTTTCGTTTCAATCTCACCCTTTGATTGTGCGACTGCTTTCAAAGGTTCCGGCGCTTTGCTTGTAATCTCACCCTGCCGGATGCGGGCGTCGGCCTCATTGCGGACCTTGGCTTGGTCGGGGAGGGCCGACGGTTCGCTAGGCGTGTCGAGCTTGGCCTCGGC
>Ga0209490_10006725_pt1 | contig 10341 bp, 9 predicted proteins | sample MAT06_FD_187209 | JGI IMG/M metagenome (GOLD analysis project Ga0209490, IMG submission 187209) | Freshwater microbial communities from Lake Fryxell liftoff mats and glacier meltwater in Antarctica - MAT-06 (SPAdes) (version 2) | ecosystem: Environmental > Aquatic > Freshwater > Ice > Liftoff...
CGCTCATGGAAACTAAACTGTCAATGCGAGAGATACCCAACCAGTGCAATACGTCTGGCATTAGTTCTTGAAACCGCATATCTTGAACTCCGGCGACACATTCAGTGCGAGTAAAATAGGCATCAGCTCGATCGCCGCCTTCCTGCCGTTTTCTGGCATTGTACACCAAAAACTTAGTCACTTCCCCCAAAGCTCTCCCTTCCTTGCGGAAGTAAACAATTACCCCAGAACCGCCTGATTGTGCCGTTTGGATGCAAATTTCCATCCCATGTACCAAATAAGGGCGGCAAGTGCAGATATCGGAACTGAAGACATCAGAACCGTTGCATTCATCATGTACCCGTACCGCCAACTGCTTATCCGGGTCAGAAATATTCGCGACATCGCCAATAATATAAACCGTAGTTCCGCCAATTGGTGGCAAGAAAACGTGTAAGTCTGGCCGCGTCACTAAATCCGAGAACATTCCCCCTGTTTGCTCAAACAGGACACGGCGGAGAACGCTTTCTTCGGCCCCAATCCGCTGAGCAATTCCCGGCAAATACCACACCGGGTCGATCGCAATTTTAGTTACTGCTAAATTGCCACCTGCTTTGACTATTTTGCCATCAATTTGCACTCGCCCCTTAGCGATGGCATCTTGCAATTCCGGCATATTAATGTGAGCTTTAGTGACAGCAATTGTCGGTCGAATATCATATCCCTGCTGGAGAAATGAAGTATAAACTTCGCTGACCAAACCCCCAAAGGGATCGAGAGAAACAATCAAATTGCGATCGCCCCAACTCGGGTGCGGCCCGATGTGTGCGGCCGGAGAGGTGTTGGTAAAATCGGGGCGGTGATCTGCTTGGAGTGCGCCGGAAGCAACTGCTAGCGCGCGATAAACAGAGTAGGAACCCGAATGAGTGCCGATCGCATTCCGGTGAGACGATTTTGTGAGGCTACCAATCACAGGCCCCCGTTTCAGCGGATCGATTTCTCCCCAGTAAATGGGATGAGGTTTTGTGCCGGATCTGTCGGGATGGGATGTTAAAACTATATGCTTGGGTTTTGACACAGTTGTTTTTGGCTCTTGCTATGGATGCTGCTGTTAGTTGAAAGTGAAATTGCAATTTGAAGCAGTGATTTATGATAGCAAAAGGATTCATGATCTGGAAGTATCCGGCATAGCCAAACTCGTGACGCTGATTTTCGCGCTGTCCTGAAAATATAAAATTTTTATATTTTTGCTTCAGCGATCAGGGCGGGAGTACCAACCGCAAAGCTACCTATTTAATCCAAGTTTCTTTAGCGATTCTATTTCATTTGTGCCTGAGATTTTTTTGAAGTAACCACAGAGGGCGCAGAGGACGCAGAGCCTCTAGAAAAGAGAGAAAGAGGGGAAAAGAGATGTTCACAATTCCTGCAAGGGTTGTTATAGTTACAACTGGTAGCCAGTAATTATCAACAAAATACTAACTCACAAAATTAATGTTGCCAAGTACATCTAATTATTTGCTCAAAAATGGTCGTGTACCCGCGTCTCTTCTAGAGATGAAATTGATCGCCCCGTCAGCTTCTACTGTGGCGACAACGGGGAGTGAGAACAATTTTTGTTTGGTGGATTTGGAAATTGCAGCAGGGGCGATCGCCCAAATTATCCCAGCAGGTACAAAGCCTGTATCCTCCTCTGGAGATATCTCAGTTGTAGATTTGCAGGGCGGCTTAGTTTGGCCTTGTTTTGTGGATATGCACACCCATTTAGACAAAGGCCACATTTGGGAACGATCGCCCAATCCCGATGGAACTTTTGGCGGTGCGCTGGAGACTGTGCGCGCTGATGCCGAAAAACACTGGAATGCAGAGGATGTTTACCGGCGGATGCAGTTCGGCCTCAAGTGCAGCTACGCCCACGGCACCAAAGCCATCCGCACTCACATCGACAGCGCGGGCGAACAGGGAACCGTTAGTTTAGCAGTATTTGAAGCCCTGCAAGCCGAATGGGGCGATCGGCTGATCATGCAAGCAGTTTCCCTGGTTTCCCTCGACTATTTCCTCACACCTGCCGGCGAAAAATTAGCAGACAGAATTGCCCAAATCGGCGGCATCCTCGGCGGCGTCGCCTACATGAACCCGGATTTAGACAAACAACTCGATCGAGTTTTTGCCTTAGCCAAAGAACGAAATTTAAACCTCGACTTCCACACCGACGAAAGCGACGATCCAGAATCAGTAACATTGCGGGAAGTCGCAAAAACCGCCATCCGCCATGAATTTTCTGGTCAAATTATCTGCGGACACTGCTGTAGTTTAGCCGTACAACCGCCCGATTTAGTAACAGAAACTCTGGAATTAGTCAAGCAAGCAAATATTGGCATTGTCAGCTTGCCGATGTGCAACCTTTACCTACAAGACCGACAATCTGGGCGTACACCGCGCTGGCGGGGAGTGACGCTGCTGCACGAACTCAAAGCAGCAGGAATTCCCGTCACAGTTGCTAGCGACAACTGTCGCGATCCGTTTTACGGATTTGGCGATCACGATGTTTTAGAAGTCTTTAATATGTCAGTCCGCATAGCCCATTTAGACAGGCCTTGGGAAGATTGGCCGCGCACAGTCACAACAACACCAGCAGATTTAATGGGATTGCAGAATGTAGGACGAATAGGAGTTGGTTTACCCGCAGACTTGATTTTATTTAAGGCGCGGAATTTCAGCGAATTGTTATCTAGGTCGCAGCGCGATCGCACAGTTTTGCGGCAGGGTAGAGAAATTGATACAACTTTGCCCGATTACCGGGAACTAGACGATTTGTTGCAGGAAGAATCGGCGGTTGAAACCGCTGCTATACAAACAAAACCCGGATGGTGCGCGGGTTGAAGAAGACTCGGCGGTTAAAATTATTTTATCTTCTTCAGAAGACTCGGCGGTTGAAACCGCTGCTATACAAGCAAAACCCGGATGGTGCGCGGGTTGAAGAAAACTCTGCGGTTAAAATTATTTTATCTTCTTCAGAAGAATCGGCGGTTGAAACCGCGTCTATACAAACAAAACCCGGATGGTGCGCGGGTTGAAGAAGACTCGGCGGTTAAAATTATTTTATCTTCTTCAGTCCGCGGAGGTGTTCGGCGAGCGAAGTCGAGTCGCGGACTTCGTTTTTGTAGACGCGGTTTCAACCGCCGTCTTCGTTTTTGTAGACGCGGTTTCAACCGCCGTCTCATCTTGTCAATTGACAACAGGTTTGATATAAATATAAAAACTGATTAGACTGAGGATGTTTGAAGTGAAAGCAGTTATTTTATTGTCGGGAGGGCTGGATTCCTCAACAGTTTTATATCAAGCCAAAGCCGACGGCTGCGAATGTTACGCGATTTCCTTTGACTACCAACAAAGACATCGGCGGGAGTTGGAATCAGCACGGGCGATCGCACTTTCAGCCCACATTAAAGCGCATCAGGTGGTAAACTTTGACTTGACGCTGTGGGGCGGTTCGGCTTTGACGGATAATGAGATGGAATTGCCGATCGATCGCAATCTTGCAGAAATGTCCCAAAACATCCCAATTACCTACGTTCCTGCTAGAAATACGATCTTTCTCAGCTTTGCCCTCGCCTACGCCGAAACTCTAGGAGCTCAGCGAATTTACATTGGTGTCAATGCTTTAGATTATTCCGGCTATCCCGACTGCCGCCTCGATTACATCCAAGCCATGCAGGAAGTATTTCGCTTAGGAACGAAGCAGGGAAGAGAAGGAGAAGCTATTAAGATTGTCACACCTTTGATCGAACTTAAAAAAACAGAAATTATTGAATTGGGGAACAATTTGGGAGTACCTTGGGAGCAAACTTGGTCTTGTTATGCAGGCGGCGAAACTGCGTGCGGCGTTTGCGATTCTTGTCGGCTGCGGCTGGCAGCTTTTGAGGAATTGGGGCTGAAAGATCCGGTGTTTTATGCTTAAACAGTATTCCGACTCGACGGTTGAAAGCGCTCCTCCATATACTCTCGTCTCTCTCTAGGAGACTAAAGAATAAACGGGGCTGCTGCTAACTAAGATTTGGTATAAAAAGTTGCGCTATTTTGATCGCCCTTTTCATCAAAATCTTAATGAGACAATTTTGCCACACTACTCAACCCGCTATTCTTTCGCCCTTTCGCCACAACTTCCCCGCCCGCAGCTACAATTTCACCCAAAATTAGATCGCCCGCCGCCCCATCCAGCAACTGAATTTGAATTTGCTCCAACCTGGGCCCGCACGCAGAAACAACCGTAAGTTCCGCATTTTCGCAGTGCCAAACGTCCCCAACAGCGGGCATTCTTTGTAACTGATAGCTCAGAAAACCTCCAATTGTCTGATAGTCGTCAGCTACTGGCAAATCCAAATTCAATATTTGATTCACATCATCTACATTTAACTGCGCTTGCACCAAAAAAGTGCGATCGTCCAATACTTGCAAAGCTATTTCTTTACTGTCGGGCGACTCGTAGCTGCGGCCGATAATTTCCGCGATCAAATCCCTCAGCGTGACTAACCCGGAAATGCCGCCAAATTCATCAACTACGATCGCAATTTCTTCCGACGAACTCTGCATCAAAGGCAGTAATTCCCCCAGCAGCATCATCTCCGGCACAAACCTCACCGCACGCATCCAAGTTACAATTGGCGTGTCAGGAGATAGCAAACCTTCAGCTAGAGGTTTTGCAAGTTGTTTGAAACCAATAATGCCAATAATATCGTCTAAAGAATCTCCAGTCACGGGATAGCGGGAATGGTTGGAAATTGCCATTTCGTCGAGCAAAGTTTGAAGGGTAGCCGTCTTCGGAAGTGCGATAATGTTCGGCCTCTGCACCATCACTTCTTCTACCCAAACTTCGCCAAATTCAAACACGTTATTGAGCAATTCTCGCTCTTCTGCTTCCAAGCCGCTTGATTCGGTGGAAGTCGCTATAATTAATTGCAGTTCTTGGGGCGTAACTGGCCGGTGCGTTAGGTCGTATTCGATGCCCGCAAGCTGCAAGAGCGATCGAGTGGATTGATTGAGAAACGATACAAAGGGATTGAACAAACGGGAAATTAATAAACTCGGAGGCCCTAAACTTCTGGCTAGCTGTTCGGAATAAAGTAACGCTACAGATTTGGGAAACAGTTCGCCGAGTACGATTTGTAGGTAAGCTAGCAGGAAAAAAGTTACTATTGATATTCCCAAAGAATGGGGGACGGCCGACTTGATGTAAAGTGGCAGCGGCAAACTGGCGATCGACATTCGGACTAGCACGGCGATCGTCTCTTCCCCAATCCAGCCGAGAGCTAAACTAGAAAGAGTGATTCCCAACTGCATTGTTGAGAGCAATCGCTCGATACTTTTCTGCAAAGATTGAACAGTTAAAGCTGCAATGTCGCCAGCCTCTACTAACTGATTGATGCGCGATCGGCGTACCGTCACCATCGAAAACTCAGCCGCCACAAAAAAAGCATTGATCGCAATCAGCAACAGCACTGACAGCAACCGCGACAGCACCTCTGTCAAACTCATCGCGGGTAAATCAGATATCTCCTGCACTCTCGCCCCTAAAAGTGACACAATGCTCCCTAAAAAAACTTTCTCGATCAAACCTGAGAATCGGTCTACAGGTTTGGTCTTCTTTTATTTTACTTCGCCACTGGAATGCCAGATATTTGCAACTGAAGTTTTTGACCTGGATAATCTGTCAGCGTCAGCGAAACTTCCTTAGCATTTTCCAGCAAAGCTGTGGGAATACTCACCGTACCGTAAAACACCTGCCCGTTGGGGGGGAGTTCCGACGGCAAATCCTCAGCAGTCGCGCTCAGGGCCCGGCCACGATCGTCAGTGACGTTCAAGAAACTGTAGAGAAACCTCACAGCTTGGGAGCCTTCATTTTTCATGCTCACGTCTAGCAGCATGGAATTGTTGCGCTGACTGGCCGCGCTTACCTCCAGAGTTATTCCCCCGTCGCGACTGTTCAGGGGAAACTTGGCGCTGGCATTTTGTGCAGCCGGTTTTTTGGCCGCGGCTGGTTTAGAGCTTGCCTTCTCTGTTTTAGTATTTGCCCCGGCCGTTGTTTTTTCTGGATCGCGACCTTCTACCCGTGCTTTGACGGTTGTGAGAATGTCTTTTTCTTTCAAAATGCTTACTTGGTCTTTGCTAGCCTGAGTTCCCTGCTTGCCGCTGCCAGCATTGTTGCTGGGGCGAATATCGGGTTGAGTCGTTCCTTGCAAGGCTTCGCGACCTATAGTAAATCCCCAAACAGAACTCGTCACGCCAGCTCCAAACATCAGAGCGAGCAGAATTAGAGTCAGCACTACCGTCGAATTCACTGCCATTGCCTATAAGTTTATGCCGAGCCCTAGAAACTGCTTTGTCCGGTCGATCGGCTTGCCTCACATTGGCTAACAGGCGATCGGGACTCAGCAGATCTAAAGATTTTGATTTTTGTTCTCTAGTTCTAGCACGGACTGGGAAATTATGTTATACTTCATTTTGAGTTAGATCAAAGAAATCGATTTAACGGCAGTTGGCCGAGCGGTTTAGGCAGCGAACTCATAATTCGCCCCAGGCAGGTTCAACTCCTGCACTGCCGATTTTTAATAATTTAGGACGCTCCGCGCGCGAAAAACCCCGTTTCTTCCTAGATACTTGGTGCCTCAAGCCAATATTCTCGTAGAAACCTGGTTTATTGTGCCAAAAATCGGTAACGACACTAAAAATCCGGTTTCTGCCCGCTGCGACTTTGATGATAAAGCGGCTTTTTTTACCGTTTCTGCTGGCGGCAACGAAGTATTGCTGCCAAACAACCCGGTGGATTGCCACCCGTGCGTCCCAGACTCTCAATCTTTTTGTAGGGCGTTGCTCCTAGCGCGCCCAAAATATACTAATTTAGTCGAACAGTTCAGTTTTGCCCCCTTTAAAATCTAAAATCTAAAATCGTATTATCCCTTAATTAACTCCACTCCGTCGCGCCCGTCGAGATCTTGAACGTAAACCTTAACTTGTTCTTCCTTTGCAGTCGGCAACTTTTTACCCGTAAAATCTGGCTGAATCGGTACTTCTCGGTGGCCACGATCGACTAATACCGCCAACCAAATTTTCTCCGGCCGCCCGTAATCGTTTACCGCATTCAAAGCCGCTCGACTCGTTCTGCCTTTATATATAACGTCATCTACCAACACCACAGTTTTGCCCGTCAAATCGAAAGGAATTTCTGTTTTAGCCGGTGTCCGCATCGCAACTCGATCCAAGTCATCTCGGTAAAAGGTAATATCCAAAGCGCCCACGGGTACTTTGACTTGTTCGAGAACTTCAATTTGATCTGCCAAAATTTGAGCTAAAGGCACTCCTCTACTATGAATGCCCAACAGCACTAACTCCGAGGGATTCCCTGATTTTTCGACAATCTGGGAAGCGACGCGGGTGAGAGTGCGCCTCACTTCATCAGGGGATAAAATTTTGATAATTTTAGTCATGGGTTGCTGCGAGCTAATTGTTGGCTGTTGGCATATCTAACAATTTGAGATTTGAGATTTGAGATTTGAGATTGACTTTACAGATGAATTTGGGGGTTTGAACAAAGGTCAAAACTTTTTTTTGCTTTTGTCTGTGGCTGATCTCTGTGTTCTGCAGGACTTACCCCGAACGGATGAAAAGCAGATGCTGCGATTGCTTGGCTGAGGGCGAACAATCACAGAAATACGTTATTTATGCCTCCTGGACTGTTCGAGTGAGGTCATAAGTTAGCGGCTCAAACCTAATAAGGTATAAAAAAGCAATGATAGTCCCAACCAAATCAGAAAGCAATACCGAGTTAATTCCAATGCTGGGCAAATTAGCTGCGCTGTGATAGGGTAAACCGGCTCGCCTAACAGGGGTTTGTGTTTGAGAACTCCGCGATAGGAATTAGTACCTCCTAGTTGCACTCCCAAGATGGCGGCGTAAACGCACTCGCTCCAACCGGAATTGGGACTGGCATCTTTAACAGCATCTCTCTGACAAATCTGCCAAATGTAAATCGGTTTGCCAGATATAAGGGCTAAAGTAATCACTGTTAGCCGGCAAGGAATCCACGTCAGCACGTCTTCTAGTTTGGCGCTAAACCATCCTAAATCTGTGTATGGCGCTTCTTTGTAGCCGATCGTAGAATCTAATGTGCTGGCTGCTTTGTAAGCGATCGCCAAGGGGACTATAGCATTCGCCCACATCGAGTTAGGATCGATCGGGCGATCGGTAACACTTAATAATAGATGCGGCAGAGCGAACCCAACTAGGGCATAAAATAGCGGTGCTGTCACACCATCGACTGCATTCTCTGTTACAGTTTCTAACAATGCTCGCAGAATTTCTGGCTCGGATAAGTTTTCGGTATCCCGGCCGACGTAAAGGCTCAACCTTTCTCGCGCCTTGACTAAATCTCCAACATTTAAAGGTGCTAGCACATCCTCTGCTGCCGCCCTCAAACTGCGACCTGCAAAACAGCTTGCCAGCAAAATGGTCTGTATGGCAATACCTAAAAGAGGATGTACCCAACTAGCAGCTTGGACGATCGACCAACTGACAGTATAACTGCCTACAATCAGCCCGATCGCTAGTATTGTACCAGCACATCGTAGCAGCAGTTTGTGCTGCTCGCCAGCGGGACGAGCGCCTGCTTCAGGCATTTTGCCTGCGGGATTATTCCATATATTAAAGACAAGTCGAGTATAACGGTCGATCGCCCAACCCATCGCCTGCACGGGATGCGGCCAACCCCAAGGATCGCCGATCGAATAATCCAACACCGCAGCTAAAATCAAAACAGGAAATTCATCCGGCATCATTATATATTGTGTCAAACTTGATAGTCTGTCCGAGCAAGAGCGCTCGCAGGATAGCCACGGTTTTAAATGCTGCCACCCTTGCTGACTTGGATTTTTGATCCCTAATTTTAACTGCTGAGATTACTTTCGTCGCCCAGCAAGTGTACGTTCTCCTCCCAATTAACACCGTCAAAGGGTAGGATCTGAAAGTGCGAAATGGCATCAGAGTCAAGACAGCGGACGTTGACATCGAATTGATCGGGATGCGATCGGGGGCGATAGAACGAGTGAATGCCGCAAATTCGGCAGAAAGTATGTTGAGCAGTTCCTGTATTAAACGTATAGGTGGTCAAAACATCTTGGCCACTGAGCAAGCTAAAACGTTCCGGCGGCACAATGAGGTGCAAAAATCCCTTCTTTTTACAGATAGAGCAGTTGCAATCAGATGCTTCGTGTTTGTCAACGGCGACACGGAAGCGGACAGCTCCGCAGTGACAGCCGCCAAAGTAGGTAACAAGTGTTGCGTCCATGTGTGCAAGCTGGCGATCGAATAAATGAACTTACCATTTAAATGATAAAGCTGGTTTCTTCCCCAAGAGCCGCTTGCCAACTGCGGACATCATAGTATAAGTCTTCGAGGGAAATACTGTACAGCGCTTCGGCAAGTTTTTTGTGCAATCGGTTCCACAAACTGAATGTTACCCAGTCCTCTGCTTGCGTCGCGTCGGGAAAATGTCGAGGTAAAGGTTCAATAGTTTCACCTACAGCCTCTAAGATTTGTCCTAAAGAGATTTGAGCTGGCTGGCGGGCCAATTGATATCCTCCTTGGGAGCCCCGAACAGATTGGACTAAACCGGCTCGTCGCATTTCAATCAGCAATTTTTCTAGATACGGAGCCGGTAACTCCTGTCGCTTCGCTATCGATTTCACCGATGTCGGGCCAAAGCGAGGTTGCAAACTTAGATCCAGTAATGCTTTGACACTGTAGTGTCCGCGTGTGGTTAACTTCATGGGATTTTAAGAGCGGGGCAAATATTCAGCTAGCTGATAGCTGATAGCTTATGCTACCGAGTTTAGAGATTGCTCGCACCGGCTGCAGCTACTCCTCAAGAAAGACTGCAGGTTGTTAAAAATATTTAGATAATAGTGGTTAACAATTGAGCCGATCGGTGTAATATGGTTTTACGACCAGCTATAAAGCTAAAGTTTCTTGGTCAAACCAAAAACCAACCGAGAAAAAATCCGTACACCAGTTGAATATTTCAGGACTCAGTAAATGGCTAAAAAGAAAAATGTCGAACCCCTTGAAGGCGAAGGTCTGATCAAAAAGGTCAAAGACCTAGAGAACCTTACCAAGGAAGGAAAAGCTAGAGCCTGTGGCTACTACACCATTACCAAAAATGGCGTAGAACGGGTGAACATGATGAAATTCCTGAATGCGCTGATTGATGCAGAAGGCATTCAGCTTGACGGGAAGCAAAATGGTAATGGACGTGGCGGACGCTCGGCCAGCTATCGGATTAGCGTTCAATCTAACGGCAACTTACTGATTGGA
>Ga0209490_10006726_pt1 | contig 10341 bp, 9 predicted proteins | sample MAT06_FD_187209 | JGI IMG/M metagenome (GOLD analysis project Ga0209490, IMG submission 187209) | Freshwater microbial communities from Lake Fryxell liftoff mats and glacier meltwater in Antarctica - MAT-06 (SPAdes) (version 2) | ecosystem: Environmental > Aquatic > Freshwater > Ice > Liftoff...
GTTCTGCGAACTCCGGATCGGTCTGGCACATCACCGAGAGCACCTTCCAGAGCCCCGGAAGATCGCGTGTGGCGCTCATGGCTCCCACATGGATCAAGCTCCATGTTCGGTCAAGTGGCCCTGGATCGGAGGGTACATCGGCAAGATCGGATCCATTGGTGATCACTTCCACAGGCCGACCGCCCAACCTTTCCAAGTCCTTCGCCCAACTCCAACTTACGGTGACCACACGATCCGCCCCGCGCAGCACTTCACGTTCCAACCGATGATGCTTCCGGTCGGCCCAGCCGGTCAATTTCAGTTTGCTGTAGAAGTCGATATCGGTCCACGGATCACGGAAGTCGGCGACCCAAGGCACCTGCAATTCGCGCTTCAAGCCCCGTGCGATCAAATGCATGCTGTGTGGTGGTCCCGTGCTGACGATGGCGTCAACAGGGTGCTGGCGTAAGTAGTTCCGCAGGAACCGAATGGATGGACGGACCCACCAGACACGTGCATCGGGTATGAAGAAATTGCTGCGCACCCAAAGTGCCAGATCCTCCTTCCAACCTCCGCTTCGCTTTTCGCTAAGGAAGGCTGTTTGCACGCGCTCGGTCTGTGCCCGGCCCGTGAACCGTTTGTATAGGCTGAAGGGTTCGGTGATCGGGTACTTCACCACTTCAACATCAGGCCCCACATCGTGCAAGAGACCGGGATCATCGGCCACCGACTCGGGGTTGGAAGGTGTATAGATGACCGGCTGCCAGCCATTTTCCGGCAGGTACTTGCTCATCTTCAACCAGCGGTACACACCGGCACCACCGTTCGGAGGCCAGTAGTATGTAATGATGAGCACCCGCTTCATTCGGCGCGAAGCGAAGCGCGCAGCTGCCACCCCAAGGCCCCGATCACAAGCAACAAGACCAGGGCGCTGGATGCCATGGAGATGGGGCGCGACGTGTGGAATGGTTTGCTGGCGATCTTGAACACCACCGTGTGTTCCCCACCAGGCACGGTCAAGCCCCGCAACACATAGTCAACGCGCGCATAGTTTGTCGGCTGGCCATCGATCGTGGCCACCCAATCCGGCCCGTACCAGATCTCGCTGAAGACGGCCAACCCACCGTTCTGTGAACGCACCTTGTAGGTAAGCTCGTTGGTGGCGTAGGTGGTCAATTCCACGCTGGCAGAAGGATCGGTGGCAATGGCGGTGGATCCCAACGCTGCGCGATACCGTTCATCGATCACTGCGGTCCGTGCTGGATCGATGGTTCCCAACGTGGTGATCTCCTCATCGGCGTTCTTCACCCACTTCACCTCATCAACGAACCAACCGGGGCCATAGGCATTGGTGTTGCGGATCGGTGGCCGCTCCGGGTTGTAGATCAGGTAGCGTGTATTCAACATGTTCAACACGGTCTCTTTGGCGAGCAAACTATCGATGGCAGGCAAGGAGGTGCCGCTCTGCAAGAGACCTGCAACCCGCTGTATGGCTGGAGAAAGCTGGAATTCGATCAGTTCCTGGTAGCGCTTCAACTTGGCGCCATGGTAGCCGCCCAGGCTGCGGTGGAAGTAGCTGACCTTGGTGTCGTTGAAGGGATTGCCCAAAGCCAACACGCGATAGCCACTGTGGCGACGCAGACTGCCGAATTTCTGGATCAACTCCTCTTCTGGGCGGATGATCTTCTTCACCCCGCTCTCACTCTGCTTCTCTTCCTTCAGGCGCGCCATGGTCGCCTGGTGTGCCGCTTCGGCGGCTGGGTTCCACTCCGCTTCCAAAATGGCCTTGTCCGCACCATCCGGAGTGTAAGGCCGCGCATAGGCTTCGTTATCCACCCACTGCACGTAGCGGCCACGATCCTTGTCGTTGTTCATGTAGCGCTTGTCCACGGTCCATTGGTCCAAGAGGATGAGCACGCCAATGCCGGCGATCAGCACACCCTTGCCCAAGGTGCCACGACCGAAGAGGAAGATGAGCACGCAAGTGGCCAGTGCGAAAGCGAAGCTGCGCCAAACATCGGCGGTGAATAGGCCGATGCGGACCTCTTTCAACGAATCAACAAAGGCCATCAACTGGGCCTCCATCTCTGGCTGCTGTTCGGCCTGGCTCGTGAGTTGCGCGCGTTCCTGATCACTTACAAAACTGAATAAGCTATCCGGCGCAACGGCCATGGCCAGCAAAAGCATGAGCACCACCCCCATGCCAATGAGCGAACGCTTCTCGACCGTTTTGCTCCAGCGGGCTTCCCCGGCTGCGTTGGCCTTCAACAACCCATCCAGGTACAAGATGGCCAGCAACGGCGCCGCGAGTTCCACGATCACCAGAATAATGGTGACCGCGCGGAACTTGTTGTAGCCCGGCACATACTCCAAAAAGAGATCTGTCAAGGGCATCAGGTTACGCCCCCAAGAAAGCAGCAAGGTGATCACCAACCCGCTGAAGAGCGCGTAGACCAAGCTTTCGCGAAGCAGGAAGAGACCAGCCACAACGTAAGCTACTAGTACAAGGCCAGCGAGCAGCGACGCCTTGATACCGCCGATCATGCCCACCCCTTCTTCACTGTAGGGCGCTGCATTGGAGATCATGATCTGCGCCAGGATCATTGCCAACGAGGCCAGCAACCACCAGCGCCCGTGGCCCTCGGTACGCATAAGCATCAAGAACATGAGCAAGACCACGATCACGCCAGCGTATTGCGGCCCGGATGTGCTCAACTGATCGCCCCAGTAGCGGTTCATCTGCGCGATGTTCTGCCGGAAGCGCGGGTCCGCATCCGCGATCTCCGAGCCATTGCCCAAGGCACCTGTGGCACCGCCTTTGGCATCGGGCACCAGGAAGGTGAACGACTCTTGTTTGCCGTAGCTGTATTGGGTCACATACTCGCGGTTCAGACCGCCGGTGCTTAGACCAGCGGCAGAGGTACCATCGGGCAGGATCGTCAATTCGCTCTTGCCGCGCGTGCTGTATTTCCCATACTCCACGGTGCTCCAAAGCACGCCCAAGTTGCACAAGGCAGCCAGCACGACCGCTGCCAAACCCAGGCCAGAGCGCTTGATCAGATCGGTCCAGGTCTTCTCGCGAACGGCACGAACCACCTCGGCGAGTACGAACAAGGCGAGCAGGATGGCGAGGTAGTAGGTCACCTGCAAATGGTTCATGGCGATCTGCAAACCCAGGAACAGGGCCACCAGTGCCGCACCAAGGAGCATGGGGCCGCGGTACAGGAGATAAACGGCGCCTAGAACGAGTGGCATGTAACCAATGGCGTTGGCCTTGCTCGTGTGGCCTGCCGGAAGGATCACGAAGAAGTACGACGAGAACGCGAAGGCCACCGCGCCCACCACGCTTAGCCAGGGGTCCACCTTCAAGATGCGGAGCAAAACGAACATCCCGACCAGGTAGAGGAAGAGGAAATTCGCCGGACGTGGCAAAAAGCCGTGGAAGAGTCCATCTGCCAGAGAAAGCAGGTTCGATGTCCATTTTACCGAGATCTGGTACGAGGGCATGCCGCTGAACATGCTGCCCGTCCACAAGGCCTCTTCGCCCGTGGCATCGCGATGCTCGTCCACCTCCCTGGCCATGCCCATCCATTGTTTGATGTCGTGCTGGTCCAAGCTCTTGCCCTCCAGCACGGGGCTGAAATAGACCAGGCTAAGCGTGTAGAAAAGCGCGATCGCCGCGAATACGGGCAGGAGGCGCTTCCAAGGAATGGCGGTCATGTGGTGGTGGTTATCGGCTACTTGATCTCTTCGAAATCGGCATCGACGATCGTTCTGCCCAGCGGTTTGCCGGTGCGCGAAGGGTCGTTGGGCCGCTCTATGCGCACCTCGCCTTTGGGCCGCTGCGGAATATCGCGCGGTACGGCATGGCCAGCGTTACGGGCGGCCCTTGCGTTCTGCAGCTTCACGAACCAACGTAGCATGAACCACGCGACCAACAACAAGGAGATGGTGCGCAGGGTACCGTTGAAGCTGGCCTCGTGGACGATCATTGGGGGCTCGCCTTCGCGCAACGCGCTATGGCGAATGCAAGCGGCCAAAGATAGTCCCGGCTTTCCTTGGCTTCGGTGATGGGCAAAGCGGCTGGGGTTGGCCTGGAAGGTGGGCATGTTCCAACGGAATTCGCGCACCTGGCCTTGTGGAGACAGTGTCCAGTCCGGCGGTCTAGCGTTCAATAAGCAGAATGGACAACTCGTCCTTCAGCTTGGCGAACTGCTTGTCGGCTGTGATCAGTTGCACATTCAGGAAAGCTGCCGTGGCTGCGATGACCGCGTCCGGCAATTTCATCTTGTACTTGCGGCGTAGCTGGATCGTGCGCTCCTGTATCACATTGGAGAATTCCATCACGTTCGCCTGATCCAACAATTCACGGATAACCTTCTCGGCTGCCTCGTCCAAAACCGGATGGCTTAGCAATTCCACTTTGGTCATCACCGAAAGGAAGACGGTAGTGCCTTGGAGCAGCCCTTCCAACTTGTCGTCGCCTTTAAGGAGGTAGAGGACGATGTTGGTGTCGAGCAGAACACTAGGACCACTCATTACGAAGCGCTCGTTGCACTTTAAGTGGATCGCCCTTCAACGGCAACGCGCCATTGAAGCGCTTCGCATCGAAGCCTTTCGACTTGGAGACCTTGCCTTTCCGCAGCAAGGCCTTAAGCTTTGCTCGTGAGGTGTTGCGTTTCAGAATGACGACCATTGTTCAAATATAAGCACCTTGGATCAGGCGCAGGGTTCCGTTGGAACTGGCCTCGTGTACGATCATTGGGGTCGTGGCCAAAGATAGTCCCGGCGTTCCATGGCTTCGGTGATGGAAAACGGGGCCAATGGCTTGTGGGCACGGATCGCAGACCCGCGCGAGCGGGGGGCGCGACTTATGAAAGTGGTGGTGCTCGTTGGGATCGAGTCGCACGAGTGGACGGCCCTCAGTGGGCAAGGCTAGTGCACGGCCTAACTCTCGCGGCAATATTGGTGTGAGCCTGTATTGGGCAACATCTGGGGCTAGTTTTGTGTTATGGTAAAGCAGGAAACACGGAAGCAGCACTTCGTACCAGCAGGTTACCTACGCCGGTTTGTCGAGCCTGATCAGGAGGTTGGTGTTGCGCGGAAGGAGGAACTCTCTCATATCTGGCCGCAAGCAGCCGAAACTCTTTGTGTGGAGAAGCATATCTACACACTATCCGGTGAGACCGAAGAGGAACGACAAGAGATCGAGAACAAGTACGAGTCGAGGTGGGAGAGCCAGTAGGACACGGTCTACAAACTGCTTACCGCTGATGCGGTAAAGCGTATTTCGGATGAAACACGTAGACTGATAATTGGGACGATCACCTCAATGCTTTTCCGGAACCGACGAATGAAGGAGACCTTTGAAAAATCACCGATCAGGATTTTCGAAAATGCGGTTGCACACCATAAAGCGCGGCCGGCCGACGTGCTTCGGATGATGATGGAGAGGTGATCGATGTTGGTGACAAGGACGCTGCCGCTCTTATGCGGGAGTACTGGCAGAAGAACAAGGATCGGCGAATTCGTACACTTTTCCGAATTGCGATCGAGGTCGCCGGGGTGCGTTTGGATGATCACATCCAGGTTGTCAAGGTTGAAGGTGATCGTCGTTTCATTACCTCTGATAACCCAGTTTACGTTGTACCGGAGGGCGGCATGCTCAGTGGCCCAACGAACAAAGACCTATCACTGTCCTTGCCCATCAATGGTTCCTACAGATCGGAACTGTATCCAAAACGCTTTGGGCGTGATTCGAACAGGATCTCTCGGCTTTCGCACAGTGGCGCATTTAGCGCAACAGAGGTCCTTATGGCCAACAGGGAGCAAATGGAGCAGGCATCACTATTCGTCATCGGCACGGAGGAAAACATTCGCCAATACGATGCCTTGCTCAAGGATCCGGCGCGCGTTCATCGGTATGAAGCAGAGCGCGACGTTTTCATTCATGAGCTCTGCCGCAAATTCCCAAAGCTTTGTGCCCAATATGGTTATGTCCTACCTGATCCGGTGGAAGAAGAATAATCGTTACGTAGAGATAGCTTCTATGTTGCTATCTAGCACGGACACGTTGACTTGACTCGTGCGGAAATGGGTTTCCGCCTCGGAACCCTGCGGCTTCCCAGTCGCGCACTCAATGACTCTTCTCCGTGGGGCCAATGCAATTGACCATTGCTTCCCCATTCTACACCAGATAAGGTATCAGAATTTCTAGTACGCTGTGAGCGGCGCTTGTTGTGCTTCGTGGAAGGCTGTGGAGGCAACGGCTTGGTGGCCGCAGGGTCTCGATGTGCCTACATCCAAAGGCTGCGGCACACGAAGAGCGCGACCTGGAAGCATTTAAGGATCTTCGATTCGAGACCCTGTGATGGCGAGTACGGGAAGGTCTCGCTGCACGGTGGAAGGCCCTGTTGTCATCCAAGGTCCGCCATCGCCTTTCCTGCCACCCTACTCGACCACAAGCCGAGCCACACTGAACCTACCCTGCATGGTGATACGCACCATGTAGAGGCCCTTGGCCAAAGCGCTGCCGAGTGCCACTTCCACGGGTGCTTGGCGTGCGGATAACTGTACCTGCTGGGTGCGTTGGAGTTTGCCGAGGGCATCGAACAGTTGCACCACGGCAAGGCCGTTTTGTTGTGGTTGCAGGAAGAAGTGATCGCCGGCGTTGGGGTTGGGCCAGATGGAAAAGGACGGATCCCGGTCTTCCATGGAAATGATACCGACATCGGGGCCTGCTTCGAATTTCACTAATAAGGCATCACGCACACCTCCCGCATACGTGTTCTGATGCCCCCCGGTGGCGATGCCGGTGGTGGAATTGGTAGCTCCCGCCAAATACACGTTGCCGCTGCCGTCCAATGCGCAGGACCGGCCATAGTCATAATCCTCGCCGTAGTAGGTCCCCCATTGCCGCACGCCACTGGCGTCGAATTTCACCAAGAAGGCATCGTTGGTACCTCCCCCATACGTGTTCTGATGCCCGCCGGAGGCGATGCCGGTGGTGGATTCGGTGTTTCCCGCCAGAAACACGTTACCGCCGCCGTCCACCGCGCAGGACGAGCCAGTGTCACCACCCGTTCCGCCGTAGTAGGAACCCCATTGCCGCACGCCGCTGGCGTCGAACTTCACCAAGAAGGCATCAATGATTCCAACAAGCGTGTTCTGATGCCCGCCGGAGGCGATGGCGGTGATGGAGCCTGTCTGTCCCGCCAAACACACATTGCCGTTGGCATCCACCGCGCAGGTGTAGCCAAAGTCATCATACGCTCCCCCGTAATAGGACCCCCATTGCCGCACGCCGCTGGCGTTGAATTTTACTAAGAAGGCATCGTAGCTCGCTACACTGCCAATCATATTCTGATGCCCCCCCCGTGGCGATGGCGGTGTTGGATATGGTGGATCCAACCAAGTACACGTTGCCGCTGGCATCCACCGCGCAGGAATAGCCCACGTCACCGGCCGTTCCCCCGTAGTAGGTCCCCCATTGCCGACGCCACTGGTGTCGAACTTCACCAAGAAGGCATCGTTGATACCTCCCCCATACGTGTTCTGATGCCCGCCGGAGCCGATGACGGCGGTGGAATTGGTAAATCCCGCCAAATACACGTTGCCGCTGCCGTCCACCGCGCAGGAGTTGCCGTAGTCATCGTCCGCTCCCCCGCAGTAGGTGGCCCATTGCCGCACGCCGCTGGCGTTGAACTTCACCAAGAAGGCATCCCCAAAAGTGCCTCCTCCGTAGGTGTTCTGATGCCCGCCGGAGCCGATGGCGGTGGTGGAAGTGGTAGTTCCCGCCAGATACACGTTGCCGCTGGCATCCACCGCGCAGGAGTAGCCATAGTTATCACCCGCTCCCCCGTAGTAGGTAGCCCATTGCCGTACGCCGCTGGCATTGAATTTCACTAAGAAGGCATCGCCGCTACCTCCAAACGTGTTCTGATGCCCGCCGGAGGCGATGGCGCTGTTGGATATAGTCACTCCAGCCAAGTAAACATTGCCGCTGGCATCCACAGCGCAGGACAAGCCTTGGTCATTATCCATTCCCCCGTAGTAGGTGCCCCAGATACGGGCAGGATCGATGATGAGCGGTTGGCTTGGGTCGTACGCGCCCAGTAAGAAGCCTAAGCGGTCACCCTTCAGCACAAAGCGGGTGGCCACTTCCTTGCCGTTCTGGAAGCTCACCGGCCGCTCCTCCGTGAAGCGGCCCATGCGGTTGCCGTGGATCAGTTGGCCATCGGCGTCCACGAATAATTCCTCGTGGTCTTTGAAGCGCAGTTGGATCAGGGCCGGGTCTGCACCGGGCCGTAGCACGAAGTCGTACTTCACCCCGGATGGGGCTCCGGGGCTTGCGCCTTCCGTGGTGTAGATCACCCAATCGATGCCGGGGTACACGTCGTGGTAGGTCACCTTGCTGTAGGTATGCACATTCAGCGCATCATGATCGTAGTACTGGGTGTAGTCATCGCTGCGGCCTTCGGTGGTGATACGCGCGTTCGGGTTGGCGCCTTCCAATAGCATGTCCATGCGGTAGGTTTCCAGGCGGATCTCTTTGCGCAAGGCGTCCAGTTCCTGCTGCTTGGCGGGGTCGAGACGGGCATCCCCTGATGTGGGACTATGAAGCTTCTCCAGCGCTATATAGCCCTCGGGGTAGTGCATGCGGTTGAACTGGTAGGCAATGCCGTTGCCCAGCAGGAAGATATTGGTGTTGCCCTGTGTGAGGTGGTAACGCACGAAGGGGGCCGCCTCGCCCGCAGTGGTGAGCACCTGCCCTTTATTCTCCTCGAAGCCGGAAGGCGCGACCGTAAGGCCCGAGGTGTTGATGGCTGTTCCCTGTCCTTCAAGGCCGTTGATCGGCTTGGCTTGTGTGCTGCCGATGATCAAGAGGAGCGCGGCGGCGAAGGGGAAAAGGCGTGTGGTAGTTGGGTTCATGCGTTCTGTGTATGAAGTCTGGGCCGTGATCGCTTTGGCCAAGACCCATGGGCACTGGGCCAGAGGGAATGTGAATATAGATGGAAGGAGCATTCGTTAGCGCAGAGCTCGGTGGTGCGCGTTTAAGACTCGTGGTGTTTCCTCCAATCCTGCCCCAGTGAACGAAGCAAAACACGACCTGCCATCGGTACGGGTGCAATCACTAGGGCGCTCTACGCGCACTTCCCCTTTGGGGCGCTGCAGGTCGTTCGGGGTCTGCTGAGGTGGTTTGCCAAAAGAACCGCGGGTTGCCTGGGTGCGCTGCATGCGCAGGAACCAACGGAGCACCCACCACGCGATCACCAACAGGCCGATGGTGCGCAGGGTACCGTTGAAACTGGCTTCGATCACCGACATGGGAAGCGGCCTACGCGCTTTACGCTTCGGCGACTGAAAGCGGCCAAAGATAGACGTAGCCCGGTGCATCGCTCATCTACTCCGGCAAAGGGCATATACCGCCAAGACGCTGCTATCGCCAAGAACCTTCAACGATCTGGACCAGGGTGTCCAGCCCCTCGCTTTACGAGGATGAAATGCGGGTTCGAAACGGACCTCATCGTTCCACCGGTACTCACGTGTGTAGCGCACAGGAGCAGAGGCCGTGATGGCCGGACGATCTGCGGGGGTCTGTGTTTGGCGATGGGCTGGCGGTTGCTGGTCACCCTGCGCGGATCTGGGGCCAGGTAGAGCCACTCTGAGCGCCTGCTCCTAGTCCGTAACTACGAGCACCTTAACGGTGCTGCGTTGTTTGCGGAATTGGCAGCGGCGGTTGCCGATCAGACGCTCGGTGTAGGTTATTGCCACGATGCTGGCATACGTCGAACCCAGCTGCATCGCCGCCGTCTCACTGGGAGTGAGCGTGACAGAAGTGGCGTTGCCAGCCAAGATCCTTACGTTGAAGTCCAGCGCGAAACTGACCGAGTCGGCACCACTAACATTGGCACAGGAGAAGGTGTATACCTGCGACCTACGGATGGTGTCCGGGCTGTTCACCGGCCCGATGGTGGGAAAGGCGATGTCGTCCACCTGCTGTGTGATGGGTTGGAAGCCACTGCCACCGGTGGTGTACCAGGACGCATTGCCAGAGGAGAGATCAAGGCTGGAATTGTTACCGCTGATGCTGTAGAGGCCGAAGGAGGTGTCTAGCTGCACATTGTTCAAGGATACATCTCCGATGTAGAGACCTATCCAAGTAGGGCCATAGGCTACCGCTGTGGCGTTGCTTACTGTGTTCAGATCCCCATTGAAATAGGAATCCACCATTGCGGCGGTGAACATGGCGTCCGGGCGTGGATCCGCCGGAGGTATTGGGTTGGAGGGTGTGGGGGGTGTGGGCGTGCCATCATCCTTCTTGTCGCACGCGGCGGCGAGGACCAAAAGGGCGAGTAGGAT
>Ga0209490_10006727_pt1 | contig 10340 bp, 5 predicted proteins | sample MAT06_FD_187209 | JGI IMG/M metagenome (GOLD analysis project Ga0209490, IMG submission 187209) | Freshwater microbial communities from Lake Fryxell liftoff mats and glacier meltwater in Antarctica - MAT-06 (SPAdes) (version 2) | ecosystem: Environmental > Aquatic > Freshwater > Ice > Liftoff...
TCCGCAGATATATAGATAGCTACCGGATTAGTAAAAGTCGCCATATTCGACAAGCTGCAAAACGTAAAACTGCATAAAAAATAAGGAACTTGTTAGTACCCTTCGAGGAAAAGCGGACAACTACTTTGATTTCTTTTCCCTTAAAAACCTACCTTAGCTTGGTAAATTTTGCAGAACTTCTGCTGTTGTTTCCTTCTAAAATAATTTGATAAATTCCAGGATTTAATTCACTTAGCGGCAACTGCAGCGCCTGCTGTCCTTCTGCATTGCCCAGTTTCTCGTTATGCACCATTCTTCCAGATGCATCATAAACTGTTAGTATAGTAAATCCCATTTTACGGTTAAGTTGAATGTTTAACATATCTCGCGCAGGATTTGGATAAATGATAAATCCAGAAGCACTTTCTGTAGTGGCAATACCAACAGTAGTTTCTTGCATAACAGTGAACGTAGTACTTGTTTCGAACTCGCAATTTGTGGCGTTAATCCGTAATTTTAGGTTATATAGCCCGGGAGAAGTGATGTTCAACGAAATTTCGGGACCTGTACCAGCCAATAAATCATTTAAATACCAAGAATATTCATTATTAACTTCTGGTTGGTCTACCGCCGCTTCAATTACATCTGTAGTGTAATAATTGCTGCTGCTCAAAGGTAAAATGCTCCCATTTACTGGGTCAGCCCCTGCAATGTTTATCATCTCTTCTACAAGATAGCCGGCTCCATTGTCCATTCTTAACCGATAGGTGCCATCCTCTAAATTATTGAAAATAGTAGATGGAAGAGAAGAACTAGCCACTATGGCACCATTTATATTTAACAAGCTGCTATTCCATGCGAGTGAAGATTGATTTGTAACAGTTATTCTTCCATCCGATTGCAAGCAAGTTTCATTTACAACTTGAACATGTAAACCCGGGAAAAAATGCAATTTAAACCGTTGATTAAATTCCCCAACTGTTAAATTTACAGCGTACTGATTAGAAGTTCTTAAATTGGTAGTGGTTCCTGCAACGATATCTTCGAGAAATATTCCTACAGTAGGGGCAAAGGAAGTAAGGTCTATCACATTTATTAGATAATTGCCTGCAATTTTAGCTCTTAAACCAACGGGAACTATAATTCCATTTCCTATTGTCTGCAAAACATTTATGCTCACTTTTACAGTATCAGCATATGTATAAATGTTAGGAATTCCTGCAGCGTCGGACATATTTTTTTCAGCATCAAACATATAATTGAATTCATTTTGAGCTGCAGGGTCAAAGTAAACCACAAATTCATCAGCACCTGCTCCACCAATAAATTGAATGCGCAACAGATTATCTACCTGCGGTTGGTTGATTTGAAAAGGACTAGTTTTGATGGAAGTTTTTTCACGAATGCTCCAACTTTCAGATGTGCACAAGGGAGCCCCTGCAAAGCTAATGCTGCTTTGTAGGAGAAATGTAATTAATCCGATAAAATAAGGTAGTAGTTTTTTCATGTATGGCTTGTTTGCAAAGTAAAATTGTTACTTACCCTGCGAAACGATGAGAACTACAAATAGTTTCAGTTCATACTGATGCTGCTAATGTCAGAAATAACTCTTAAATGAAAGAATACTTGTTACAGGTATGTTTATTTGAACGCCTGTTTTTAGATTTTTTACAGTCACCGTTTGTTGAGTGATTTCATTTTCTCCGTAAATCATTAAATAAGAAATTCCTTTTTTATCTGCATATTCAAATTGTTTTTTGAGTTTGGTAGATTCATGGTAAATTTCTACAGCAAAACCTGCTTTGCGCAGAATATCTAATAAAGGCAATGCTTTTCTTTCTTCGGCGGGACTAAAATTAGCAAACAGAATTTCAGTTCCTTCTACAGCATTTACAGGGAATAAATTTTGAGCTAAAAGGACATCGTAAATTCTGTCGGCCCCAAAAGAAATTCCTACTCCAGGAACATCGGGCAAACCAAAAATTCCCGTTAAATTATCATATCTCCCACCACCACCAATACTTCCGAATTCGATTTCTTTGGCCTTTACTTCTAAAATTGTTCCGGTATAATAATTTAATCCTCTTGCTAAGGTTAAATCAAGCTGAATTTCAGCACCTTTTAATTCGAAGGCATCGCTACCTGAAAAATAATTTAAGACAGCTTCCGTTTCTGCAATACCTTGCAATGCTTCGGCAGATGTACCTAAAAATTCTTTTAAGAAATTTAGTTTTTCTTCCGTAGTTCCTTTGAAAGCCATAAGAGGCTGAATCGCAGCTACAGATGCAGCAGGAACATTTTTTTGAAGCATTTCTTCATTTGCTTTCTCAATTCCAATTTTATCTATCTTATCAAGAGCAATGGTGATATCTATTAGAAAATCTGGAGCTCCTGCAACCTCGGCTAAGCCAAGAAGTATTTTACGATTGTTGATTAAGATGAGTACAGGAAGTTGAAATGCTGCAAAAACACGGTCATAAATCTGTATCAACTCCGCTTCATTAAGCATAGAATTACTTCCTACTACATCAGCATCGCATTGCCAAAATTCTCTGTAACGCCCTTTTTGTGGCCTATCTGCTCTCCAAACAGGTTGAATCTGATAGCGTTTAAATGGGAAAGCAATTTTATCGCGATTCATTGCAACGTACCGCGCAAATGGAACTGTTAAGTCGTAACGCAATGCTTTTTCACTTATCAGCGGAAGCACTTTATTGGGTTGCGCTAAATCTGTATTTCCTTCTCTTATTTTCTTTGTAAAATCTCCAGAATTCAAAATTTTAAAAATCAAACGGTCGCCTTCTTCTCCATATTTTCCGGTCAAAGTACTGAGGTTTTCCATTGCTGGAGTTTCAATGCTTTGGTAGCCAAAAGTCTTGAATACTGATTTTATAGTATCGAAAATATAGTTTCTGCGCGTTGTTTCAATGGGAGAAAAATCGCGCGTTCCTTGCGGAAGAGAAGGTTTCATGTTTGTTAAAATTTAAACGACAGCCCAATTCCGAGCACTTCTTTGAACTGAGTGCGTGGTCCTGTTCCATCTACATCTACTCCATTTACGTTACGTTTTACAGGTACCTGCACATCATGATCGTAAATTAAGTTGGTAAAGATACTGGTGGTTAACCACTTATTAGCTTTGATAAGAATTAAATTTTCCCAATTCACATCAATGTTTCCACGTTGTTCTTTGATAGGATCTGAGTAATTATTAAACAATTGAAGATTAGACACTACGGTGATATTTTTGGCAATGTCTTTTTGCAAACGAGCACGTAAATAAGCTCCAAATTCCCAACGTACATTCTTTCCTTCGGTAACAACATTTCCTACGTTGTCCAATATTGCTTTTTCAACACCAAATTGCCCAGCATTGGCAAGTGTTTGGTCAACAACAAAAGTTGCACGCCCAGTTGCAGGTGAAAGGAAAGCAGAAAACCAATCATTGGGTTTGTAGTTCATTCCGAGCGCAAGACTTAAAAAGCCAGGCGCTAAGAAACGTGAAATTACAGTGGTATCATCTGGGAAATTAAAGCCGGGCGCAAATTGGGTTCTAAAATTAAGCATACTTGCATAGTAAAATTTTCCTTTTGCTTTTTTTCCTGCATTGATGTTCAGCTCAATCTTATCTTCGTTTTTGCGTAAAGATTGAGATTTGGTAGTGATAAAACCGAAACCGGCATCTAAAATCGCTTCAAAATAGGTATCGTCTTTTCTGTACTTAGCAAATGCATTTAAAATTACTGTTGAAGATAAAGCACTTTCACCTCCAGCTGCCCAATTAATTAAAGCTACTTGGTTTATATTCATCGCAAAAAAACCGCCTTTCTTCCAACCATTCACCGAGGTATCCTCTTTTATAACAATTTGGGCAGAGACGAATAAATTAATTGAAATTAGAAGTAGAGTGAAAAAAGTAAATTTTTTATTCATTAGATTTATGATGGTAAATTAGTTTTGTTTTTTAGTAAATCGCGAATTTCTCCTAGCAATATTTCTTCTTTTGTTGGTTCTGGTTCTGCTGCTGGAGCCACTTCTTCTTTCTTTCTTGAAGCATTCATTCCTTTTATTATCATAAAAAGTACGAACGCAACGATGATAAAATTAATAGTTGCAGAAAGGAAGTTACCGTATTTAATTGTACCCATTAAAGTAAGGTCTTCTATCTTGCTTAAATGCGCTGCTTCTAAAGCAGGTTTTAAAAATAGAGGAGTAATTACATCATCTATTAAGGAAGCTACAATTTTACCAAATGCGCCACCAATGATTACACCGATTGCTAAGTCAACAACGTTGCCGCGCATTGCGAAGTCTTTGAATTCTTTAATAAAGCCCATAGTTTTTTGTTTTTTTTTATAGGCGGCAAAGATATAAAGTTGATTATAACTTGCTAATATTTTATATAAATTGACATGAAATATTTTGTTTTAGTACATTTTCGGCAATTATATAGAACAAAAAAAGCCTTCTCAACACTGAAAAGGCTTTAGAATTAATAAATATTTAATTTCTTATTGAAGCGTTAAACGCTCATTGAACATCGTTTTTTGTCCTTGCCAAATTACTACATACATGCCTTTTGCCAAATGCGAAAGTGGTTCTAGTTGTAAAGAAACTTGCTTTGAACTTACTGTTTGTGAATGTACTACATTACCAAATAAATCAGTTACTGCAAGGTTACCTTGGTCTTCTGTATCTAATATCACTTTAAAATTGCTACCGTTTCCTGGATTAGGGTAAATGCGTGCTTGCTGAAGTCCCGATGTATTTACATTGTTTCTATTAATAAGTAAACTGAAACGTGAATTACCTTGAGAATTTTCAGTTTCATTTAATTCAATTTCTATGCTGTTATTGCTCACTAACTTATGAATCTTATTAGTATAAGCATCTTCAAGGTGGAAAGTATATTCTGATGAAAATGATTCTAATTGCTGCGCAGAAATAGAATAATTTCCAATTTCACCTGTTAAAGAAAGTGGAATTCTTTTGCCCATTTTCGGCATTCCCTTCGCACAAAACGCATGCACACTTAAATTTTCTCCTAATGTATTGATTGCAGCCATTTTTAATTCAACTCCAGGGAAATCGACTTTGTACACATCTTTTCCTTCTTCATATTCTTCTTTTGCTGTTTCGTCAAAGCTAAATATAGTTTCATCTTGAATTTCTAGCTCTGCGTTTTCAATTAACAAACGAAGTTGTTGGTTGGGAGCTTCTATTTTTAATAACAACGTATCTGGAAATTGAGCTACTTTAATTCTTTCTGTTGTTGTAAGAACGGGCGTATTGCTTGTTGACCGTAAGAAAAATGATTGCCCTGGTCCTATGTAACGAGAGCCTCCGTTTGTGGAAATTCCAGGATTTCCTGTAGTGTAGGATGCATATTGGTTAATTCTAGGATTCCAAATGAAAATAGTACTTGAAACTCCGCTTCTTATCCAATCCGGTGAATCCCAATCAATTGGCGATGCATAAGGATTGGCCAACAATGCCCAGCCATTTCCATTGTCAATATCGGAACAACCACCCGTGCAAACTATCGGTAAAGGAACATTTCCCTGATTAGGCACTCCTTTAAAATCAATTACAACGGCATTTGGTACTGTTCCATTCTGAATAGGAGCTTGTGAACGGTCACCTAAATGAAATAATACAAGTCCTTTACCCCTAGGTATTACGTTTGAAATATTTAATGGACGTGTCCACTCTGATCCATTTGGTCTGTCTTCTTCATAGGTATTTAAGTTTGAAGTAAAAACTGTAGGTGCATCAAATCCAATTCCAGCACTATTAAAGCACAATACATTGTCTCTTAATTGGCGAAAAGTAACGCCATTGGTGGTATCCACAGGTGAACCTAAAAATCTATTCGAACGAATTCCTCCTCTTGTCCAACGTTGTGCAGTTACATTTCCTACAATGCTTCCACCTTGTAAAATGGATGCTATTGCAGCCGTTTGTGATTGATTAGAAAGTAATGTAAACACTCTGTTGTTACTAGCTCCATCGGCATCTAAAATGGCAGTATTGTTAACAGTCAATGTCCTTCTTACACTTGCATTGCCCAATACTGTTTTTTGTCCTGAACGTGAAACTGTGAGGTTATTGTAAGCAAAACCAACAACTTGCTGATTTCCACTTCTCGCATAATTAATTGTATTGTTTGTAGTTTGATAAGAATTGCTGATGTGGGGCGTAAATCCATCCACTTCTCCTCCAATTCTAATTTCTCCACTTTGCATTGTTATTAATCTGCCTGTTCCTGCAATATTTAATTTGTTGTAGAATAAAGCTGGAACTGACTGAGGTCCAATCCCATTGAAATTAATGGTCCCTTCATTTCTAAAGAACAATCCATTCATGGTTAAACTTCTTCCTATATTCAAGGTTCCATTTTGTGAATCAAACAAACCTCCATCTTGTATAAAATCTTGAGTAACAGAAACACTACCAATCCCTAAATTACCGTTTAATGTTCCTCCAGTTTGCGAAATGCTCCCGTTTATGGCAACTACACCGCTGTTACAACTAAAGGTTCCTCCTGATATAAGCAAGATGCCAAGAATGTTGATTTGACCTTGATTACATGCAAAAATTCCAGCTTCTTGTTGAATTCCTTGTAGTGCGTTTACTGCTCCTAAATTGGCACTAAATGCACCTCTGTTTAGAAAAATACCACTAGCATTAAATGTTCCATTGTAATTTAAGAAGGCTCCTTCATTTAAAAAGGTTCCTGAAACATTTACCAAATTATCCAAATTGTTAAGGAGTCCATTCGAAGCAATTTCAAAATTATTCAGTATAAGTAAGTTGCTTCTTAAATCTGCAACCCCAATTACTTTTACAGTTGGAATGATTAAAGAACCAAAATTAAATTCTCCTCCAACAAGACAAATGATAGAGTTTTCAGAAATGTCAACATTAGAATCAAAAACATTTAATCCATTACCAAAATTGTAAATTCCATTCATGGTAAAGACTCCTCCGTTTTTGTCTATCTCAATTTTAGGAAGAATACAGCTCGATTCTACTGCCGGTAAGCCAACAATAGTTTGACTTGCCCCACCAATAAATCTGAGCATACCAGACCCAGAAACTGTTTCTGAAGTTCTGTAATTGCTCACATTTAAATTGTTACCTAATTGAGCAAATCCATTTTCGATAAGAATAGCGCGTCTAGCAGATGATCCATTATTAAAAGTTAATAGATTTTCAACTATTACGTTTCCAAAAATTTCAATTTTTTTATTGTCTATTCCACTTAAATTCTGAATTTCCATCTTGTAGAAAGTTGGAAAGCCAAGAATAGAATATGGTGTTGTGCTGCTTCCAACAAAACGAATTGTGCCCAATTGATGATTATATGTTCCAGAAATATTTCTGAAATTTCCTTTCAACTCCAAAAAACTACTTGGAGCATTAAAAACAGCTTCGTTCGATAATTCCAAAGATCCATTTAAATACAATGAACATGGACCGAAATTTACAAGACCTCCATCATTCGTGAAATTACCGCAAGTAACACTAGAACATGCAGAAAAATTGCTAGATGAATTTTGAATTAATGCCAAACCATCTGTTGCCAAATTAACAAAGCCTCCATTTTTAACAAATGTGCTTGAATCTTTTAACGCAAATCCATTGGCAGCATTTAAAGTTCCATTTCCAATAATGAAATCTGATTGTGTTGATGTAACAACTCCGAGATTTAATAAACCACTACCATGTGTGAAAGAAGAGGCATTGATTTGAAATGAATTACCAACAGAATACCTCGCGTCCCCACTTGGTTTATTAATGGTTGATTGGTCGAAACTTGTTGTTGTTTCAACAAACACTGCACCACTTCCTAGGTTCAAAGTTGAATTTAAAGTAGTCAGTGCTTTTAAATTAACAACCGAAGAAGTTACAGTAAATGAAGTATTATTTAAAGTTAATGTGTTGCTATTGTTATAAATGAATCCTGTGTTTTTAGTGAATGTACCATTTTGAAAAGTTGCATTTTGGGTAAAATAAATGGAATTATTTCCTCCGTTAAATGTTCCTCCCGTTACATTGAAAATTCCAAAGCTAACAGCCGAATTGTTGCAATTAAAATTCCCACCACTCATCAAAAAATTGTTTGCGGCGGATAAATAAGTGAATCCTCCTGTTTTTGAAAATGTTCCTCCTGTTTGTGTGTAATTTCCTGTTACAGATAAATTGCTTGTTCCTGCTGTGAAATTTCCGCTTATTAGATTAAAATTTCCAGAAATTTCTGTTGGAACATTTCCAATTTGAGTTGATCCTCCATTTTGTAAATAATTGTTTAAAGAAAGGATTCCCGTAATTCCTTTTATAAATGTTCCTGCATTTACAGTAAAATTTCCCGATACTTTTAAACGCGAACGATTCATATTACACGTGCCGCCATTCAAAGTAAAATTTTGCATAACAACTAGTATTCTGTTAGGATTGTCAGCCCCAAATAAAGTACCCGTATAATTAGCTTCAATCGTAAGCGATTTAGCAGATTTATTGGAAGATAATTGACAATTTATGTTACTCGAATTTCCGTTAAAAAAAACGTCATCATTCGCAGTAGGAACTCCTGCTGGTTGCCAATTATTTGTTTCATTCCAACTAGTATTTACCGAACCTATCCAGGTTTTTGTCGCTGCTGAAAGTTCTTGGAAGAAACTTCCTAAAAGCAGCAAAATGAAAGTATAAATAAAGGATTTCATGTGATTTAAATTAGTGTGTTTAGGGTATTTCAATTTTCTATTCAAATTTACAGGCGGAGTTTGAATGCGTTTTTATAGATATTCCTTCAAACTGTTGCGTGCAAGAAATAACCTGCTTTCAGCTATTTTTTATTTGTTTGTGTTGATATAACTGCAAAGTTGAAGTGTAATTATTTTACAAACCATGTGATTTTTAATTAATTGAATGATTTTGAATGCGCTTTTCTTAAGAAAACTGATTCTCAGGAAGGATGCCGTAAGAACACATCTTATATTTTTCTTAGTTGCAAAAATTTAATTAGGAATTATGAAAGCAATTTTTTATGACAGATGCCACACTTTAAAATCTTACATTAGCACATCCATATTATCTGCATGAAAACCAAATTATTGAAAAGTGCACTCCTTCTTTTTGCCTTTGTTGGAAGTATAACCGCACAACAAAATTCTTTTTCTTTGATTCAGTCTTCCACTGACTATTCAACAATTCAACTTCAAATCTATGTCAATGACTTTCAACTAAAAAATGTAAGCACTTCAACTGGAATAGAACAAATTGTTGTAGCAAGAAAAGCAACTCCTATTTTAAGAGCCGGAACACCTGATTTACCTAAATTTTCAGAATCAATCATTATTCCCGACCAAGCAAATATGGAAGTGGAAATACTTTCAAGCGATTATACGGATTACACTAACATTTCTATTGCACCTTCTCTCGGAAATCTCCCTCGTACTAGTGCTCTCAACGACAGCAATCGAGTAAAAGGTGCAGTTTATCTACAAAATCAATTTTATCCTTCGGCTATCGCTACTCTAAGAAATCCATATATTTTGGGTGATTTTAGAGCTGCAACGCTCATCGTTCAACCTTTTCAGTACAATCCTGTAACACGTATCTTGAGAGTGCATAACCAACTTAAAGTGCGTGTAAAACAGAATTCACAGGCCCCGATCAATGCTTTCAATAGGACTAAACCACTCACAATAACTAAGGAAACGGAACAAATTTACGCACGTCAATTTTTGAATTACTCTACTTCTCGCTACTCTGCCCTAGCAGAAGACGGTGAATTGTTGATAATCGCGCACAGTCCTTTTATGAATGCATTGCTTCCTTTAGTAACATGGAAAAATGAAAAAGGCATCAAAACAACTCTTGTAAATGTTACTGACATTGGAAATACAAGTGCTAACATCAAAAATTACATTGCAAATTTTTATCAAAATAATACCCTTTCGTACGTTATTTTAGTGGGTGATATTGCTCAAATTGCCTCTCCCACACTTTCTGGTGGAAAATCTGACCCTTCGTATGGTTACATCTCTGGCAATGACTCTTATCCTGAAGTTATTGTTGGTCGTATTTCTGCTGAAACGGAAGCGCATGTGATTACTCAAGTTCAAAAATTTATACAGTACGAAAAAACTCCCGATGCTTCTTCGTTCTACACTAAAACGATGGGTGTAGCTTCTACCGAAGGTCCTGGAGATGACAATGAAATGGATTGGCAACACATTAGAAACATTCAAGATAAACTGTTAAATTATGACTACTCAGAGAAGTTCGAATTTTACGATGGGGCACAAGGAGAGCTAGATGCAGCAGGAAATCCTAATGAGAATACGTTACTACCA
>Ga0209490_10006732_pt1 | contig 10335 bp, 11 predicted proteins | sample MAT06_FD_187209 | JGI IMG/M metagenome (GOLD analysis project Ga0209490, IMG submission 187209) | Freshwater microbial communities from Lake Fryxell liftoff mats and glacier meltwater in Antarctica - MAT-06 (SPAdes) (version 2) | ecosystem: Environmental > Aquatic > Freshwater > Ice > Liftoff...
TCTTTAAGCTATTTTGAATATGTAAGAGACGTTTCGGGCTTAATGTCGAAGTATGTCTCACAGTGACGATGCTAAATCTACAAACCTATAGGTTTGCTACGCGCACTGATGCAACACTGTAATCGGACTGCTAAGGAGTCCCGCGATCGGTGTAGGTTTAGTTAGAACCTATTGGGTTCTTTCTTAGCACATGAGGTTAGATAGGCTTTTCTAGCTAAACCCCAACTTCTAGTGGTGTCCCTTTTGCTCTTTTCTCAAAATCAAGTACTTTACTTTCATGAGCTTGTTTTCTCAAATCTGACAAGACATCTCCAATTTTCCCGATCTCATGAATTACTACTTGCCCTTTGTTTTTGCCAGACGCTTTTAAGACTTTTAAGCCAAACTCTTTCATGTCTTCGATCAGGTATAGCTGCCCATCAAGTAAAACTAACTGGCATTCAAAAAGTGAGGGAGCATAATTCCTTTCTGCTAAGAATCCCAGTATTTTTCTAACTTCCTGTAAAGAGAGCTTTTCCCTTAAGCGTTGGATAACTTTGATTTGAATAACTTGCTCTACGCTATAAACCACTGAAGGGCGTTTAGGGTTGCCAAATCTTTGCGGAATGACAAGCCCAGAACTATCAAAATAATTGAGATTACTAGGCTTCGAGCCTGTCATCATCATTACCTCTTTCCTCGCAAAACTGCTACTCATATAAATCTCTACGTCTTTAGATATATTTTTTGACTATTCGATATAAAAATAGTATTTTTAAACCCTATTTTTGTATCGAATAATAGATAAATGTTTATAATAGACAAGTAATTTAATACCTTACGGGGGTACATAATGGCTGACAAAAAGACAAGTGCTAAGGTTTCTTCTAAAGCTTCTAAGATTTTGAAGAGTAAGAGCGCTAGTAAAGCAAATAAATCTGTTGCGGGTTCTGCTCTTTCTCAGACTGAGCCTAAAAAGAAAAAGTAGCGATCGCGCTAAGTTTTCAAAATGTGGTGAAATTCTAAAAATCATCGCTCTTTCCTTCACTTGAATTATTAGGCATAACTCTGGTTTGCAAAACCAGAGTTATGCGAGTCTGTGCAAGGATTTAAGCTAAAAATAATTGTCAAAAAATAAGCATCAAAAAACCCGCTATACTGATGATTACCACATCAACCAAATAAGCGGGTTTTCTCGTGCCTGTAGAAACAGACATCAAAAGTCTTGATGCTCCCATTTTACACGATGAATCGCCCACATTAACAGACCTAAGCCCAAGAGATAAACCTTGGGATAAACACCGATCTAACTCAGATCGGGTAGCTAAACACTACGCAGGTAGCGATTTTCATCGATACAGCGAACGTATGACATTTTGTTCTGAGCTATTAGACTTCAAACTAACGCCCAGCGATGATGACTCATACGCTCTCAAATTGTCGTCGGCAAGGTTTTGTAGAGTGAGGCATTGTCCAGTGTGTCAATGGCGACGATCGCTAGCGTGGAAAGCAAAAGCTTACAAAGTATTGCCTCAAATAGTTGAGCAGTACCCCAAACACCGTTGGCTATTTTTAACGCTGACTATAAAAAACTGTAAAATCACCGATCTGCGGGAAACAATCGGATTAATGAACAAGGCTTTTAAGAGATTAACTGATTTAAAAGCTTTCCCTGCTGCTGGCTGGCTAAAAAGTATCGAAGTCACCAGGGGCAAAGATGGATCGGCTCACCCACACTTCCATTGCTTATTGATGGTTCCCAGTGGATACTTCTCAGGTAGGGATTATCTCAAACAAGCGGAATGGGTAGCTATGTGGCGTAAGTGTTTGAGGCTTGATTACGATCCTGTTTTAGATGTGCAAGCAATCAAGAAAGGAAGTCAACCTATGCAGCTTGTTCCAGAACTTCTCAAATATTGCACTAAGGAAAGCGATATGACAGTAGATCGTGAATGGCTTTTGGAGTTGACGCGACAAATGCACAAGCTTAGGGCGATCGCCACTGGCGGGGTATTAAAAGTATTTTTGAAAGCGCTTGAAGAGGAGCCTGAAGATTTAATTCATGTTGATGGTGATGAAGAGAAAACTGAAGTTATTAAGGATGATGAAACTCATTTATATTTTGGTTGGAAGCAGAAAGAGAAAAAGTATCGACTTTTAGAATAAATTCACTGGTCCTATCTAATATGCAAGCATTAAAACGATATTAAAACTATATGCTTGCATATTTATAGCAAAACAATTAAACTGCAATCATAGATTCTAGAGATACTTGCATGGATAAAGATAATACTAGTCCCAAGGCGAAGGGTGGAGTAGCTAGAGCGAAAGCTTTAACTCAGAACCAGCGTACCGAAATTGCACGTAAGGCTGCATCATCTAGATGGGATGAGAGTATACCTGAAGCTAATTATGAAGGAGTTTTGAAGATTGCTGGTTTAGAAATTCCGTGCGCTGTAATAGAAATAGAAGGGGTAGTTCATCGCTTAATTGTTCAGCGTGAAGTTGTAAATCTTTTGACTGGTAATAAAAAAGGTGGGTTAGGTCGCTATCTCGAACCTAGTAACTTACAACCCTATGTTCCAGAAAAATTTAGAGGTAAAGAATTAGAAGATGCAGTAATCCTTCTCAAGATTAAGGGACGCAAATCGTTTTGTTATGAGGGTGAGGATATTGTTGACTTGTGCAAAATGTATCTTGATGCCCGAAAAGCTGGGAATGTTTTACTTCCAACTCAAATACATCTTGCGGACCGCGCAGAGATCTTAGTAACATCACTGGCTAAAACAGGGATTACAGGGTTAATTGATGAAGCGACAGGTTATCAAAATGTTAGAGCTAAAGATGCTTTGCAGGCATATTTGGATCGTGTTATACGAAAAGAATTAGCAGCTTGGGTAAAGCGATTTCCTGATAATTTCTTTCAAGAAATCTATCGATTAAAAGGATGGATCTGGAACGGAACCAGTAGACACCCTAGTGTTGTAGGTAATTACATAATAAATATTGTGTATGAACGACTTGGACCAGGGATTTTAGATGAGCTAGAGCGCTTAAATCCTAAAACCCCCAAAGGCTATCGACCAGTTAAACATCATCAATGGCTTACCGAAGATGTTGGACATCCAGCCCTTGCTCAACATTTATATGCTGTAACTGGTCTTATGCGAATTGCTACTAATTGGAGCGAATTTAATAATATGCTTGACAGGGCATATCCCAAGCGAAAACAACAACTAAGTTTGTTTCTGTAGGTCCAAGTCTTTTATGATAAGTTTAGAATAAGTAACAAAATCAAAACTCATGCTACAATGATTTTGTTACTTATTCTATAACTATTATGAGTCGTGGCGGTAAGCGTGATAATGCAGGGCGTAAATCTGGTTGGGCTAATCTTGAAACCAAGTTAATTAGAATACCAGTGGCGATCGAAGCTGACTTAATGGCGATCGCAAAAAAACTAGATCAAGGTGAGTATGTTGAAATTGAAGCAAAATCAAAAGAGATTGAAACAGTAACAGAATCTAAATTAGATTTTGTTACTGTTTCAATTAAAGAGATTGTTGATCGTTACAAAGATGAGTATCTTAAAACAACTCCTAAAAATACTAGATGGGATAATGCTAGAAAACTTTTGAGTGAATTAGAGCTAATCCTTTATGGTGAGACAAGTTTAGAATCTGTAACCAAATCTAAACCCAAAAAGAAAGAAACTGAAATTGTTGAAACCATTCAAGATGAATCAGTAACAGTTTCAGAGAATAATAATATTGAACTAGTTACAGAATCTAAAAGCTATGAAATTGAACAAATCGAGTTAATTCCGTCTACTCAACAAATTAAATTAGAGCCACTTAAGCAGGGAGAGCTAGTGACTCGTCTAAAAGTTAGTCCTAGGAGCTTTTTTAACCACAAAAAAAATCTGCAAGAATGGTCTAAGTCTAAAGATCCCGACAAAGTTGCATGGGAGTATCGTGAAGACACTAAAAAGTATCATCCTTTGAATTAGTAACTAAATCTAAATAAGCTATGACAAACTTAATTAAGCCTATTGATGGCGACTCAACCGAGTTTTATACGGTTGAAGAAACTGGCGAGTCTGGAATGAGTCAAAATGGGCTTTCAAAATTGTGCGGGGTTAGTCAACAAGCTATATCAGGACTCGAAAAGACCCTTACAAGCAGATCGCCTTCAAAATGGCTAGAACCTTTTGTAGGTAAAGATTTTACCCTTACAAGCAGTGTAAAAGATCCTACTCTTACAGTTAATAGTGTTAAGGCTGGGAATATCACTATATATAAATCTGCCTTTTGTGCGCGAGTGATACAACATTACGCTTTTCAAGGTAATGAGGTTGCTCAGTACAGTTTGGATCAATTTACAGATTTAGGTATTAGCCAGTGGATTCAAAGTATTACTGGTTGGAAACAAGAGCCAACTCGTAGCTATATCCCCTATTGGTATCAGAGGTTAACACTATTTACTGCAAAAACCAGAATTCCTGATGGTTGGTGGTCAGTTTTTGAAGAGCTTGCAAAACTGATGAGAGAGCTAGAGGGTCTAGGCTATGTTCTTCCAGACGTTTCACCAACTACAGGTGAACGTATCACTCCTGACATCAGTATTGGCAGAATGTTTTGCAAACACATGAGAACTCAGGGGCATGATGTTGATGGTGAAATTCAAAAGTATTTGCATTACTACCCTGACGGTAGAGAGGTTTTTGCAAATATTTACCCTGACAAATGGCTCCAAGATTTTCGATCATGGTTTAACAGTGTTTGGAAACGAGAAAGGCTTATAGATTATTTAGGTAGTCGCGATCCTAATGCTTTAACACCTATATCTAAATTACTTGGATTACCTGAAGGTGAAGATGATTAGATTCTGTAACTAAATCTACGCTACTCACGGAGAGCCGCTACTAAGCGGCGTTTTAATTACTGATATTTGTTTGTGCTATTATCAGTGAATGGACATGGCACTAAGTCTTTTCAGAGTCCCATCTATCCAAAAATAATGAGGATTTTGCGAGTTCGAGTCTCGCTAGGGATACTTTAAGTCCCTATGGTGAAATTGGTAAACACACCTCACTGTCAATTAACAAAAAAGCTCAAGACTATATGATCTTGAGCTTTTTTGTATAATTACTTAGGTTACTTAGTTTTAAATTCTGGTGAAGCGATCGCTCACCACAGAGAGCCGCCCCTAAGCGGCGGTCATCATAGTGATATTTGTTTGTGCTTCATCAGTAATCAGATCGTAAACCTCCCTCACGCACATCTCTTTCCGACACAGGCGTAGTCCTGTTGAAGCGTTAGCGTAAGCTCGTGCGCCCACAGCGCATACGAGTAGAGATTTAGCGTAGCGGCTGGGGCTTACGCTGTTGCTAGAAGTTCATGTCTTAGAATGAAACCCAATGGGTTTTAACTAAACCCTGCGCTACTCGCTAGCAATGGTTAGATCCCCTTAATCCTTGCGACCTAACCCTATTGGTAATTAGATATTCTGCAAGATAGAGAGCAGCTTATGTACTTAGATGGAAGAAATATCATAGAAAATTGAGTAATGTTAATAACAACAAGAAACGGCTTTCAACACTAGGATTCATTAACAATAGATGACCTAAGTAGTGAAGCAGCACATAACAAGAATTAAAAGCCAGTCACATTGTAGGCATTCAAGAATTGCCTCTGTGACTGGCTTAAATTTTGCTTTTAAATCTTTGAGCTATTTTGAATATGTAAGAGACGTTTCGGGCTTAATGTCGAAGTATGTCTCACAGTGACGACGGTAAATCTACAAACCTATAGGTTTGCTACGCACACTGATGCAACACTGTAATCGGACTGCTAAGGAGTCCCGCGATCGTTGTAGGTTTAGAAAGAACCCAATGGGTTCTTTCTTAGTACATGAGGTTAATTTAGTATTTTATGATTGATTAATATTATCGCTAAGCTGTCAATACTAAATAGTAAAAGTGCGATTGTAAGAGCTTTAATCGATCTTCTTATAAGTAAGCTTTTTTCTGCTGCTGATGTAGTAAGTTCATCTATTGTTTCTATCCAAGTCTTTATAATAAAAGCTCTTGTATTTTCTTCTATACTTTCATACCAACTATCTTTCATTAGTTCTGAGGGCAAAATAAATCTTCCAGTTGCTTTAGAATTTAATCCTTCTAAGCAAAAACATATACTTATTGCTATGAAACTAATTGAGAGTAATTGTAATCCTATGCAGCTATAGCACTGAAATTGTTTAATACATAAGTTTTCTGTTTTCAAATCGAAAACAAATTTTAATAAGGTAGCGCTTGCTCCTAAAAGAAGCCCTAATCTTGTATTTAAAGTATCTATATTGTCGTTTTTTGCTTTACATAGCTTTTCTGTGTAGTCGTAAATTAATTTACTTCTTGGACTTGCAGCAACGTTAATATCAATACTGCTAGGCTGTTCTGTATCGTTTATATTTTCAGTCATGTCTATGTCTAGTACACCCAATAATCAAGATAATCCACCAAAAGAAGCTCCCAAACCTCAACCATCCACTGCAAAGCCTAATCATATTCCTGCTGCATCACTTGATCAAACAGGAATACTAAGATTCAGTGAAGGTGCAAATCAGGAGGCAAATTTCTCGCAAAACAAAAATAGTGATTAATTTTTGTGATATTTACATGGCATTTTATCTTTCTGCCTTCACTTGAATACTAAGAAACAACGGGCGGCGATACGCTGCCCGTTGTTTCCCTCTGTGTAAGGATTAGAGCTTAAAACACGAATAAAGAAAATTAAATAAAAACGGGAAAACTCCTGTAAAATTGTAGTTACCACACTAACAATCTAAGAACAGGAGTTTTTCGTGTCCAAAAAGGACGGGAATACTTGTGCTTCTAGTTTACCAAAAATTGATAGCCCTGCGTTAGCAGATTTATCAGAACGCGATGCACCTTGGGATAAGCACAAAAAACACTCTGAGACGGTTGCAAACTATTACAGTAGCGATCGCGAGTTCATCTCTAAAGGTGAGAAAGTTACCTATTGCTCTGATTTATTGGACTTTAGGTTAACACCCGATCCTGAAGAGGGTGCTTACAAGTTAAAACTAGACTCAGCAAGATTTTGTAGACAGCGCCACTGTCCGATTTGTCAGTGGCGGCGATCGTTGCGTTGGAAAGCAAAAGCCTATCAAGCCATACCAAAAGTGACAGTTGACTATCCTAAGCATCGCTGGCTGTTCGTGACACTGACTTTAAAGAACTGTCAGATAAATGAACTGCGAGATACTTTGACATGGGTTAACGAGTCATTTAAGAGGCTAACCAAGCTCAAAGAGTTCCCTGCGATCGGATGGATTAAATCCGTAGAGGTGACAAGGGGTAAAGATGGATCTGCTCATCCACATATTCACGCTTTGCTGCTAGTACCAGCTTCTTATTTTGGGAAGGATTATCTATCTCAACAGCGATGGTGTGAACTATGGCAGAAGTGTTTAAGAATAGACTACAAGCCAATTTTAGATATCCAAGCGATTAAGAAAACTCCTAACTTTATCATTCCAGAGATTCTTAAATATCAGTGCAAAGAGTCTGATTTAGTCGCGGATCGTGATTGGTTTTTGGAACTTACAAGGCAGTTGAAAGGAACTAGAGCGATCGCTGTTGGTGGAGTGCTGCGCCCCTACATGAAAGATTTAGAACAAGATCCAGATGACTTAATCGGTAAAGGTGAAAATGATGATAGTGAGGTTGATGAAGGTCATCTATTTTTTGGTTGGAAACCTAGAGAGAAAAAATACAGGATGATAACTTGAATACAGGTTTATTTTAAATTGCTAGTGACAGGTTTTGTGGAGCATCTTCAATTTTAGTAATTTTCCAAAGATGAGGAGTATTTTTTCCGTCAGGTTGTCCAGTGTATTCAATAAAAATCATTTTGTTGTTGCTTTTAAAGTTAACCTTTGTCTCTCCCTTTTCTCTAGGGCTTCTAAGCACTCTTCTTTCAAGATTGAAGTGTTTTAGAACATCTCCTTCACCTATTACTGAGTTGATAGCAAATCCTGTTTGAGATTTACTTGTATTCAGGTTTCTAGGTTTTTGCTTTGCTTCTTCTAAACTTGTAGACAAGTTTTGTATCTCCGATCTAGCATTGACTAAAGCTGAAGACAAGTTATCTACTTGCTGATTAGTTTCTTCTAAAGCTGTCTTCAAGTTTAAATTTTCTTTCTCGCTAACCTCTAAAGCTGTCTTCAGGTTTTCCATCTCAGTTTCTAGTTCTGCTGATGTTTTACTGTTATCAGCAAAGTCAAACAGATCGTCATCCGTTTTTGGGTCATTAAGTATGTCACTCCTGAATTTTGCGATTAAGATATTAACCTGATCTTTGATCGGGGTAGGTACTCTCATCTGTTGAGTTTCGTAAGGGGCTTTTTTTCCCCTACCGCCTTTAGGTGTTGTCATAGTTAAAACTTGAATACAGCTTTTAAGGTTATTAAAGTTGAATACGAGTTTATTGTCAATACCTGTATTCAGGTTATAATGATTCTGACACAGATTCAAAAACAATATTGTTGTAGGGTTAAATAAATGACTAGAGGTGGTTTTAGGGTAGGCGCTGGTAGCAAGCCAGCGTGGAAGCACGGTAAAACAAAAACTATTCGTGTACCAGATTTGTTGGTTGATCAGGTTTTAGAATATGCACGAAAGCTTGATCAAGAAGGTATTATAGAACCTGTTACGGAATCAAAAACTATAAATTTGGCTGGGATTAGTCTAAAAACTTATGGTGGAAAGATTACGGTTCATGTTGAAGATTTAGCAAAAGCTGGATATCAAATAATGCCAGAAAACTTAGGAATGATGTTTAAATCTATACTGCGTCAACGTTTAGAGAATTAACTTAATGTCTGATCTTATTGTTACAGAACATTCTGATGGTGTATTAGTTGTCGATTCTAGGCTTGTAGCTCAGGAGTTAGTGGTTAATCACTCTGACTGGTATCAGAATGTAATTACTAACAAAAAGTTTCAACCCTATGCTGAGCAAGCATTTGGAATACTCCGTTTTGAAAACGGAGAAATAAAGGGTCGTGGTCAGCCTGAAAAATTTGTATTGCTGACTGAAGAGCAAGCTACTTTCTATATGACTCTTAGCCGTAATATTCCAGAAGTAGTTCAGCTAAAGCTAAAACTTGTTAAAGCCTTTTTTGAAGCAAAGCGAAAATTACATGGTCAAGGGTTTGCTGAACGTCAAACTACGACGGTATATATTCAACGCCTTCAAAACATGTCTGATCACACTATTGATGATGATGTTTGGGCAACTTTTAGAGAAAGTGCAGAAATTTTACTGATGGTTGAGACAGTTTATAAAGTTCCTGTAAGTCAAATGGATTTATGTGATGGAAGCATTGGGAAACGATGGATGGATTATAGAAAAGAAATAGGTATTGATAATCCAGTTAGAAAATATACTTATAGGTATCGAGATCATAGACCAGATGTTCAACCTAATGCTTTTGGGTATTCTGAATTACCAATTTTTAAAAAATGGTTGAGAGAATTTTACATTCCTATTCATTTGCCACAATATCTAACTGATAAGTATGGTAAAAGAGCCGTTAGACAAATATATGAAGAGCAGAAAAAAGTAACGGATCATATTTTAAAATTAACTGAAGAAAAGGGTCTTGCACCAAAGCAAGAAGAGCTTTATCAAATTTTTCTTGCTGCTAGAGACGCGATATCTGGTCGCGATCGCATAACTGGAGGGTAACAAATAAACCTGAATACAGCTTTATAAAGCTGTATTCAGGTTTATTTGTTTGGATTTTAAAAAGCTTTTTAGCGATCGCGAACTCTTTTCTAAGAGTTGTTTTGTAATCTTGCTGCTTTTCTGCTAGCTCGCTATCAGCAAGATTATACAAGAGGTGTCAAGACTCCCCACAGAGAGCCGCCCCTAAGCGGCGGTCATCATAGTGATATTTGTTTGTGCTTCATCAGTAACCAGATCGTAAACCTTCCTCACGCACATCTCTTTCCGACACAGGCGAAGTCCTGTTAAAGCGTCAGCGTAAACCCGTCCGCTCGATGGCGGATACGGGTAGAGATATAGCGTAGCGACTGGGGCTTAATCCTTGCGACCTAACCCTATTGGTACTTAGATATTCTGCAAGGTAGAGAGCAGCTTATGTACTTAGATGGAAGAAATATCATAGAAAACTGAGTAATATTAATAACAACAAGAAACGGCTTTCAACACTAGGATTCATTAACAATAGATGACCTAAGTAGTGAAGCAGCACATAACAAGAATTAAAAGCCAGTCACATTGTAGGCATTCAAGAATTGCCTCTGTG
>Ga0209490_10006739_pt1 | contig 10326 bp, 5 predicted proteins | sample MAT06_FD_187209 | JGI IMG/M metagenome (GOLD analysis project Ga0209490, IMG submission 187209) | Freshwater microbial communities from Lake Fryxell liftoff mats and glacier meltwater in Antarctica - MAT-06 (SPAdes) (version 2) | ecosystem: Environmental > Aquatic > Freshwater > Ice > Liftoff...
TTCTGCCAGCTATGATTTGACGGGCTGTGCTGTAAGCACGTTCTTCTAAGAACCCGTGATCCTTCATCCACATGTCATTGTATACTTTGCCGAGGTAGCGCGTGCCGTGATCGGGCAAGAGCACCACTAGGGTGTGTTCTTTACGTAAATGTTCTTTCGCATATTCCATTGCTCCATGCAAAGCCGAACCGCAGCTCCAACCACCAAATATCCCCTCTTCACGCGAAAGCCTCCGCGCCATGATAGCGCCATCTTTGTCTGTTACTTTAATGAAGTGATCGATCACATCAAAATCCACATTTTTTGGTAAGATGTCTTCTCCAAAGCCCTCAGTGAGATAAGGATATATTTCGTTCTTATCAAAGATGCCGCTCTCCTTGTATTTTTTAAAAACCGATCCATACGTATCAATGCCCACAGAAACAATGTTTGGGTTTTGTTCTTTTAAATACTTGGCCGTGCCGCACATCGATCCACCTGTGCCGACCGTGGCAACATAATGAGTTATCTTTCCACCCGTTTGCGTCCAAATTTCCGGTCCGGTGGTTTCATAATGCGCCTGCGCGTTGGAAGGATTATCGTACTGGTTGGGATAAATGGAATTAGGTATTTCTTTATTCAATTTTCTAGCTACCGAATAATAACTGCGTGGATCATCGGGTTCTACATTGGTAGGACAGACAATTACTTCGGCCCCAACTGCTCTGAGAATATTAATTTTTTCCTGAGATTGTTTGTCGGCCATCGTGAAAATGCATTTATATCCCTTCACCGCAGCTGTAAGGGCGAGCCCCATGCCCGTATTGCCGGACGTCCCCTCTATAATAGTCCCGCCAGGCTTTAAAAGGCCAGCTTTCTCGGCATCTTCTATCATTTTCAACGCCATCCTGTCCTTGGTGGAATTGCCCGGGTTGAAATACTCCACCTTGGCGAGCATCGTCCCTTCTATACCCTTCGGAATCTTGTTCAGTCTTACAATGGGCGTATTTCCGATGGTTTCAATGATGGAGTTATAGATCATAAAAAGAATTTAAAGCAAAAGTAAAGATTTCCCTCTTGGCAAAAAGACAAAGAAAATGGGAAAGGTAAATGGCTGTTTGGAGCCAATAAAATTAAATTTCTTGCCATACCGATTTTCTTGTGGAATATTGATGAACATCCACGCGTGAAAGTTGAACATCACGTTCAGTCAATACCATTGAAGGAGATATTTTGCCGGTCTAATAAAAAAGGCTTTTAAACGCGTTTCAATCGATTGAAATATATCTAATCAATTTGAGAGTAAAACTTCTTTTTATTGAATTATTAAGTTTTAGTTATATATTTAAACGCTTAAACAGGTTATTATTTATTAAAACACTTAAACCAATTGTATGAGGAAAAATTTACTGTTGAAAATTGTGCCTTTGTTAATGCTGCTAAGCAGTATGGCATGGGCGCAGGAGAGAACTGTTTCCGGCAGGCTTACTTCCGCGGAAGATGGAAGTGCTTTACCCGGGGTGAATGTGGTGGTGAAGGGCACAATAACAGGCACGGTAACGGATGCGGATGGAAACTTCGCATTAACTGTCCCGTCTTCAGGAGGTGTGCTAGTTTTCTCGTTTATTGGCTTGTCTTCTCAGGAAATTTCTATCGGTGAGAGATCAGTCGTTAACGTAAAAATGTCTCAAGACATTACTCAACTTAATGAAGTAGTTGTTACCGGTTATGGAACCACTCTGAAAAAAGAATTCTCAGGCGTAACATCAACCGTAAGTGCGGCTGATATTTCTAAGCTGCCAATTTTGTCTGCAAGCCAAGCATTGCAGGGACAAGCAGCCGGTGTTTTTGTGACATCAAACTCTGGAGCTCCAGGGGGAGGTATATCTGTTCGTGTAAGAGGACAAACCTCGATTAATGCGTCAAATGATCCATTGTATGTGGTTGATGGAGTACCAGTAATCGCTGGTAATATATCTCAAAATGATTTTGGAGGCCAAGTGCAAAATGCCCTTGCTGGATTAAATCCAAACGATATTGCTAGCATGGAGGTATTGAAGGATGCTGCCTCTGCTGCCATTTATGGTTCACGTGCTGCTAATGGCGTGGTCATCATTACTACTAAGCGTGGTCAAAAAGGAGGTTCTCAAATCAACTTTAGTGCGTGGACAGGTTGGTCAAACCCCACTAATACGGCAAAGCCACTTTCAGCGAATGAATGGATTGATGTAGCGAATGAAGCCAGAGCAAATAGCGGAAATTCTGCTCGTACCAATGCAGACTGGGGATGGGACGGTGTAACCGATACAAAGTGGATAGATCAGGTTTTCAGAACAGCGAAAACCAGCGAATATCAATTGAATATTAGTGGGGGAGATGATAAAACGAGATATTATTTCAGCGGAAGCTATCGGGATGAAGAGGGTGTGATAATTGCTCAATCTTATCAAAGAGCTACTATGCGCTTGAATTTAGATCATCAAGCCTCTAAACTGTTTTCGTTTGGTACGAGCTTGTCTCTAAGCACTGATCTAAATAAGCGAATTCAGAACGACAATAATATTTACGGTATTTATTCTGCTGCATTGTTAACCCCGTCATATAGAAGAGTTCGAGATGAAAATCGAAATTTTGTAGACGCCCTACCAGGGTTCAATACAAATGCTGTTAGAGATGCAATTCTTCCGCGATATGATAATAAGACAATCAAGTTTATTGGGAATTTCTACACAAATTTCCACCTGATGGATGGGTTGGACTTTAGAACTGATTTTTCTATGGATTACAATGCCATAACAGAAGATCATTATAATCCCGCAACCACCCCACAAGGGCGCCCCTTAGGAAATGGTAATTTTGAATACAGGAATGTGGCGACTACGATTATCGAGCCAACGCTAAGGTATTCTAAGAGAATTGCAGATGCACATAGCATCAATGCTGTTGCGGGTTTGACATTCCAAGATAGAGCTCAATTCGAAAATTCTGTTACGGGTGTAGGATTTGCGAGAGAAACCCTCACCTATTTAAATTCAGCAGCCACAATTAATGGCGGGGGCTCTTTTAGAACAGATTATAAATTTAATTCGAGTTTTGGTAGACTAAATTACTCCTATAAAGAGAAGTATCTGGCTTCTGCTACAGTTAGAAGAGACGGATCTTCGCGTTTTGGAGCGAACAATAAATTTGCCACTTTTTACGCTGGATCAGTTGGTTGGAACTTCTCAGAAGAATCTTTCATGGATGGAGTTAATTGGCTGGATTTAGGAAAATTAAGAGCAAGTTACGGAACAACTGGAAATGACGGGGTGGGTAACTTCCCTTGGCAAGCAGCTTGGACGGGCGGTTCAAATTATTTGGATTTGCCAGCTTTTTCTCCTACTCAAATTGCTAATCCTGATTTGAAATGGGAAACGACTGCTACATTGGACGTAGGAATTGAATTAGCATTATTTGCCAACAGAGTAAATTTGAACGTAGGTTATTTCGATAGAAAAACTACTGATCTGTTATACACTCTTCCTTTGCCGTTTACAACGGGCTTTGGCAGTGTTTTTAAGAACGTAGGCGAAATGAGTAATAAAGGTTGGGAGATAGATTTAAGTGGAGTTGTCCTTAATACAGGCGGCTTTAAGTGGAATGTATCCGCTAATGGTACTTTCCTGAAAAATGAGGTTGTTAAATTGGTTGATAATAACCCAATTCTGCAGGGCTTTGCAAGTGCCATTTTAGTAGGCCAACCATTGAATACATTCTACGGTCTTAAATTTTTAGGTGTTGACCCAGGAACCGGTTCTTCCATTTTTGAAGATGTAAATGGAGATGGTGCAATAACTATCGCTGGAGACAGCAAAGTAATAGGTGATGCACAGCCAGACTTTATTGGTGGATTTACAAATAGACTCTCTTACAAAGGGTTCTCTTTAGATGTCTTTTTTCAGTTTGTGCAAGGAGTTGATCTATTTAATAACACGCAACAGTTTTCGGTAAATCCGGGTAATACTTTTGGGATGAGCAAAGAAATGTTACGGAGATGGAGAAATCCAGGTGACATAACAGATATTCCAAAAGCAGTTACAAGTCCTGGATTAGATGGTTCTGATAATAGTAGATTTGTATCAAGCGGAGATTATTTAAGACTTAAAAATGTTAGCCTTGCCTATGACTTTCCTTCAAGTCTAATCAGTAAACTAAAGCTAAGAAGTGCTAGAATATATGTAACAGGACAGAACTTGTTAACATTCACTGGCTATTCCGGGGCTGATCCTGAAATAAGTGTATTTGCAAATTCGAGTACTGCTGCAGGCACAGATTTCTTGACACAACCTCAAAATAAGATGTACACAGTTGGTATCAACATTGGTTTTTAAATTTTTTTAAAATGAAAAGAATAATATTTTTATTAACTTTTTTGGGACTGGTTTTCACTAGTTGTGAAGACCTCTTAAAGACAGAGCCGACTACTATTATTACAGATGATCTGGTAATAGTTGATGCCGCCAGTGCTCAACAAGTTCTGCTAGGTGCCTATAGCGCCTTGCAATCAGCCAATTGTTATAGCAATTTGACTATCACCAATTCGGGTGTATTGAGTGATGAACTTATTCATTCAGGGTCATTCCCGACAGTAAAACAAATGGACGTTAACGATGTGCTTCCAGATAACGTGACTCTTCAAGGGTATTGGCAGTCTTACTATGCTGGAATTTTTATCACTAATGTTATATTAGAGCGGATTGAGAATATTACAATTAGTGCCACTGAAAAGAATATTATCATTGGCCAGGCTAAGTATTTAAGGGCTCTGATGCTTCTCGATTTATTGAAAATATTTGGGGATATTCCGGTGCCTAGAACTACAGTTTTGTCAGAATTAACTTCTATTTCTAGGACTCCTTCTAATGAGGTATACTCTTTTTTAATTACTGAATTAACTACTGCCGCTACACTTTTAGACAATGTAGATTACGGTACTGCTGGTCGGGATCAAGAAGATCGTGTAAGAGCTGGAGAGTGGGCTGTCAAGGCTTTGCTCTCAAGAGTCTATTTGTACTCAGGCGATAAAACTAACGCGGGCACTACGGCCAATGATGTAATTTTAAATGGCGGTTATACACTGCCTTTAGCATATGCAACTGTATTTAATGGCAGCTCTACAGAAACTATTTTCGAAGTATTCGCTAGCGTAAACGATGCGAATGGAATAGCTTTTCAATTTCGTTCTAATGGAAGGTATGAATATGCGCCTTCAGCTAATTTAATTTCAGCGTTTGAAACGAATGATACGAGAGCGGGTATTATTGTAAATTCTGGTGGCAGTAAGCCTGAAGCAGGCAAGTATAAAGATGTAGCTACAGGTACAGATCGTACAATTGTGTCTCGTCTATCAGAAATGCTTTTAATTAGAGCAGAGGCAACACTGGGATCTGCTGCAGCCGATGCAGATGTTAATGCATTGAGGACAAGGGCGGGGCTAGTTGGCAAGAGCCTTGTAAGTTTAGATGACGTGCTGCAAGAGAGATTTGTTGAACTTTGTTTTGAGGGGCATCGATGGAATGATTTAATTCGCACAAACAAAGCGACCTCTGTCATGTCGGTAATTAATCCAACAACGTGGGTAGCTACAGATGTTCTTTTACCTATACCTATACGTGAGATTCGGCAAAATGCACTACTTACTCAGAATCCTGGTTATTAATTAAATTTTTAAAAATGAATAATATCATAAATATCAAGAGAATTTTGCCAATACTATTGGTATTGGTTGCTTTCTTCTCCTGTGAAGAAAAGTTTCAGGTCTTAGATTCATCAAGCTATTTTGTCCGCTTTGGGCAAGCTTCAGTTGACGTGCTAGAGGGAAACTCAGTGATAAAAATACCGGTTACTCTGGCAGGCCCGAAGCAAGGAAGCCCGGTAACCATCTCTTACGAAGTGTCGGGCACTGCAACTAAGGCGCAAGACTTTTCATTTGCCTCTACAGAGGGTTCGCTCTCAATACCGGCAGGTAGTTTTGCAGATACAATACGTATCAATGTTTTAGATGATTTTGAAACTGATGGATTGAAAACTATTGTTTTGAATCTGAAGACAGCTTCCAATGGACTGAAAGCGGGGTTAGGAACGTTAGGTAATAAATTAACGGTTAATATTGCTGATAATGATTGTCCATTTGATATTGATAATTACGTGGGGAGTTATGACGTTGAGATTATTAGCGAGGCTGCGTTCGGCAATCCTTCAGGTTCATATCTTGCTGAGACTTCTCTCACAAAAGGAGCAACTGCAAATACTTTGATAGACGAAAATTTCTGGGATTTCGGGCCTAATAGTGTTATAATTACTTTAGACCCGTCAAACTCTTCTAATTTGGTAGCTAAACTTGTTGGACCCCCACAGCGAGTATACCTTAATGCCGCATCCTTGGCGCGTTTTGCAATTCAAGGAACACAGCCTTTTGGCTCATTTAATACTTGTCAAAAATCTATAACAGTTAATATGGAGCTTACTAGACAAGATGGTGTAACGGTGGCGAACAGGTCAGTTATAAAATACAGGAAAAAGTAATCTATTTCGGTTTAATTAAGTTTACAGAAAAAGTGGAGGTGTCAATATCATTATTTTGCTACCATTGAGAGTATAACAGATGGCGTATATCGATATGGAACAGCGCCTAATTAGAGAGTGTTTACTGGAAACGGATTCGGTTCTTTGTTATCGTGTACAAAATCTTTTACGGTCAACGCACTCATAAAGAGACAAAATAGTAGCACAGGGCAAACATTGATGTTGACTCACAGTAAAAAGTAGCAACCAGTAAACTAGAGTTACATTTTTTTTGTTTTAAATAGACAGGCTCTACCCGTAGAGCCTGTTTTATTATTGATCACATTTTAAATGATTGAATATCAAAAGATGAGAACATTGTTGGTTTTTTTTGGGTATCTTTTGTCCTGCCCACAATTTGCTTATTCGCAAGCAACGTTGATTAATGCCGATGGTATAATCATGTTAAATCCTAACCAAAATCCTGCGGATAATCGTAAATCGTTGAAGAGAGGTTCTTATGACGAGACTTCGCACTTACTAGGAGACTCCATTCGTTATAAATTAAATGAATTCGAAAAAACGTATGTTTACTTTGAATTTGGCAATGGAGCCTATCCGGTTGAGCAACGATTCGTAATTAAGCCGGAGTTGTACAAAAAAATTAAGTTGGTTGATAAGGGTCTTGTTAAATTAGTCAGGGAAAACAAGTTAAGTATTAATGAAGCTCAAACTAAGCTTTCATCTATCCTTTCATTGTCGTTAAAGCTAGTTAATTATGATACAAGGCAAGTTGAAAAGGATATTAAAAGGCTAACTAAGCCAGAAGATGTGATCAATTATTTGCTAAAGATAAGACTGTATGAAGCGCGATAAGAAAACTGTTATACAGATTTTGTCTATTTTGATTTTTGCGGCTCAAGCAAGTTGGTCCCAACAGGAAATTAGGATCGGGGATTCAATTGTTTGTGATTTTAAGGCACCATCCCAAAAACTTATTTATAATAATATCTCGGATAGAGTTGTCACTGTGAATTCTTCTGAATCGATAGCCGGTAGAAAGCAAACATTTAATGCAGAGTTTGAGGTAAAATATATAGGATTTCCCGCTGATGCTCAGGCAGCAGTTCAAAAAGCTATTGATATTTGGGCCTTGAGTTTGAAGAGTTCGGTGAAGATTAGAATTTTTGTTAACTGGACAGTTCTTCAATCAAGCCCTAATACTCTTGCATTTGTCGTTCCAACTGAGGTGCGCAATTTTCAGGGATCACCTAATCCAGGGCTTTGGTACCCAATGACTCTGGCGGAAAAGATTGCAGGTCGTGATATTAATTCGGTAGATGAGGCAGATATTGTTGCTACTTTCAATGCAGGAAGAACTGACTGGTATTTTGGCACCGATGGGCAGCCAGGATCAAAGTTTGACCTTGTAACAATTGCGCTTCATGAGATAGGGCATGGACTGGGGTTCGCGGGAACTTTTAGGGAAAATGCTGGACTGGGATTTTATGGTTCTTCTGACGGGAATCCAAAAGTCTACGATAACTTTTTAGTAAACGGCTCTGGACAATCCTTGTTGAATGGTTCCTTGTTTCCTAATAGTTCATCTCAATTGGGGACCCAACTCGTTGGGAATAGCTTGGTTTTTAAAAGTGATATTGCAAAGACACTTAATCTAGGGGGAAGCTTCCCTAGAATATATGCACCAAATCCATTTAACGGGGGCTCGAGTATTTCTCATTTAGATGAGGGGCAGTATAACAATACTAGAAACAGTCTGATGACGCCCTTTGCAGGCCAAGGTGAGGTTCGTCATGAAATCGGGTCTTTGGTAAGAGGAATATTTTATGAAATGGGTTGGTTGAATACAGTTATCCAACATCAAAATTTAGGAGACCAAGAATCGCTAATTGGCGTTCCTTTTTCATTACTATTGAATAGTGATACCTCTGTCGTAGACGGATCAGTAAAAATGATTTACTCTTTTGATAACTTTATTTCTAGCATTGAGTTAGCACTAAATAACTCAGTAGCCACACCAAATTTTTTTCAAGGCGAGATATTGAACCCACCATCGGAGAAAACTGTTTCGTACTATTTTACTGCCTCTGATGTTTTTAATAGAAAATATAGATACCCAATTAATCCCAGTTCTTTAATAAAATTTTATTTGGGCACTGATTTAGTGAAGCCCATTGTTCAGACTGTTCCAGCATTAGATATAACCGAATTTGACAAACAAATTATCTTTTCGGCAACGGTAACGGATAATATTGGTGTAAAAAAAGTAACAGTAGAATATCAAATCAACAATGGATTGACGGCAGCACAAGATATGATTTTATCGGGCTCTAATTTCTTTTCCTACAATTTTGATTTGACCAATCTCTCTCCAAGGTTGAACCAAGGAGATAAAATTACTTATAGGATTATCGCTACCGATAATTCTTCTCAGCAAAATTCAACAATAGTTCCTTCAACCGGAAGTTATTTTATTAACGTAAGAACCTTTTCAAAACGCGAGAGTTATAGTGCGGATTTTAGTAGTGATCCTAAGGATTTTTTTGGCGATTTTTCGATTGGTACACCAATAGGTTTTGTGAATGGAGCGATTCATAGTCCTCATCCCTATCCAAAAAGCCCTAGTATGGCACCGATTGATTTGACTTATGTTTTACTATATCCAATTCAAGTTAAGAGCGATAACAGTTTTATAGAGTTTGACGAGGTAGTACTCGTTGAGCCGGGTAGCGGGGATGATTTTACGCTGCCGGCATTTGGCGACTATGTAATTTCTGAAGGATCTAAAGACCAGGGCCAGACCTGGAAACCCATGGCCTCAGGATATGACAGTCGAAAAAATATCGATTGGCTTAATTATTACACTAGCAATATTCAAAACAATGATTCAAAGGCAATTGGAACGTTGAACTATTACAAAAGGAATTCAATAAATATTCTTTCAACTTTTGCCTCTGGCGATGTGATTAATGTTCGATTTCGACTTAGGTCAGATTCACAAAAGTCTGGATGGGGTTGGGCAATCGATAATTTGAAAATACAGGGGTTGGTTACTGGATTTGAAAAAAAATCCGCCAAAACAGGAAGGGATATTAACGTATTTCCCAATCCATTTCAGGAACAGATTATAGTAGCTATTCCAACTGAGTTTATTGATGCAGAGATTGCAGTGTTTGACGTGTTAGCAAAGCTAATAACGAAAACATTTGTTACGGAAAGTTCTATCGAATTAGATAGTTCACAATGGCCAAAGGGCGTTTATTTTCTGATCGTTAGTAATGCCAAAGGAGACCGGCTCACTGTCCGGAAATTGATTAAATGATCGGGCATATTACGTGTACACGATCCAATAGAATACAAGAATAATTTGGGGAGTTGTGAGATCATAGAAGTAGCGATTTAGATTTATTTTTTTATGTGCTACTCGACCAGATCTCAATAGGTGATAATATAATAACGAAGACAGATTTTAGCAGGGATGGCTTTGAGAAACTCATCGTTACCTATTTGAAATGCAGAAACTCAGTAGTGAGTTAAATTGCCAGTTCACAAGCACCTGCAAGTAATATTAAATTCTCAGGATTTTTAGGGTTAGGTGCGGGCTATCTAAACTTTTCCGGAATAGACAATTCTGGGCTTGGTGATAAGTTAGGCGGATTAGTTCAAAGCGAATTTGGTGGAGTTCTGACCATGCAGGGGGGTTTCTCTATTGAAGTTGTGCCTAAATCGAACCCCAGATTGTCGTTTGGGAGCGGGTTAGGATTTCGGTTTTACTCAACAAGT
>Ga0209490_10006742_pt1 | contig 10321 bp, 7 predicted proteins | sample MAT06_FD_187209 | JGI IMG/M metagenome (GOLD analysis project Ga0209490, IMG submission 187209) | Freshwater microbial communities from Lake Fryxell liftoff mats and glacier meltwater in Antarctica - MAT-06 (SPAdes) (version 2) | ecosystem: Environmental > Aquatic > Freshwater > Ice > Liftoff...
CTGGCGGCACGGATAAAAGTTATGGTATCCAAGTGGCGCGTTTGGCCGGTCTTCCCAAAAGCGTCGTGGAGCGCTCCAAAGAAATCCTCCGCAACCTCGAGGAAAACGAACTGGATGCCACCGGTAAGCCGCAATTGGCAGCACACCGCGGGAAGCAGGAAGCCAGGGCTAAAGCCAATCCATCCAAGGACATCCCCCAGATGGATCTGTTCAAGAGCAAATAAGCAGAACAAGTGGGCACAGTCCCATCGGATTGTCCCACGGCATGGTATCGGTGGCAGAATGTGGGCCAATTAAGGTTGGCGCAATGGAGTTAGATCCCCCTCTTAATTAGCGCAGGCGTCCTGCCTGCTCCCTCCGGAGTTTTTTGCCGCCCTGTTAGGCAGTGCTCAGTGGAGCGGCCTGAGCCTTTACGGGTTTTCCCACTTACCGCATCACGGAATTCACTCTTTTCCCTTACGGTCTGGTGCCGGGGCAGCGGCACCCGCCGCTGCTTGCTGAATACCGACGCCATGTTGATAGACCCGTTTGCCGCCATAATGTCCGGCTTCTGCCCCGCCACAGCGGAAACCTCTGCGCCTATTGCGGTCGCCACACCCAGGCCCCTGGACAAACGTGTGCAACGAAATAATAAAACCGAAGCCATCGGGAATACTGCTACCAATAGGGCTCTATTCCTGGTTCGTTCACCCCTCATTTCATGCTCTTCCAGAACCGTCGCTGCCGCCACGCCAACATTTCCGACTTTCTCATCTTCCTCTTCCCCTGACCACGCTGCCGCCACGGCCCCCAGTGCCCCCAACACCAGCAAACTCGCCACGACCCAGGGCAGGTGTCAGCGTCTAAAAAAGATCGTCACAACTGAGGGCGCCGCCCCGAGTAAAAGCAGCACGATGGGAAAATGAACCAGAGCAGGGTGAAGCGGGCCAGGTAGTGTGGCATGGGTTCCTTTGTTAGAAATAACCGTCAGGATATCCCTGCAAAAAGCCTTTTCCTCATTTGCTTCTGCATCTGCATTCGCGGATCGGGAACCTTACCTATCACATGGCTTTCCCCTCCGACAAAAGCACTCTCCCATAGTTTTCAGGATCTACCTATAACCATCGGTAGGGGACTGCCTATCATCTGGTTGGCGCTGCCAGCCTTCCCACGATAAAATCTCCCATCTGGATCTTCTCCACTTCCGGGTCGTCCAGCCAGGCACGGAATGGACTTCCTTCCTGCTTGCGGAAATGAATGAACCAGGCATCAGGTTCGGAGGCCCATCCTGGCGGGGATTCAAAATGGCGGGCCTGTTTACCGGCATCGGATGCGATCTCCATCGGAGCTTTCACCCCATGATAGGTTACGTCTTCGTCCCAGTAGAATTCCAACCCAGGCCAGTAACGATCGGAATGAACCGAGACAGCTCCGTGGGATTGCAGGTAGCGCGAGACCTGTTTCAAACTTGAATTCCTGCCCAGGGAAGTTTCCATCCGTGGCGCCATCAGCGAAGCAGAGGTGTAAAGAACCACCATACTTCCGGCCAAGACAGCCACCGCCCGCAATGACACAACCGGACGCAAAAGCCAGACGCGTGCAAAGAACAAGGCCCCCCAGGGGGCCAGAGTCAGCGTATACGTCTGAAGCTTGGACGAGATAATCGAAAAGACCAACAAACCGGTAACGACAATGATGACTTCGGGGGAGGCCACCCATCCATTCTTCCTCAGACGCGGCATCCTCCACCCGGTTTCCCGAAGGCGGGCAATAGCCGACACCAGGGCCAGTGGCCACCAGGGCAACCAGCTAACCAGACTGGTCAGGAAATAAAAATACACCGGCCCGTGTCTCCCATCCACATGCCCGGTGATGCGTCCGGCCATTTCGCGGTGAAGAAAAAACTCCTTCAACTCCGGGTGGATCTTGACGATGTAAAGAAACCAGGGGGATCCCAAAACAAGTATCAAAGGAACCAATAACATCAGTTTAAGCGCCTGCCGCTCCCTAGGCCCGCCCCAAAAACAAGTATAAAGCCCGAGGCCCAACAAGGGAATCAACATCGGACTGGCCTTGGTCCACCAACCCAGCGTCCAAAACAACAACTGTGCAACCCAAGGCCCCCAGGCGCCGTTCCTGTGCCGGGTTTCCGCCCACGCACCCACCGCCAGACTGCACCAACCCGCCAGCAGCATGTCAGGCGTAAGCATCCTCGCCATTACCCAGATATGCACCATTGTTCCCGCCATCAGAACCGACCACCAGGCACAACGGTTTCCATACAACCGCCATGCCGTCCAACCCAGGCCAATCAGGGCACAGACCGCACCCAGAACCGAAGGCAAACGCGCGGCCCACTCATTCATCCCAAAGATCCGGAAGAAACCAGCCGCGACCCAATAGATCACGGGCGGCTTGTCGTAATGTCCCAGATCCGACATCTGCGGATCCAACCACGAATGCTCCCCCTCCAGCATCTCCTGGGCGATGTTGGCGTAACGCCCTTCATCGGGTTCATTTAGTCCACGGAACCCAAGAAATAGAAAGAAGAGCCCCAGAAGACCGCTCACCAAAAACATCCAATGAATGACCCCGGGCTCAAATTTTTCTGCCGTCACTCCTGCTTTCATCCATCTTCCCCACACATACATTTATTTGTAAACTACGCTCCTCCCGGATTCCCCCCAAGATAAAACGAGGCTCCGCTTACGTTCTCCCGTGTAAGCGGATGAGCCTGGTGGTCTGAGCGCCAAGGTGTGAAGGGTTGGTTGCGTGAAAAACAGCCTACTGCGGCAGCGTGAGTAGGGCGTTATTATCAACTATTCCAGCGACCGGTGGGTAGTGCCAGAGGCAGATCCGACCTTTGGCGGGCAACAAAGGCGCCGGGTTGTTTTCCACGCAACCCTCCGGGCCGCCGTTCTTTTTACTGCTGGCCGCGTTGCTCGCTTGATACCTATAAGTTCAGTTAGGGGCTTGCGCTCGCGCCTTGCCACCCGCCAAAACTCCTGTCGGCCAACCCTTCCTACCCTGGCGCTCGAACCACTAGTCCTCGATTACGATTGTTACGTTTAGGTGACGGACGGGTTCGTGCTTTTATTGAACGGGGAAGAGCCATTGAATAGCTTTTATGTCATTATCAACAGGTGCCGGGGCTTCGTGGCGGGTTTGGTTGCGAAGGGAGTTTCCTCTGTCTGAATTGCCCGGCTCCCTGCCCGTCGCGTTCCTGAGCTATTTTCTTTCGCTTATTTTTGCCGTGTCGTTTGCGGCACTGATTTTTAGGGGGCCTGTGGCGGCGGCCCTTTCCTCTGGAATAGCCATGACCCTGTTTACCGGTTTTGCCACTTGTTTGGTGATCAGTCTGACGGGCAGTCTTTCTGGGGCCGTAGCCATTCCCAGCGACCGTATTGCCCCGATCCTCGCGGTGATGAGTTCTTCCCTGCTGGCACTGCTTCCGGCAGACACCTCGTTCTTGGTGAGCATGCACACTCTCATGGCGGCCCTTTTACTGACAACCCTGCTGACCGGAGTGGTGTTGGGTCTTTTGGGACATTACCGTTTGGGCGGTCTGATCCGCTATATTCCCTATCCGGTGATCGGAGGGTTCATGGCGGGGGCCGGCTGGTTGCTGGTCAAAGGGGCGTTTACCGTTCTGTTGGGAGTCGAGTTGGCATGGGGAAATGCTTCTCTGGTTTTTCAGGCTGATTTCCTAGCCAGGTGGCTGCCCGCCACAGTGGTTTCCATCCTGATGATTTATAGCCTGCGCCGTTGGTCCAGTTACCTGGTCATTCCCGGTTTCGTGCTTGGATCGCTGGCCTTGTTTTATGCCATCGCCATACTAACAAAAACTCCGTTTGAGGATCTGAGATCCAGCGGATGGCTGGCCGGACCTTTCCCGGAAGCGATCCAGTGGGTTCCCTTTTCCTACAGCCAGATCCATCTGGCGGAATGGTGGGCCGTGCTGCTCAGTTGGGAGACCATGGTTTCGGTCCTGATTGTCAGCTCTGTCTCGGTTCTGATGATCGCCAGCTCACTTGAGCTCGTCTCAGGCAGGGATATGGACGGGGATCGCGAACTGAAGTCTGCGGGGTTGGCCAACCTGGTCAGCTTTCTGGGCGGAGGTATCGTGGGACTGCACTCCCTTTCGATAAGCAGCCTGGTGCTGAAGCTCGGCAGGAACACCCGCTGGGTTGGATTGTTGACGGCCCTGGGGATGGGCCTAACACTGTTGGCGGGCCCTTCCCTGGTGAATTATCTGCCCATGCCCATTTTGGGTGGGCTGCTGCTTTTCTTGGGTCTGAACTTTCTGACGGAATGGCTGGTGGATTCCTATCATCGAATTCCGCGCAGCGATTATATCATTATCCTGGTGATTTTGGTGGTGATTGGAACGGCGGGCTATATCACCGGGGTGGGGGTCGGGTTGATCACGGCTCTGGGCCTTTTCGTTTTGCGCTATAGCCAGGTCCAGGTCGTGCGCCAGGCACTGGCCGGCCACCAACACCGGAGCAATGTGGATCGCTCCGAGGCCGAAAGAAAATTGTTGGTGGAAAAGCGTTCCCGCATCCACGTCCTGACCCTGCAGGGCTTTCTTTTTTTTGGCACGGCCCACTCACTCCTGGAAGTTGTGAAGCAGCGCCTGGACGATGAAAGCACCCGGCTCCGCTATCTCGTCCTGGATTTTCGGCACGTCAGCGGAATCGACAGTTCAGCCCTGATCTGTTTCATCAAACTACAGAAGCTGGCCTCTCAAAAAAGTTTCTATGTCATTCTGTCCGATATGAGCCCCGAACTGGCGGCCGCCCTGCGGCGCAATCCGGATCTCAAAAGAAACAAAGGGCTGCATTTTGTCCAGTTGCCAGACCTGGATCATTCGATCGAGTGGTGCGAGAACCAGATCCTGTCCGACTATCTGGCCTTGAACCAGGCCATAACGCCCTTGAAGAAACTGCTGGCGGAGGCGTTCAAGAAAAAGCCCGGACTGGCCGAAAGAATCCAGCCTTCCTTTGCCATAAAAACACTGGCCAAGGGAGAAATTCTGGCCGAGCAAAATGCAGATAGTGGCAGTCTTTACTTTATCGAGTCAGGACAGATCAGCGCACGTTTGAAAACCGGCAAGGGAGAGATCATCCGTTTACGCACCATGGGTGCAGGCTCTGTCGTGGGGGAAACAGGCCTCTATTTGAACGTGCCGAGAACGGCTTCCCTGGTGGCAGACCAGAATTGCATCGTCCATGAGCTGAAGTGGGCGGATCTACAGGCCCTGGAAGAGGCGGATGCAGAGGCTGCTTGCGGATTTCATGAATTCCTGGCCCGGACCTTGGCCGACCGGTTGATGCAGACAAACCGCATGTTGGAAGCTGCCATGCGCTGAGTCTTCTCCCAGTCAGGGGGCTCTTCGCAGGTAGGGCACATTCGCCAGCCAGGTCGTGCCTATCACGGAAATAAAAGCTGCCGTCCCCAGTCCCTTGGCCAACGATCCGGATATCCGTTCCGGATCCAGTTGCAACAAAATGTTGGCTGCGCCTGCTGTTAGGACAAGAAGCGCTATGGCCCCGAAGAGCAGTTGGCCGATTCGCGACTCATTGGTCAGGGTATAAGCCAACGGAAAGGACACCCCGACCAGGACCATGGACAGGGTCATCAGAACGGCATTGTCGATGATCAGGGACACAGCCATAAACGGTAATCCCAGCATCACGCCGCCACCCACCAGAATTCCCTCCCATTTCTCCAGTGGGTTCAAGGCATGACGGGCCAACCTGTCCGTCAGAAGGATAAGATTGCCCACCCCGCCGGCCACATGCACCCAGAGGCAGAAGACCAGATAAACAATGGCCAGAGGCAGGTATAAAACAGCCCATGGACCTACCAAAATAGTAGAGGCAACCTTCATGAACACAAGAAGCCCCAGGATCACCGCCCAACGCGCCTTCTCATTCAGGCGCTGCATCCAGAAACAGTAGTTTAGATAGACGCGATAAAGTGGCGACCGGGCCTTGTAGGATTCGAGCAATCCCTGACGGGCCAGCGGATTGTTCGGGTCCAGGCGCAGGGCCTCAAGAAAATGGGTTTCCGCTGTCAGACGCTCGCCACGCTGCAGGGCCGACCAACCCGCAGCAGCGTGGGTGTCATCGTTGTCAGGGGCTTTTGCCAGAGAGTAGGCGATCTGCTCGGCATTCTCCTGCATTTTGTTCTGGAGGCGAAGAGCCTGGGCGAGAAAGTTTGAGGCCGTTACATTATCAGGATCCAGCTCCAGGGCCCGGCGCGCCCAGGTCTCGGCTTCACTCCATTTTTCCAGCTGGAGAAGGACAAATGTCCTGGCCACCACGGCGTAACTGGAAAAAGGGTTCAGCCCCACTGCTTCCTCCGCCATTTTCACAGCCTCGTCCTTGCGGCGCAACGAACAGAGAATGAATGCCTTCAAGGCAAAGTTGTCACCATCGGAGGGATCAGTCTGGATGGCTTTCTCCACCACCTCCAGAGCGGCCTTGTGGTTGTCCTGGGCATAGAGGCAGAAGGCCAGATGAAAGTAGAGTTCGGAAAATTCGGGATTCAGGCCGATCGCTTCACGAAAACACCTTTCCGCATCGGGATAACGACCCTGCTCCTTGAGCAAAACGCCGCGTTGCACCAGACCACCAAGAACTTCCTCGCTCATTTGACGATCCCCAGGAAAGAAAGGACATCGTTATAAAATCCGCCCTGGTTGGAATACAGCGCGTAGTTTTTGGCGCTGTCAAACCAGGCTTTGGTCGAGGGTTTGGTGTCCTTGGCCACGCGGATCAATTCATCCATTGTCAGGGGAACCACCCGGCCTTCTTTCATCGCCTTGGCCAGCGACAGCTCAATGGCCTGGTCAAAGACCGATTTCAGATCCGCCCCGGAAAAGTCCTTGGTCTTGCGGGCAAGGGCTTTGGCGTCAAGCCTGTCCACCGGTTTGTTTTTGGCCAGGATTTCAATGACGGAGGCCCGGGCCTCTTCGTCCGGGGGCGGCACAAACAGCACACGGTCGAAACGTCCAGGCCGGCGAAAGGCGGGATCGATGTGCCAGGGTGCATTGGTGGCGCCAAGAATCAGGACGCCCTCATTGTTGCTGTTGGTTCCGTCCATCTCCGAAAGGAACTGGTTGATCAGGGTGCGTCCGGCACTTTTTTTCATGTCGGTGCGATCGGCGGCCAGGGCATCGACTTCGTCAAAAAACAGAACCGTCGGGGCATGAGCCCTGGCCAGTTCAAAAATCTGATGCAGGTTTTTTTCACTGTTGCCCAGATAAAGATCCAGGATCTGGTGGAGGCCGATGGCCATGAAGTTGGCTTCAATTTCGCCAGCCGTAGCTTTGCTGAGCAGGGTTTTGCCACAGCCGGGAGGCCCATACATCAGAACCCCGCCACCGATCTTTTTGCCGTAGGCCTTGAAGAGTTCCGGATTTTTCAGAGGATAAAGAATCTTCATCCGGATCTCTTCTTTGACCACATCCATACCCCCGACCGAAGCAAAGTTGATGTTGGCTTTCTCCAGGTAGCGGGCAAAAGATTTTTCCTCCGCGTCCTCTGTTCCGAAAAATCCGGAGGACATGGGTTCGCCCGTGCTGGAGACCGGAACCGCTGTCGGGCGATCCGGGACACCGCCGTGGCCATAAAGATCTTTTTCCAGGCCGGAATCGGGGACAAACCCGGTGACTTCCCTGGCTTTTTCATAAGCCTCCCGGGCTGATTCCCTCTGTTCGTCCGCCCAATGCAGACGGCTCAGCAGAATCCAGGCAGAGGCATGGCCGGGATGATCGCGTAGAAACGTTTCGGTCCGGACCAGGGCTTCGGAAAGTTGACCGCCCAGATACAGAACCCTCGCGATGCCCAGTTTGGCTTCGGCATGGGTAGGATTCAGAGAAAGCATTGCATCGTAGGTGCTGCGGGCCTCATCCAAGGCCAGATCTTCCAGACAAGCCTGGGCAAAAAGTTGCAGCAGAGGCAGATTGTCCGGGGACTGTTTCAGGGCTTCGCGTAAGGCACTTAAGGACGACATAGGGGTCAATCTATACAGGCATCAGTCCGGGATGTTAAGATGAATTGTCACAAAGAGAAGCTGGGCAAGATTCGGGAAACGCCCTAAGTCTCACCCATGGATCAGACCGTTTCTCCAACACAACCTTCTTTCAAGGAGGCCCTGCTCTTCTGGCTCAAATTGGGTTTTATCAGTTTTGGCGGACCCGGCGGTCAGATCGCTATAATGCATACCGAATTGGTAGAGAAGAAAAAATGGATTTCCGAAGGGCGTTTTCTTCATGCCTTGAACTTCTGCATGCTGCTGCCGGGGCCGGAAGCCCAACAACTCGCCACCTATCTTGGTTGGCTGATGCACCGCACCTGGGGCGGACTGGTAGCCGGCTTACTTTTTATCCTGCCCTCCGTATTCATTCTTTGGGCATTAAGCGCGGTGTATGTCTTTTTCGGCCATGTCCCATGGATCGCCGGAATTTTTTACGGATTAAAACCCGCCGTGGTGGCGGTGGTGGTTGCCGCCGCCTGGCGCATCGGTCAAAAGTCACTGAAAAACAGTTGGATGTGGGTTTTGGCGGTCAGTGCCTTTGTCAGCATCTTTTTCCTCAAAGCCCCCTTTCCCCTGGTTGTCCTGAGTGCTTTGGTCATGGGACTCATCGGAGGACGTTTTCGTCCGGATCTCTTCCTCACTCCTTCAGGCCATAACACTGCCGATGACACCCAACTGCCTGCCAGCACCCCGCCGACAGCAAAACGATTTTTCCAGGTGCTTTTGATTGGCCTGTCTTTGTGGTGGTCGCCGGTAATATTGAGCGGCCTGATCTGGGGCTTTGAGAGCACTTTGTTCAAGGCAGGACTCTTTTTCAGCAAAGCTGCCATGGTCACCTTCGGCGGAGCTTATGCGGTTTTGCCCTATGTGGCTCAACAAGCCGTCGAAACTTACGGATGGCTGAAACCGGAGGACGTGATGGCTGGCATGGCTTTGGCCGAAACCACGCCGGGCCCGCTGATCATGGTTCTGCAATTTTACGGATTCCTGGGCGGCTGGAACTTCCCTGATCTGACCTCCACATTCTGGGCTGCAAGTTGGACCGGATTCATGGCCACCTGGGCGACCTTCGCACCCTGCTTTCTTTACATCTTTGCCGGTGCCCCCTACATCGAAAGCCTGCGGCATGTCAAAATCCTGAACGCAGCGCTTTCCGCCGTCACCGCCGCCGTGGTCGGGGTCATTCTCAATCTGGCCCTCTGGCTGGGACTTCATACTCTACTGATAGGCTATCCGGAGTCATCCGCCCCGGACTGGATCGCCATCGCCATCGCCTTATGCTCCTGGATTGCACTACATCATTATAAAGTGGATATTATGAAAGTAATCGCCGCCGCCGGTCTGACGGGACTGGTGATCAGCTTTTTATGATCCGTCTTTTTTTATTTTTTCTCTGCCTTTCCGTTCTTGCCCCCACGCATGCTGCGGAGGCCGGGCAATGGGAAACTCTCCAAAACTGCCGGCTGCTCAAGAAAGAAACGTATGACGGAGACAGCTTTCATGTCCGCCACGACGGCAAGGAATACATCTTCCGCCTGCTCTATGTGGATACACCGGAAAAGAAAGAGTTGGGCCTGACCGAGCGCACGACGGAGCAGGCCAGGTATTGGAAGATCTACAAAAAAGATCTCTACCTACTGGCGGAAGAAGCCCTGGTCTTCACCGGACAAAAATTGTCTGCACCCTTCACCATCCAGACCCGCTGGGAGGATGCCAAAGGCAACAGCCAGCTCCCCCGCTATTACGCCATCGTTACAACATCGGATAACCAGGATCTGGCCTCACTTTTATTGGAGAACGGTCTGGCCCGCATCCACGGCCGACCGGTCGAAGCTCCCGATGGCCGCGCTGGAAAGAAAGTGGTGGAAGACCTGGAAAAAATCGAAGCTCTGGCCAAAACACAAAAAAGAGGAGCCTGGGCCTTTCCCAGTCGCGGAACCAAGAAATAGGACTCCCTTCCAGGGATGGAACGGACAAGAAGATTCCTTATCGTCCTTATCTCGAACGGCTTTGACCTGTCTGAGTGATGTAAATTACCGCACCCCCAGTTGAGGCAGGCCAAAACATGGATCTACGTCGAGCAGGATTTGTTGACCGTTTTTTTGCCGACGTTTGAAGCCAAGGCCGCGGATAGCGGAGCCAATCTGGAAGTGCTGATTCCGGGGGATGACAAGGTTTTATGCGCCCCGCAGCATAGCTGAGAACCAGATACCGCAGACCCATCCCGTGCAGACCTATGTTGATCTTTGCCACTGTGGCGGTCGGGGGACACGTATGTTTAGCACCCCACCCATCG
>Ga0209490_10006743_pt1 | contig 10319 bp, 13 predicted proteins | sample MAT06_FD_187209 | JGI IMG/M metagenome (GOLD analysis project Ga0209490, IMG submission 187209) | Freshwater microbial communities from Lake Fryxell liftoff mats and glacier meltwater in Antarctica - MAT-06 (SPAdes) (version 2) | ecosystem: Environmental > Aquatic > Freshwater > Ice > Liftoff...
TCAAAGCGAGCCCGGATATCGATACGCATCAACCGGTCTCGCGTCAGCACGAGCGCGAGTACTCGGCCTATTACACCTATCCTGAATATTGGGATGGTGGCGATATGTGGGGCATGGGCGGCCTGCCGTTGATGGCCACTTATCCGCCATCGCCAGAGCAAATTGCGGCCGCCGAAACGCTGCGCGCGCGCGACCTCGCTTCAGCAGACAGCCACTTGCGCAGCAGTGTGAAGGTGGTTGGCTACGACATCCAAGCGACGGACGACTCCATCGGCCACGTCGCCGACTTTGTGTTTGACGACAGGTCGTGGGCGATTCGTTATTTGATTGTGGATACCCGAAACTGGTGGCCGGGCGGCAAAAAAGTGCTGGTGCCGACACACTGGATTGATTCCATCGATTGGGCGACGAGTTCTGTCCATGTCGGCCTCACCCGCGAGGGTGTCAAAGCGAGCCCTGAATACGACGAAACCATCGAGATCGATCGTGCTTACGAAACCAGGCTGCACACCGCGTACAACCGCAAAAGCTATTGGGATTGAGCGCCATCGCAAACCTTAAGAGGGTGCCGACGGCCATCGCTTCGCCGTCAGCGTCTGCAGCGTCCCCATCGGCGTCACCAGCGTCGCCAGTGGCGGCGTTGGCCTCTGCGGATCAAGCGGCTGCCAAGACCGCCGCAGCGTTGGCTGAAGCCCTCGACCAGACCGAGACCGTCAAGATCAAGGTCGAGGCGTGCGCGGCGGAGCTCTCTAATGTCAACGCTGTGCTCACCACCGCCGTGTCCGTCGGCAAGCCGGCACCCCGCATCGAACTAATACGCAGACGCCAGCATCGACTGCGTGTCAAAGACGCCATCGCGCAAAACGAAGCAGTAGAGGAGAAGGTCGCGGAATGCGGCGAGGAACTTGCATCTATCAACGAAACGCTCGCTGCGGTCATTAGCGAGCGCCATGTGCTCACCGCTGCGCTCGGTGTCGCGGCGACCGCCTTGGCCGAAAGTCAGGCGGCCGAGGCGAAGGCGGCTCACGCGGCAATGCACGACGCCATCACCGGGTTACCAAATCTAACGTTGTTCGGCGACCGCCTTGCCAACGCACTGTTGCAAGCCAAACGCCATCAACGACTGCTGGCAGTCATGTTCATCGATCTCGATGCCTTCAAGGCTGTCAACGACCAGCATGGACACGACGTAGGCGACGCCCTGCTAAAGGAGATTGGCAAGCGACTGGCGACGACGGCGCGGGCCGGCGACACTGTGTGTCGACGCAGCGGCGACGAGTTTCTGATTTTGCTGCCAGACTTAAAAAGCGCGGCGCATAGCCAAAAGCTCGCCGCCAAATTTCGTTTCGCTGTTGCCGCTGCCAGCGAGGCCATACCGGGGATCGAACCCATTAGCGCCAGCATTGGGGTGGCGTTTTATCCAGAGCACGGCCGCACCCCTGCAGCGCTTCTTGCCAGCGCCGACTCGGCAATGTATGCGGCCAAGAAAATCGACGCCGGTGTGGCGATTTTTCAGTCCACGACGCTGAGGTAAAGCACGCTTCCATTGATTGGCAATGCGGCGCGCTGTTGTAAATACACCCAATCGTTGCGTAAACGAGTTGAATTGTTGGGCAACGAACAGAGCACGTTTTTGATGATCGGTACATTGGCATCGGTAATTCACAGACCTCTCCTGACGTCATCCGAATCACATCACAAACGAAAGATCAACATGAAAACGCATTCTGCATTTAGCCTGTCCAAATTAAGTCTGATGAGCGTCGCTTGTCTAGGCGCACTCAACCTTTCAACAGCGTCCGCCCAGTCCGTCGACGACCCCTACTACTACTTCGGCGTCTCCGGCGGTCAGTCGACGGGTAGATTCAACGAAGAGCAGATGTTCGGCAACGTCGTCCGGCGTAACGTCAACCCGACATCGTTCAGCCGTGACGACACGGATACCGCGTTCAAATTTTTCTTCGGCCACCAGTTCAACCGCAATTGGGGATTGGAGCTCGGTTACTTCGACCTCGGCCAATACAAGTTCAATATCGCGACCGCCCCACCCGGCAACTTCAATGGCGAAGTCAAAGTACGCGGCATCAACTTCAATCTGGTCGGCACACTGCCCCTGTCAGAAAATTTCTCCGCATTCGCCAAGGCCGGCGGCCATTACGCTCGTACACAGGATGCATTCAACGGTAGCGGTACTGTTGTCGTGCTGAACGCCACCCCGTCCACACGCAAAACCAATTTCAACGGTGGCGTAGGCCTGCAGTACGCGTTCAATCCATCGTTCCAGATGCGCGTTGAGTTCGAGCGGTTCCGCATCGACAATCCGGTCGGTGATCACGGCACTGTCAATCTGGCCTCGATCGGCTTGATCTTTCCGTTCGGCCGCACCATGACGCCGAAGCCGAGAATGGCTGAAGCGGTTTACGTTGCGCCGGCACCGTCCCCTCCGGTATCCGTAGCGCCCACGCCGGTCGTTATCGCGCCTACGCCGCCGGTATCTGTCGCACCGCCGATGCGTCGCGTCAGTTTCAGCGCCGAATCATTGTTTGGCTTCGACCGCTCCGAAATTAGTGCAGATGGCAAGATGGCGCTCGACAAGTTTGCCAATGACACGCGCGGCAGCACCTACGACACGATCATAGTTGAAGGGCACACTGATCGTATCGGCTCCAGCAGCTACAACCAAGCTTTGTCGGAGCGCCGCGCCGATGCCGTTAAAAGCTACCTGGTCACGAATGCCCGTCTGGACGCGCCCAAGGTAAGTTCGAGTGGCAAAGGCGAATCAACAGCCGTCACCAAGCCCGGCGATTGCGTCGGCAACAGTGCGACACCCAAGCTGATCGCTTGTTTGGCGCCTGATCGACGTGTAGACGTAGTGGTCAATGCAACGCGCTAGCGGCGTTGTACGCACTAACGGCGTTGAGTAGGTGAGGATGCACGACGGCGGTCAACACACGCCGTCGCTCCGCCCCCCCAGTCAACTGAGGGAAGGGGGTTCGCGCTCACCTTCACAATGAAGTTGAAACTAGGCACGTTTCTTAAAATTCCATCACGAGAAAGTCGACATGTCGATAACCCGAGAAAAATTCATCGCAATCGTGAAGCTGCAACTCGATGAACTGAACGATAGAATCGAAGCGTTAGAAACGGGTGCACGAGTCGCCCGACGGGAGGCGGAGGAGCGCCACCAGCAAGAACGAGCCAAGCTGCGTCACCAGTACAAGCTGGTCGTCGCAAAGTTAAACGCGCCGACGGCTTCAAGCGCAGACCTGTACGACGCGACGATCGATCCTCCGCAGAGGCAAAAGCCGGCAGGCGCGTTCGCCTACCCGCCCGAGCGTGCGACGACGCATGCACGCTAACGCGTTGTGCACGAGCCATGCGTCGCCCAAACATGCTATCGACCAAGCAGTTCACCGATCGGCTTGAGTGAATCGACGCGGTCACAAATGACCTTGGCGATCGCAACGAGTGGCGCACCAAGCAGCAGTCCAGCGACACCCCACATCCAGCCGAAGAACAACAACGCGATGAATAGCACCGCGGCATTGACACCTGCAAACCGGCTTTGCATGGCCGTCATCAGGCCCATGCCGACCACGGTTGCGATTAACACTGAAACCGAACTGACGGATAGCGCGGCGATGATCGTGCCGAACTGCAAGTATCCAGCGACGCCGGCTGCAATGGCGAGCAGCACGGTGCCGAGATAGGGAATGAAGTGCAGCACGCCGGCGATCACGCCCCAGACGCCTGCTTGCTCGACGCCGATTGCCCAGAATGCGAGCCAGGTGCCGACTGCAATCAAGGTGTTACCAACCAATATCGAGAGTAGATAGCGCTGAATCTGGCAGTCGACCTCTTCGAGCATCCGCAGCGCGTCTTTTTTGCGCGATAGTGACGGCCCGACAAACTGGACCAACTTACGCCTGAAATGGTCGCCAGAGGCGAGCAAAAAGTATGCGAGTAACAACACGATCGGTGCCTGCGCGACAATTGAAATCAGGCCCGACGTTTGCACCAGCGCATAGTCGCGCATCCACGCCATTGAGTCCGTCGGCGGAGGCAGCGGTGCGGCTTTGGCACCCGGCTTTAGCGACGCGTCGACGGCCGCGCGTTGCAGCTCGCTGGCCGCTTCTTGAACGTTTTGCAGCGCGCTCGGAATTTCAGTGCGCGACAACTTCAAGTCGCCACGCAACTTTTTGGCCGCCTCGGGGAGTTTCTCGATCATCAGGCTGGCTTCTGCGCTCAACGAGTAGCCGATCCAACCAAGGCCGCCGACCAGCGCAAGTAACACCAAGGCGGCCGCAATGGCGCGCGGAATTTTCATCCGCTGTAGACCATCGACCAACGGGCGCAGGGTATAGCTGGCCAGAATGCCAATCAGTAGTGGCACGACAAAGGCGCGCGCAAAGTAAAGCGCGGTAATAAGCGCAATGGTGACAAGCATCATCAACGCCAGATTCATACGCGACGAGCGGCGCGATCGCACGCCGGTTTCGACCACCGCCGCAACCGCGGCCGCGTCCGCTGCGATCTCGGGCCCGCTGAGTCCGTTGCCAACCACCGGTGTGGTGCCGTAGGAGCCCACGCTTGGTGCCTGCGCCTGTGCTCGGGTTGACGTTAGGGCGGATGTACGAGGTGGCTAGTTCCGCTGCAATCGGTCGTCGACAATCCTGACACGATCACCCGCTCGCCAGCCCGCAGTACTTGCTTCGCGGAGGACCCGCGACCCGCCGCCTTCCATGCGGACAGTGATTTCGGTGCTGACACTTGAGCGCGCTCGCCGCTCAACTTCGTTGCCCGCGACTGCACCACCTACCGCACCCAACACCGTAGCGACGTCTTTTCCACGCCCGCCGCCGACCTGGTTGCCCAACACGCCACCGACTACTGCGCCGCCAACGACACCCAAGCCGCTGCCCTCACCGCGCGCTTCAACTTCTCGAACGGTTTCAATTACGCCACAATTGTTGCATGTAGCAGCAACGACCGGCGTTTCACGGATGGGCGTATAGGCCGACGCAGGTTGAGGAGCACGCAGTGGTTTGCTCGGTGCCGAACTCGACGGCGTTGGCTGGGCATTTACCGCGGCTGCCGAGTTGGAACCCGGTTGGCCGATAGAGGTCGGGATCCATCCCATAATGGCGGCCAGTCCAGCAACGCAGAAAGCGATGACGGCGACACCAGCAACCCAGATCAATGGGCGCGGCACTGTGTTTGACTGTGATGACATATTGTGTCCTTCAGGTGTAGTGTTGCTAGTAGGGCTGCTTGATGCCGTTCGAGCTCTGCAGCTCGGACCGGCGCGCGATAAAGTGGGTGGCGACCCTCCATGCAATTCGCGCAATGAACCACCAACGAGTGCTTGCCTTGACAAGCGCCAGTGCACCGCCGATGCGCCGGATCACGCCGCCGCGCGACAATATGAAGATGCCGAAGGCTGCACTGACCATGATCAGTGCAGCGTGTCGCTTAATGGCTTCGCCGGCTTGGCGGACGAGTGTGAGGGTGCGTAGCGGCCCCTGCAGCATACCCAAATGTGCGGCAAGCTCTGCGCGCTGCCGGCTGATGCGTGCGAGCAGTATCTGCTTGCGTTGGAGGTGAGCCAGCCGGACAACGTTCATGGCGCCGGCGTCACTTGAAGCGCTCGATATCGGTGGCGAGCGCATCGAGGCTGGCGGCGAACACGCGCGGCTTGGTTTGAATCTGACGCTTGACCGCCACCGCACATGCAATACCGGCACCCGCTGTCAGTACAAATGTCGTGCCGATGGCGACCAGCCGATACGGCGTATCCCAGAAAGCAGCAACGATGAACACCACACTGATCGTTAACGCGAGCAACAAAAAGAGCAGCGCCATCGCGCCGAACAATAGTAGCTCGGCGAGCCGCCCCTGCTCTTCTTCGATTTCGACAGAAAGCAGTTCAAACCGTGTATGGAAAATCTCCACCATGGTTCGCCCCGCCGCCTTCAGCGCGTCAATCGCACCAGGCGCGGCAGAGGCGGCCGCGCCTGACTCAGTCGACGACATGCCGGGCTTCGACACGTCGACCGTTTAACGACGCGCGAGCAGAATCCCGATCAGCAATCCACCGGCAGCTGCGACCCCAACGGACTTCCAAGGATTAGCGTGCACGTACTGATCGGTCGAGCTGGCGTACTGCTTTGCAGTATCGGCGACGGCAGTTTGCGCGTGCGCTATTGAAGCGCGGGCGCTATCCAGTTTCGTCGTGGTGAAATTCTTAAGCATGTCGGAAGCATCATTCACAATTCCTCCAATTTCGTGGGCCAATTTTTCTTCATGACGTTGAAGTGACTCGATTGCCGCGCTTCGTTCTGTGCTCATATAAATAGTTCCTTAGTTTGTGGTTTTTGGCTACAACCTTGCGACATGTCAGCCGATACCCGCCATCACGCAGGCGAATACCGGCACAGTTGTCGCAAAGGTCTGTTACTTGACGCGCATATCGTTTTTGACCGAGTTCACTCCGCCAACGCCCTGCGCCACTGAGACAGCCCGCTCGATGGCGGCATTGGAACTGACGAAGCCGCTCAACTGCACGCGACCCTTGAAGGTCTCAACGTTGATCTCACCAGACTTCAACATCGGGTCATTCAAGATTGCGGCCTTTACTTTGGTAGTGATGGCGGTGTCGTCAATATATTGTCCGGTGCTCTCTTGCGTTCGTGTGGAAGAGCAGCCGGCGACAGCCGTAATCGCCAAAACAGCAAACACGGCGAGGAAGCGATTGAATTGTTTCATTTGTATTTCTCCTGGTGAGTGAAGCAAAAAAGACGATATGCTGAAGGTAGTTGCGGTGGCTAGGATTCAATCCCCGGAAACGTTCCGACAGCCTGACTTACATGGCAATACCAGCGTTACCGGTTGGCGTTGCACCGGTCTGGACAACGCATGCCAGCTGCTGGCGCCACACAAACGGCATCGACGGAAAAGGCACACAAATTCGATATATCGGCAATGCAAATTGCAATCTACGGGTCAAGCAAGCAAACGTCTGTTCGTTAGCGTACACTCGATAGCAATCGACCGGCTTTGCTGAAAGCTGGCTTAAGGGTAAGTGGCGGCAGGTGCGCGCAGGTGCAGCGGGGCGCCGTCGAGTGCGCGATCAGTCAATCAAGTTTTGTCGAGCGCGGCGTCGCGTTATGCATGGTGAAGTATCGATCCGGCGCGCGGACTCAGGGCGGCCGGGATCGCCAAATGTTTGGTACTGCACCGAACGAGAAATCAGTGTGATATTCAAACTTTATGCCTCACGGCGCTGACGCTGTGTCAGCGAGTGCTGCGGGAACACAATACCGGAGGAACCTGCCTATGTCGTCTTCCCACAACCCTAAACAGAACCACCTACTGGACGCGCTGCCGGCCAATGAATATGAGCGTATCGCGCCTCTTCTGGAGCTTGTGCGAATGCCGCTCGGTGAGGCGCTATACGAATCCGGCGGCAGACTGCGGCATGTGTATTTCCCGACCACTTCCATTGTCTCGCTTCTGTATTTATTTGAGGATGGCGCGTCGGCGGAAATCGCCGTGGTGGGAAATGAAGGGATCCTTGGTATCTCATTGTTTATGGGCGGCGAGACCACACCCAGCCGCGCGGTAGTGCAGAGCGCAGGCTACGGCTATCGCTTGAAAGTGCAGCACCTCACGGACGAGTTCAATCGCGCCGGCGCGTTCTTGCACCTGCTGCTGCGCTACACGCAGGCGCTCATCACGCAAATGTCACAAACGGCCGTCTGTAACCGCCACCACACAATCGAGCAACAGCTTTGCCGCTGGTTGCTACTAAGCCTCGATCGTCTCAAAGCTCCCTCCTTGACCATGACGCAGGAGTTGATCGCCAACATGCTCGGCGTCCGCCGGGAGGGCGTGACGCAGGCGGCAGGCAAACTTCAGCGACTCGGACTCATCAGCTACAGCCGCGGCCACATCGAGGTGCTCGATCGTCCGGGCCTGGAGCGGACGGCGTGTGAGTGCTATGCGGTTGTAAAAGCGGAATTCGACCGTCTGCTGCCGGATCTTCGGAATACGGCGGCAAAGCTCCCGCCATTTCATACTGACACCGGCGCTGATACTGCCGCACCAGCAACAGAGCGGACTGATCACGGCTAGCGCGCAGCATTGGAGTGCCAAACGCCGGCATGCTTGTCCGTGGGCACTTTTTACGCCGAAATGGCAGATTGGAGCGAGCGGCCGGCGGCAATTGTACGCAACCGCACAGACCCGTCTACGGCATCCGCGCAATCTTGCGACGTGAAAGCCCCGCAACTGGACACGTAGTCTGTTCTCCGGGGGTGGTGGTGGTCACAAGACTGAACCCCAATCACCGCACGCTGCAACTCTGCGCCGTGTGGTGGCCCGCTTAGACAAGTCAATCAAGGAGCAACCCATGCAATCGATACTCAAAAAACTGCTTTGCCACATTCTGGTCATCGCTTCGGTCATGATGCCGTTTCAAGCCGCGCAAGCTGGCATGATCGGTGTTGATCAGGTAAGTTCCACGACGTCCGCACAAGCCGACCGTAGCAGCATCAACAACTTCCTCAGCCGTGCCGAAACGATCAATCAGTTGCAATCCATGGGCGTTGATCCAACGGCGGCAAAAGCGCGCGTCGCGTCGATGACAAACTCAGAAGTGAACACACTGGCTGCAAAGATCAATTCCTTGCCCGCAGGTGCGGACGGTGGTCTGGCGCTGATTATCTTGGTGGTGTTCTTCATCTGGTACTTCGCGTTCTCCCGCTGATGCACATCGGCACGTTGATTCGATACCCTGCTTCGGTCGAATCTCGCGGTCTATGCGATACGCGCCTGAAGTGAGACCTATAAATACCGCCGCCCGCGTCCTCGCGGGCTTTTTTATTCCCGCGCTGATTCCCGCGCTCGCGTTGGCGTTACTGGCACTTGGTGGCTGCGCCTCAATGGTGCCGCAAACAATCGCGCTTCGCACTGAATGGCCGGTCGGTTTGCCCTTGAAATCCGAAATTGCCGGCGTTGCTTTTTTTCCGCAACAGGCCTTGCAGTGCGGCCCGGCGGCGCTTGCAACGGCGATGGTGAAGGCCGGTGTAGCGACCACACCGGAAGCGTTGGCACCGGAGGTTTTTTTGCCCGCGCGCGAGGGCAGCCTGCAAATCGATATGCTCGCCACCCCACGCCGATTGGGCCGCGTGTCGTACCAACTTGCCGCCGGCGACCGCGCGTTCATACAGCTCCTGATGGAAGTCGCCGCAGGCAATCCCGTCATCGTGCTGCAGGATCTTGGCGCGCTGGGCCGACCGCGTTGGCACTATGCGGTGGTGGTGGGCTACGACTACCCGGCGGGGATGCTGTATCTGCGCTCTGGTGAGTCAGAGCGTCTGACATTGCCTTTCACGGTGCTCGAATACACCTGGAGGAAGAGTGCGTACTGGGCGATGGTGGTGATGCCGCCGACACGCACGCCGGCGACGGCCGATGATGCGTCTTACGTTGGGGCGATTCATGCGATGGCGCGCGCCGCGCGGCGCTATCCGGCACCGGAGAACGGCATGGTCAAGGTCGCTTATCAAGCGGCACTTGAACGCTGGCCACAAAGCCTGGCAGCAGCAATCGGCTTGGCGAATGTGTACTACGATCAAGGCAAATTGGCGGACGCTGAAGGTGTGCTGCGCGAGGCACTGGCACGCCAGCCGGACGCAGTCGTCGCGCTCAATAATCTTGCGCAGACGGTGTCTGATCTTGGTCGGCAGGATGAAGCATGGCGACTGATCGATCGCGCGACGCTCCTCGCCGCGAGGAACGGCACGTTTGTTGAGGCGGTGAAACAAACGCGCATACTGATCGAGCGGCGTATGGTCACAAATTAGTAAGGCCGAGCAGCTGACGGCTGTCGAATCTCAGGCAAAGGCGGGCGCCCGGATGATGCGGGCAGTGCGGGATTGCCCAGGGCGTGCGGCGCTTCATAAACACCAAACGCAAATGGCACCGCCGTTCGACAAATCGAAAGGTAAAGCTGATATCTAGCCGTTCTAAAATCTAGCTTCTAGAAACCCCGCCTCTCCAAATGGGGCGGCCGCCTTCGCGGCGGGCGAGGCCCTGCGGTCGCCCACTCGGCCCACACTCGTGCTTCGCTGAAAGGAGCCGCTGACTGCGTTTGTCTTGCCGCTGCCTAGGTATGCCGGCGGATCGCTTGAGTCGACGCAGGGCTACATCCCGCTATTGGCGAAAACCACTTCAACGCGACGATTCATCTGTCGACCGGCCGGTGTGCCGTTATCTGCCGTCGGCATATCCGCACCGTGGCCACGCATCGTGAGGCG
>Ga0209490_10006749_pt1 | contig 10314 bp, 10 predicted proteins | sample MAT06_FD_187209 | JGI IMG/M metagenome (GOLD analysis project Ga0209490, IMG submission 187209) | Freshwater microbial communities from Lake Fryxell liftoff mats and glacier meltwater in Antarctica - MAT-06 (SPAdes) (version 2) | ecosystem: Environmental > Aquatic > Freshwater > Ice > Liftoff...
TATCCGTACAAGCGCAGGTGCTCAATCTCTTGCAGGACCTGCAAGACGAATACAAGATGAGCTATATCTTCATCTCGCACGATCTTGCCGTGGTGAAGTACATCTCGGATCAGGTGATGGTGATGTCAGAGGGCGACGTGATTGAAGTCGCGAATGCCGACGATATCTATCTCAACCCGCAGCAGGAATATACCAAGAAATTATTGGGATCAATTCCGAAGGGGTGGCAGGGCGAGTCCAACGCCAGGGCGGCGTAGCGCCCGGCATCAACCCAATTTGATGCGGACGCCCGGTCGCAGTACCGCGTTGGCTTTCATGCGGTTAAGCGAGAGCAGGGCGTCCACACTGGTCTGAAATTTTTTCGCAATGGCGTAGAGCGTGTCACCGTTGCGCACGGTGTAGGTGGACTTGTGCGCGGTCTTCGCCGATGCCGTCTTCGCCGATGGCGACTTCGCAGCGACGTTTGAACCGCGAATCGAAGTGGCCGTTGCGATGGATGGCGGTGGCACAGCGGCTGCGACGAAATTTACCGAGGCCGCCGCGGGAACTCGAAGCACCTGCCCGACGCTAACCGTGTTGCCGGGCAATTGATTTTCCGACTTCAGATCGTTGAGGGGCAGGCCGGCACGCTTGGCGATTGAGAACAGTGTGTCGCCTTTGATCACACGGTATTGCATCCACGGCGAGACGCTTGACTGCGCCGGTTCGGCCGCTGTTTTGGCCATGGCATTGGGCATGCTGCTTACAACGGCCACGGGCGAAACGGTGCTGGCGACTGTGGTTTCGGTTGCAGGCTGTACGGGCTCAAGTTTGACGACGCGTCCGAGTCCGCCGAACTGCACCGGATCAGACTTGGGAGGGCCTTTGATGAGTGGCCCGTCGTCGCCGTCGGTGACGGTGCCATAAAGGTGCTCACGCTTGAGCGCGACTTTACGCTCGAACGCGTCGCGTATATTGCTGGCGTCCTTTGGGTTCGGCGCCATGAATGTCACCGGCTGGCTGAACTTGCCCTTTTTTTCTTTAAACGGGCCGTTGGTTGCGCGCAAGTACGCCGCCGTCATACCGTGCCGTCTGGCGATCGCATCAACCGCGTCGCCGCGCTTCGCAGCGACGGTGACCCACGACACCAGCGGCGCGTTTAGTGTGCGGTAGAGCTCGATGTTGAATTTGAAAATGTCGGCGTGCTCGATCGGCACCAAAAAGTGGCCGGTGCCGGTCGACGCCACCGGCCTGTTGAACGAAGGGTTGAGCTGGGCGAATTCATCAGGCGCCATCTCGGCCAGCTTGGCGGCGAGGCTGACGTCAATCTTGTCCGGTGCTGGCACCATGGTAAAAAATGGCCGGTTCTCGACGGTTGGTAAGTCGATGCCATAACTGCCCGGTGAGAGGATGATGTTCTTCACCGCGATGAGCTTCGGCACGTACGCGCGCGTTTCGTTCGGCAGCCGAAGATTCACAAAGTCGGTCGGTAATCCCTTGCGCTGATTGAACGCGATGGCGCGAGCCACGCAACCTTCGCCACAGTTGTAGGCAGCGAACGCCAGTTCCCATGAATTGAACATACCGTATAGCTTGGTCAGGTAGTCGAGTGCCGCGTTGGTGGAGAGCAGCACGTCGCGGCGGTTATCGGTCATCCAGTCCTGCTTGAGCCCGAAATCTTTACCTGTGGACGGAATGAACTGCCACATGCCAGAGGCGTGCGCGTGCGAGTAAGCCTGCGGGTTGAATGCGCTCTCGATAATCGGCAGCAGCACGATTTCAGTTGGCAGCCCGCGTCGCTCGACTTCTTCGACGATGTGATACAGGTAGCGTGCGCCGCGTACCACAAAACGCTGGATGTAGTCGGGACGATTGGCGTACCAGAGCTCTTGGTTTTGTACCAGCGGTGACGACAGCTCTCCCATGACAAATCCCCGGCGGACCCGCTGCCAGAGATCTTTCTCAATGGCTTGCCCGCTTTCGGTGCTGCCGTCGCTGGTGGCGACGGGCGGAGGTATTGCGCCGCCGTTCAGTGCAGGCGTTGCCGTGATTGGGTCTGGTGCCGAAGACGTAGTGGGTGACGCGGGTGGAGTTTGGCCGATGGCTGCGGTGCATGTGAGTACCCATGACACAGCGATCGCTCGCAGGAGTCGATGTTTTTGCATGTCACATTATAGCGGGCACGCCGTGGTTGACCGCCAATGCAAAGTTGCCCTAAATGGCGGTATCTTCTTATTGAAACTCGCGGGGAGGTGGTGTAGCTTAGCGAACTGTAAAGATTATCTTTATCTAATATGCGTGGGCAGGCGACCCGGGGTTTAGCGTCGTTCTACTTGCGGAAAAAAATCAAGAATGGCAAGGGAGTGGACATGCTTGACCCGAAAACTTTCAACGCGTTTGACGTTATCTGTTGGTCGGAAAAGACCTTATCGAAGCGCATCGGCGATTGGATAAAACGCAGGCTTACCTGCGGCATTTGTGTCGCCCTCTTCGCGACCTCGGTCGGCGCGCAGCAGCCACTGCCTGACCCGACGCTGCTGTTGCTGCGCAACGCCATCCCGGACGCGGTCGCGCGGCAAGCGGACGGCAAGCTGCTGGTGGCTGGCGGCGGGGTGGCCAACTACCAGTTCCTCGGCAGTGCGGGAAATCCCGTTTTCTCAGGGGTGTTCAAGGAGGGCCTGTTGCGCGTTAACGTGGACGGTTCATTGGACACTACCTTTACGGTCGATATCGATCCCTATAACGCAGCGGGGAATGTGGGTAGCGTGTTTGATGTCCAGATTTTTGGAAACTTCGCCTACGTCTTGGGGGATTTTCAATCGATCGGCGGGTTGGCGCGCAACGGGCTGGCACGCATAAATTTGACGACCAACAGTGTGGATCAGGCATGGAATCCCAATCCCGTGCGGCGCGGCAATAACCAAGTCGCGGTGGCCTCTATCGCGCTTGACGGCAGCGGCAACCTGTACACTTTTGGCAGTCTGTATGACATCGGCGGTAAATCCAACGTGAGGATGGCAAAAATTCCGGCTACCTCCGTCAGCGGCGCGGCCGATGCGAATTTTGACGGTAGGCAAGTCGTGGTCAATCTGGCCGACGATATTCCGGCCGGGTTTGTCTTTGCGGCGCCGGTCCCCAACGGGCCGGTTTACGTGGTCGGCCGCAAGGTCAATTTGGGACCGTCACGAAATTCTCGGATCTACCGGATCAACCCGGTAACGGGCGTGCAGGACAGCAGTTGGACTGCGGATTTGACGGCAATTGATATGTTCATCAACCGCGCAATCGCTGATGCCGCGGGCGACATCTATGTCGCTGGGCAAGCCACCGGAACCGCGACGATCGGTTCCAACTTGACCTCGCCCTATAACTTGGTAAAGCTTAATGGCACCACCGGCCAAGTCGCCAGCGGCTGGGTTGGGGTGATCAATCCGCCCGGGGTATTCGTCGGAACGCCGGCAACCTACGAGATTCGAGCCCACTATGGGCTGGCGCTCGATGGCTCGGGTAGCCTTTACGCGCTGGCAGGTCGCTTCTTCAGCGATAGTTCGCAAACCGTCCTCACCAAGTACAACGCGAATACCGGCGTCGCCGATAGCGCGTTCGCTGGGCGTACGTTGGCGGGCGGCAACGCCACCGCAACGTTTGTAAACGTCGCTTCGGAGGGTGTGTTCGTCGGCGGGCCGGGTTATTACGGTCCGACGCGCACCGGAAGTATTCTGAAGGTGGATCGCGCGACCGGCGCGCCGCTCCCCGGCTTCAACGTGAATCTCAAAGGGCAGGGCTTGGTGTCCTCGTCAACCCGTTTGGCCGATGGTCGGGTGGTGATGGGGGGCGCGTTTCAAGAAGCCAACGGCGTTGCATTGAACAATCTGATTCGATTCAACCCAGACGGCACGTTCGACCCGACCTTTAATAGCGGGCCCAACGGTCTGGTCATCGGTATCCGGGATATTTTGGGTAAGCTGTATGTGGGAGGCAGCTTCGGATTTTCTGGATCCTCAGTTCGGCAGTTCATCGCGCGCTACGACAGTATCACCGGTGCGCTTGATGCAAATTGGGCACCGACCATCGACGGCACCGCGCGCGCCTTCGCCGGCGACGCCGACAATATCTACATCGTTGGCGGTGCCTATACAGTGAATGGCGTGATCACCAATTGCCTCGCCAAGGTATCAGCCGCCAATGCGCAGGTGGATGTCAACTGGCGTCCGCAATTGGCGCAGGTGGCGTTTGGGACGCTCTGTCAACGCGCCATCGCCAAGGTAGGCAACTTTGTTTACGTCGGCTTTCCCAACACTGCAAATTTCGTTGGACCACCAAGATTGCTGGTGAATGGCCAACTGCGCACGCTTGCACGCATCGACGCCACGACCGGTCAAATCGATAGTTCGTGGGACCCGAATCCGAATGGCTCGATCAGCGCGATGACCGACGACGGCACCAACATCTATGTCAGCGGCGGCTTCACGACCATCAGTGGCGTGAACACGCGACTGGCGAAGATCAATGGCGCCAGCGGCGCGATCGACCCGACATTCCTGCAACCGTTTACCGGCATGCCCGGCACGCCGACGTGGATTCGCTCGGCACCCAGCGCTGTGTTTGTGATCGGTACCGAGTCTCCTACGACGTTCACCAACCAAGTGCGCCCGTTCGTATGGAAAATTCGGCCTGATGGATCGCGCGACACCGCATGGGCGCCGAGTTTTGGGTCCAACGATTCGCAAAATTCATTCAATTCAGCAGTTGAGCCCCTCGGCGCGTCGCGGGTGATGGTCGGTGCTGCATTCGGGCCCGGCGGCGACGTGCTTCAAACCACCGTAGGTGGAAATCCCGCGTTTCGTTTGCCGGGCCCCGGCGGCCTTTCGATTGCTGCGTTTAGCGTCGTCGCGCCAACCACGCTCACTCTGGAGATCAACGGCCGTGGCACGGTGGATGTCAGCAGCAACGGCGGGACACCCAACGTGCAGTGTTTTGACTGCAAGGGTGGGCCGTTCAGCTACGAATTCGATACCGCCGCCACCGTGACGCTCACCGCGCGTGCGCTGCCAGGCTGGATATTCGTCGGTTGGAAGGGCGACAAGGGCGCGGCGAGTTGCATCACCAACGGCCCGTGCGTGCTGACGCTCAACGCATCAACGAACGTCTCGGCGTCTTTCCGCAACGTCGCAAACTTGATCGAGCAGTAGCCGGGTCAAGCAACTAACGAAGCGAGATCGCCTCAGCCGCCAGTTTGGCGATCTCATTTTCGGTCATGCGCACCAAGTACCACTCCGGCATGATGTCCGCGCCAAGTGAGCGGTAAAAATCGACGGCGGGCTTGTTCCAGTCGAGCACGCGCCACTCAAATCTTCCGCAGCCGCGCTGCTGGGATAGTTGCGCCAGGTAGATCAACAGCGCCTTGCCGTGTCCGCGTCCGCGTGCCTCGGGGACAACGAATAGATCTTCCAGGTACAAACCGCTTTTGCACAAGAAGGTCGAAAAGGTCATGAAGTAAAGCGCGAAGCCAATCGTTTTGCCGGCCTCAGAAATGAGCACGCATTCGCACGAAGGTTTCTCGCCAAACAACGCCTCGTTGAGCGTCTCGACGTTACCGCTGACCATGTGCTCAAGTTTTTCGTACACCGCCAGCTGCTGGATCAACTGGAGGATGGTGGGCACATCAGCTGCGGTTGCCGGTCGCGTATCGTGCGAATTCAAGGGCATGCGTGGTCCTGTTAGAAGTGGTTTTTCCATTCGCGAATCGCACCAAATACAAGATCTGGTGCGGCGTTTGGGCCAATATTGCCTGAAGATGCGCGCTGCGCGGCGAGTTTGACAGCGGTCACGTCCCAGCGGAAGAACGGGTTGGTGTCGCGCTCAACGCCGATCGTTGACGGTAGCGTCGGCTCACCGCGCGCACGCTTGGCAGTATCCGCCTCTATGCGTTGTTGGAGTCGCGTGCTGTCGGGTTCCACGGCGACCGCAAAGCGCAGATTGTCCAAGGTGTACTCGTGTGCACAATAGACCTTGGTGTCACGGGGTAACGCCTTAAGTTTGGCGAGCGACGACTGCATTTGTTTGGCGGTACCCTCGCGCAGCCGGCCGCATCCGCCGCCGAAAAGCGTATCCCCACAAAACAGCCAGTGGTGTTCGACGCTGTAAAAGACAATGTGTCCGTCTGTGTGGCCCGGTACATCAATTACATCAAATCGGACCGCCGGCGCGTTCAATTCAACAACATCGCCTTCTTGCAGGCGGACGTTGCATGAGGGGATATTTTCTTTGGCAGGCCCGTAAACCTGAATACCATTTGACGGGTACTGGTCAAGCAGTGCAGTGATGCCCCCGATGTGGTCTGGGTGGTGGTGGGTGATCAATATCGCGGTGAGTGTTAGCGAGTTGCGCTCAAGATAGTCGATGACTGGTGCCGCATCGCCCGGGTCCACCGCCGCTGCGTAGGTGCCGTCGTCGATCACCCACAGGTAGTTGTCGGTGAAGGCGGGAACAGGAAATACCTTGAGCATAGGTTCGTACGGGCGAGGCTTCGGGTTAAAATTTGGGTATGAAAAGTGATGTTCCCGTCAGTTTAGCCGAGTGGTTGCACAGCCCCCTCGGCGCCTACACGCTCGCACACGAGCGCGCGTGGCTGGACGCCACCACCCCGGACATCTTTGGCTACCACGCGATCCAATTGGGCTTGCCGGAGTTTGATCTGTTGCGTGAGTCGCGTATTACGCACCTGCATCGCGTCTCACCGGATAGTGATGCAGCCACCGTGCGGGCGCAGTTTCACGAATTGCCCTTCGAGGCGCAATCCATCGATCTTTGTCTGCTGCCGCATACACTTGAGTTCTCGCTCAATCCCCACGAGGTGTTGCGCGAAGTTGACCGCGTCATGCGGCCGGAGGGTCGCATCATGATTCTTGGCTTCAACCCGTGGAGCCTGTACGGCGTGCGGCGTGCATGGTCGTCGGCGGGCGCGCCTTGGAACGGCCAATTCGTTTCGTTGGTGCGGATGAAAGACTGGTTGCAGTTGCTCAGTTTTGAACCTACTGCCGGCAAGCTGGCCTGCTACATTCCGCCGTTGGCAAACCCGAAATGGCAGCAACGACTGGGTTTTATGGACACCACCGGGGACCGTTGGTGGGGTGTGGCCGGCGGCGTGTACATGGTCGAAGCGATTAAGCGCGTTGCGGGTATGCGCCTGATGACACCGAAATGGGGTGAGCGCTCGACCAGAGAGCGCAAGTACGCCACCGCCACCAACCGCTCTACACACCTGCGGGTGGTCAAATAGTGTCAGAAGTCGTTATCTACGCCGACGGAGCGTGTAAAGGCAACCCCGGGCAGGGCGGCTGGGGCGCGTTGCTGCGTTTTGGCACCACTGAACGCGAGATCTTTGGTGGCGAAGCCAATACCACCAACAATCGTATGGAGTTGCGCGCGGTTATCGAAGCGCTTGTGGTACTCACCCGTGAGTGTCAAGTGGTGGTCTACACCGACTCAGCTTACGTGCAAAAAGGTATCTCGGAGTGGATACACGGCTGGAAGCGCAACGGTTGGCGCACGGCCGACAAGAAGCCGGTGAAGAACGATGATTTGTGGCGCCAACTCGATGCCTTGGTTGCAAAACACCAGATCGAGTTTCGCTGGGTGAAGGGGCATGCCGGTAACGAAGGCAACGAGCGCGCCGACCAGCTCGCCAATCGCGGCGTCGCTGTGGCCGCCCCGAACTGACACACAGAAAGAACACAGCACGTATGGCCAGACTGATTTTTCTAGACACCGAAACGACCGGCCTCGAAGCCGCGCAGGGTCACCGCATCATCGAAATCGCCTGCGTGGAAATGGTGAATCGACGGTTGACCAAACACAATTTTCAGTGTTACTTGGATCCTGAGCGGGAGATTGATGCGGCTGCGCAGCAGATACACGGTATCTCCAGCGAGTTTCTCGCCGACAAGCCCAAGTTCGGCGATGTCGTCGCCGACTTCCTGGCGTACATCGCCGATACGGAGTTAATCATCCACAACGCCGGCTTTGACGTCGGGTTTCTCAACGCGGAGTTGGCGCTTGTCAAACTGCCGCCGATCGATGGGCGCGACGACGCAGGGGAACCGCGACGGTTGATCACCGATACCTGGAAAATGGCGCGCGAGCAGTTTCCGGGCAAGAAGAATTCGCTGAATGCGCTTTGTGAGCGTTTTGAAATCGACAATAGCGCCCGCAAGTTACACGGTGCGCTGCTTGATGCCGAGTTATTGGCCGACGTGTATCTGGCGCTGACGCGGGGGCAAGACAGCCTTGATATCGGGCTTGGCGTTAGCCGCGGCGTGTCGGCCCAGCGGTCCGACAATGTCGCCCCCGTCCGCCCGCAGCAGCTCAGGGTGGATCAGGCCCCGCCGCAAGATCTGGCCAAACACGCGGCCATGGTTGAGCGCTTGCAACAGGCATCGGGCGGCAAGGCGGTGTGGGCGCTGTGGGGTGGCGGGGTGGCAAAAGAGGAGCCGTAATACGTGTTCTACGGTCCTTGCCAGACACGCCGCGATGGCACGGCGGTGCCAGTTGCGAGGGTGCCCCGTGCTATAATTTTTTCGTTGTTTTTGACGGTTTTCAGGCAATAACTCTTCCAAATTCACGACACACCTGTCGAGATCATGAAAAAAATTACTTTTTTGTTTGCCTCAGCCGTGAGCGTGTTGGCGACTGGCGCGATGTCTCAGGCGCCCGCGGCCGGCGCCATGGGCGATGCCGCCGCCGGCCGCCAAAAGGCGGTCGCCGTGTGTTCCGGTTGCCACGGGATTCCCGGCACCAAAACGGCGTTCCCCGAGGTTTATAACGTGCCCAAGATCGGCGGGCAGAATGAAGCGTATCTGGTCGCGGCCTTGCGTGCCTACCGCACTGGTGAGCGCTACAACGCCACCATGAAGGGGTTGGCCTTGGCGCTCACTGAAAAAGAAATCGTCAATATCGCCGCCTATTACGCCCGATCTGGCGCAGCCGGAAAGTAACAACATGAGAACAAAACTTATTGTCGCCCTCATATTTGCCGGCCTGCCAATGCTTGCCTCGGCCAGAGGTAACGTGGAAGCCGGCGCGAAAAAAGCGGAGACCTGTAAGGCCTGCCACGGTGAGGGTGGCGCGAAGCCAATCCTGCCGGAATATCCGGTGTTGGCCGGGCAGCACGCTGATTATTTGGCCGCGGCACTTAATCAGTACAAATCCGGCAAGCGCAAAAACGCGCTGATGGTGGGTCTTTCAGCAGCGCTGTCAGCGCAGGATATCAACGACCTCGCCGCCTACTTTGCGGCGCAGAAGTCAGACTTGAAGAACAAGTACTAGACGCTGCCCCTGCTATGTGATGAAAAACCCGCCGATGGCGGGTTTTTTTTGGTGTCGGGATTTAACTTGGGATGAGTGAGAGTGCGCCATTGATTAGGCCCGAGTAATTCCAGATTTACCTCGGGGCACGAACCGCTAGCAGTGGTTCGGAAATCGAAATATCGCGAGGGACGAGTGGCTGGTTTCGGTGGCGCAACCAGAAAGAGTCAACATTGCTTCACTCCCTTCACTCCGCCGCATCCTTGCCTCTCGCGTCACCAGCCCCGACTGCCCGGAACGCCCTTGAATGGACCGGCCAACTTGCTGGTGATCCAGCCGCCGTAAAAATCGCCGGGCTGCGGCACCACCATTTGGCCATCGACGCTACAACCATCAAACGGCCCGGCATAAAAAGCGACGTGGTCGCGGAGCAGCGCAAACGCCGCGCTCGGGGTCGGATAGCTCCAGCCAACGCGGGGAAGCACAATGTCGCCGATCACGACGTCCCAATAGATCGCCGCGCCTTTCCATTCACAGAAGGAACTGCCGATGGCACGCCGTAGCACGCCCGGCGCAATATCTGCCGTCGGGATGTAATAGCTGGGGGGATGGCTGGTCTCGAGAGTTCGTATGCTCGCGCGCGTGTTGGCGACGATCACGCCAGCATGCTCGATCACGATGTGCGCGGCGCTTGGCTCGGCGATCGCGGGGCGGGGATAGGCCCAGACGCTTTCCTGCCCCGGCCCGGCCTGATCAGGCGGCGGCCTCATGTCAGCCTCAGGAGCGCTGTTCGGCAATCGTGCAACCGGCAGGCGCAATCGTGCGAAATGATCAATTTGGACATAGTCTTGTCGAGTTGGGGTTTGGGGCGCTGCTTAGCATAAATGCTCTAAGCGACTTTAGCCGAGAGGTTGGACCGCCAAACTTGGCTAGATCGTTTAATACCGCAAATTGCGGACACCCTGTTCATTTGGCTGCCAAGCACGTCAGATAAATCGACGCGTCAGGCGCTGTCCGTGCGCGCTGCGC
>Ga0209490_10006757_pt1 | contig 10305 bp, 9 predicted proteins | sample MAT06_FD_187209 | JGI IMG/M metagenome (GOLD analysis project Ga0209490, IMG submission 187209) | Freshwater microbial communities from Lake Fryxell liftoff mats and glacier meltwater in Antarctica - MAT-06 (SPAdes) (version 2) | ecosystem: Environmental > Aquatic > Freshwater > Ice > Liftoff...
CGAGCGAGGCAGCGGCGCGTAGCAGGTTAGCATCGAAAGTCTGCAAGGTCGCGAGCACCGAGACCACCACGAAAGGCACCGCGATCACGGTATGGCCCAGCACCAGGCCGGGCAGCGTGCCGGCGATGCCGATGAGCGAGAAGGCAAAGAACATCGCCGCTGCTGTCACGATGAAGGGCGTGACCATCGGCAGCGTCAGCAGCCCGACCAGCACGGCGCGGCCGCGGAACTGTCCCAGATGCAGCCCGATCGCCGCCATTGTGCCGAGCACCGTCGCCACGACCATCGTCAGCGAGGCCACGATCACGCTGTTTTTCGTGGCCAGCACCCAACGGCTTGAGGTGAAGAAATCCTCGTACCACCGAAGCGAGAACCCGCGGGGCGGGAAGGCCATCACCTCGGTCGGCGAGAAGCTGAGCCACATTGCGGCCAGCATGGGCAGCATCAGGAAGGCCAGGATCAGCGTGGTGACGACCGGCAGCGTCAGTTTCACAGCCGCGCTCCCGGCAGGCCCACGCCACCCGTGAGCACGCGCGCCACCGCCAGCACCGCGCCCGTCATCGCCAGCAGATACACCGACAGCGCCGCCGACATGCCCCAATTCACCTCGCGATTCATGAAATAGGCGATGAACCAGGCGATGAGCTGGTCGCGCTCGCCCCCCACGAGCGCTGGCGTGATATAGAAACCGACGGCGAGCAGGAATACCATCGCCCCACCCGCCAGCACGCCGGGCAGCGTCAGCGGCAGCCACACCCGGCGGAACGTCATCCAGCCGCCGGCGCCGAGCGAGGCACTCGCGAGCAGGTAGCGCCTGTCGAGCCGCGTCATCACGCTCACCATCGGCAGGATCGCGACCGGCAGCAGGACGTGGATGGTGGCGATCAGCACGGCGAAGCGCGTGCCGACCAACTGCATCGGCGCATCGAGAATCCCCAGCATTACCAGGGCATCGTTGATCGGCCCCTCACGGCTCAGCAGCGCGAACCACGCCGTGCTGCGCACCATCACCGAGGACCAGAAGGGGATCAGGACCAGCGTGAGCGCGATGGAGGACCACGGCGGAGAAAGCCGCGCAATGGTCGCCGCCACCGGATAGGCCAGCAGCACGCAGGTCAATGTCACGATCACGCTGACCGACATCGTGCGCCAGAACAGCGTGCGGTACACGGCCTGGTCGGGATCGACCGCGCGAATTTCGCCGGCGGGCGTGCGCGTCATGTCGATGGCGCGCAGCAGATACAGCGACGTCACCGGCCCGCCGGCGCGCTGGATAAGGCGCCAGGTCTCGGCCTCGCCCCAGCGGGGATCGAGGGCGATCAGAGCGGGCCTGAAGGGGGCCTGGAGATTGTCGCCGGCACGCGCCACGCGCAGCAGCAGCGTGCGCATGCCGGTGCGCTCGAAGTTGAGCCGCGCGGCAAGGTTGCCGATGCGCCGTTCCTCCAGCGCCGCCGCCAATTCGCGGGCGATGGCAGCGAAGGCGGCTTCCTCGGGCAGATCCCGCCCATCCCACCGCAGCAGCGCGGCGCGAGTCTGGGGCAGGGTCGTTGCCACTTCGGGATCGCGCAGTGCGGTGCCGAGCGTGACACCGACCGGCAGCAGAAAGGCGCCCAGGATCAGCAGCAGCAGCGGCGCGATCAGCGCCGCCGCCAGCCAATTCGTGCGCGCCTTCACCTGCTCAGCGGTTCAGCCAGGCGGCGAAGCGCTGTTCGAGGTCCGGGCCATTCTCCAGCCAGAACTCGGTGTTGATCTGCAGGCCGCCATCCTGGTGGTTCGTCATCATCAGGGGGTTGCGCGCACGCACGTCGGGATCGTTGGCGACGGCGGCGGTGACGGGGTTGATCGGCCAGGCCTTCGTCAGCTCCAGCAGCGGCGCGGGGTTGGTGATGTGCTCGATCAGCCGCATCCCGGCCGCCGCATTCTCGCTGCCACGGACCACCGCCCAATAGTCGAAAGCGAACAGCAGCGTGTTCCAGTTGAGGTTGTAGCGCGCGCCGCTGCGGATGGCGTTCGCCGTGCGGCCCACGAAGCCCACGGCGTAGGCCACCTCACCAGAGTTCACGAGCTCGATGGGCTGCTGACCGCCGGTCCAGAAATGCAGGTTGGGACGAATGCGGTCGAGGGCGGCGAAGGCGCGTTGCTGCCCGGCTGGTGTGGCGAGCACGCGATACACATCGGCGGCCGGCACGCCATCGCCCAGCAGTGCGATCTCGAGTGTGATGCGTGCGCCGCGGCGCAGCGTGCGGCGGCCGGGGAAGCGCTGCGTGTCCCACAATTCCTGGAAGTTAGCCGGTCCGCTCGGGTTGCGCGTGGTGTCCCAGAACACGGAGACGCCCCAGCCGATGGCGCCCGCACCGCAGGTGCTGGTGCCGCCCGGCATGAACTTCGCGCGGTCCACCACGGACCAGTTGATGCGCTCGAAGATGCCATCCTCGCAGCCGCGGATCAGGTCCGGCGCCTCGACCATCACCACATCCCAGGTGACGTTGCGGGCCTGCACCATCGCGCGGATGGGGCCGACATTGTAGTCATAGGCGCTGTCCACGATGGGCTGGCCGAAGGTTGCAAACAGCGTGCGCCGCATGTGGTCCTGCAACGCGCCGCCGCCGGCGACGATCGTGAGGTCCCGCGCCGCGGCCGGCGTTGCCGCCACCAGCCCACCGAGCAGCAGCCCGGCCAGGCTTGCCATCCATCCGTTCATTGTTCGCACTCCCCTGCTTGGTTGATCGCCCCGGCGGGCGTGATGTGCCAGCCGGTATTCTTCTTGCGATAGTAGGTGTTGAGCAAGCGTGTCGTCACCTGCCCTGGCCGGCCATCGCCTACCGGCGCGCCATCGATTCGCGTCACCGGGAACAACCCGCAGGAGGTGGCGGTGAGGAACACCTCCGCCGCCCCGCGCAGTGCCGCCGGCGACAGCCGCCCGTAGCGCGCGGGGATGCCAAGCTCCTGCGCGATCTCAAACATGGAGCGGCAGGAGATACCGGGCAGCACGCCGGAATCGGGCGAGATCAATTCACCATCCACCAGCGCCACCACGTTGAAGCCAGGCGCCTCCGCAACATCGCCTGTGTGGGTCAGCAGGATCGGCACATCGCCGCCGGCATCCTGTGCCGCGAAGGTGGCGCGCAGGAAGTCGCCCCAATGGCTGTTCTTCCACAGCGGGTTCACCGAGGCCGAGGCAATGCGCGGCACCTCGGGCACGACCATCGCATGCTGACCGCGGCGCATCTGCGCCGGCTGTCCACGCAGCACCAGCGGCGTGACGGTGGCGAAGAACCTGTTGCGCGACAATCGCGGATCGCGCGTGCCGGGCACCGTCATGCCGCGCGTGCAGGCGAAATACACAAGCGAATCCTCAAGCCCGCTGTCGCGTACCAAGCGGGCCAGGATCGCGCGGATTTCGTTGCGAGTGAGCCGCGGATCCAGCCGCAGCCCGGCCATCGAGGCGAAGAATCGGTCGAGATGGTCTTCCAGCCGGAAGAAGCCGCCGCGCCAAGTATGGACCACGTCATAGGTCATGTCGGCATACATCAGGCCAAGGTCGCGCACCGGAATCCGCGCCTCATCGAGTGGCACCACCGCGCCGTCGACATAGCCGAGCGCACGGCTGAAATCGGCAGTCTCCACGGTGAGGTGCGTCGGCACCTCCAACTCCTCGTCCATTCGTCACTCCTTGCTGGCTCACGATAGAGCGAGCGCGGCGCGGGTCAAATGCGGCGCTTGCGGAGGTGTCGCGCGCATCGTAAGCGCGCCGGGTGTTTGACCTTATCCCGCCCCCTGTCCTGTTCTTCGCCCTTGGCGCGCTGGCCGCCGCGCTGCGTTCCGACCTGCATCTGCCCGATGCGCTGGCCAAGGCTTTGTCGGTCTATCTGATGGTCGCGATCGGGCTGAAGGGTGGTGCTGCGATCGCGACTCCGGGCGCGAGCCAAGGCCTGCCGGGCGCGCTTGCCGTTGGGATCGCGCTGTCCTTCCTGCTACCGGTGCTGGTCTTTGGGCTGCTGCGCGCGGCCTCGCACCTGGATCGTGAAACCGCGGCGGCGGTGGCGGGCCATGACGGTTCGGTCAGCGTGGTCACCTTCGCCGCCGCGATCGGTGCGCTGCTCGACGACATGGTGGCCTATCGGCGGGTCGATGATGGCAAGATCGGGCGCGACATCTCGCTGTTCCACCGCACCGGCTAGCCGAATCCGCGACGCGTGGCTGCTGCGCCAGGCGACCCGTGATATTCTGGCCTCGCAGTCGGCCGTGAAAGTGGCCGCAACCCTTACGTGACCTCGCTGAACTGCAACGCTGCGAGCCGCGCGTAAAGCCCGCCCTCGCGCACCAGCGCCTCATGCGTGCCGCTCGCGACGATGCGCCCGGCTTCCAGCACGATGATGCGATCGGCATTGCGCACCGTGGCCAGGCGATGCGCCACCACCAGCGTGGTACGGCCGCGCGAAAGCGTCTCCAGAGCGCGCTGCACCGCCTGCTCGCTCTCCGAATCGAGCGCGCTGGTCGCCTCGTCCAGCAGCAGGATCGGCGCGTCGCGCAGGATGGCCCGCGCGATGGCGATGCGTTGGCGCTGCCCGCCCGAGAGCGTCACGCCGCGCGCGCCGAGATGCGTGGCGTAGCCCTGCGGCAGGCCCGCGATGAAGCCATCCGCCGCGGCGGCCTCGGCGGCGGCGGCGACTTCGGCGTCGGTGGCGTCTGGTCGGCCGTAGCGGATGTTCTCGGCGACCGAGGTGGAGAAGATCGCGGGCTCCTGCGGCACGAGCCCGATCCGCCGCCGCAGCTCGGCGGGATCGACGGCGGCGATATCCACGCCATCGATCGTGATGCGGCCCGATTGCGGGTCGTAGAAGCGCAACAGCAACTGAAACACGCTGGTCTTGCCGGCGCCGGAGGGGCCGACCAGCGCCACCGTCTCGCCCGGCTCGATGGTGAGCGCGAATTTGTCCAGCGCGGGTGTCTCCGGCCGCGTCGGGTAGCTGAAGCGCACGCCCTCGAACCTGACCCGGCCGCGCGCGGGCTGGGGCAGGCTCAGGGGGTTTGCGGGCGCGGCGATGGCCGGCGTGGCGGAAAGGATATCCAGCAGCCGGTCGGCGGCCGCCGCGGCGCGCTGGATCTCGCCCCACAGTTCGCTCATCGTCGAGGCCGAGCTCGCCAGCAGCACGGCGTAGAAGACGAAGGCGGAAAGCTCGCCGCCGGTCATGCGCCCCGCCACCACGTCATGCCCGCCGACCCAGAGGCTGAAGGTGATGGCGCCGAAGCCGAGCAGGATGACGATCAGCACCAGCATCGCGCGCGTGGCGATGCGCGTCAGCGCGGCGGTGACCGAGGCCTCGACCTCCCGCCCGAAGCGCGCGCGGTCCTGCGCCTCATGCGTGAAGGCCTGGACGATGCGAATGCCATTCAGCATTTCCTCGGCCGTCGCGGCAAGGTCTGCCACGCGTTCCTGCGCGAGCTTGGAGAGCCTGCGCTCCTTCCGGCCGAACACCACCAGCGGCACGATTACCAGCGGCAGCACCACCAGTACGATGCCGGCGAGCTTGGAGCTGGTCAGCAACAGCATGGTCAGGGCGCCAAGCCCGGTGAAGGCATTGCGCAGGCCCATCGAGATGGCCGAACCGATCAGCGATTGCAGTAGCCCGACATCCGCCGTCATGCGCGAGAGGATGTCGCCGGTGCGCGCGGTTTCAAAGAAGCTCGGCGAGAGCTTCAAGACGTGGTCGAAAACGCGCTGGCGCAGATCCGCCGCCACACGCTCTCCCAGCCAGGAGACAAAGTAGTAGCGCGCGGCCGTGGCGAGGGCGAGCAGCGCCACGACGCTGCCCATGAAGACCGCCGCCGAGTCGAGCCCCGTGGTGCCGCCGGCGAAGCCGTCATCGATCAGGCGGCGCAGCCCCTGGCCGAGCAGCAGCGTCAGCGCCGCCGCCAATAAAAGCGCTGCGCCAGCGCCGAGCGCGCGAAGCATATAGGGCCGCAGCTGTGGCAGCAGCAGGCGGAGCGAGAGGATGGGGGCGCGCGGTGTTGGGGTGCTCACAATCCGAAAATGGCGCCCCCACCGGCGCGCGGCAAGACTACTTCAGGAAATCGGGTTCCAGCAGGCGGGGCAGCAGCAGCGCCATGTCGGGCCAGAAGATCAGCAGCGCCAGGACGCCCAGCATCGGCAGCAGCATGATGCAGGTGTCCTTGAACACATCCACCACGCGCAAGCCCGCGATGGAGCAGGAAATCAGCAGGCACAGCCCATAAGGCGGCGTCACCAGCCCGAAGGCGAGGGAGACAATGCTGATCATCGCGAAATGGATGGGGTGCATGCCCGAAGCCGCCGCGATCGGCTGCAGAATGGTGCCCACGATGATGATGGCAGGAATGGCATCGAGAAAGCAGCCCACCACGAGGAATACGCCGGCGATGAAAAACCCTGTGGCTATGATCCCCATCTCCCAGGTGGAGACGCCGGCGAGCAATCCTTCGGGAATCTTGTAGAAGGCCAGCAGCCAGCCGAAGGCGCTGGCCGTGCCGACGCAGAACAGTGTGATGGCAGCGAAGCGGCCGGTCTCGCTGAACGCGTTGTACAGGCCCTTCATGTCGAGCTCGCGATAAACCACCAGCGACAGCACGCCGGCATAGAGCACCGCGATGCAGGCCGCTTCCGTCGCCGTGAACCAGCCGAAGACCTTGCCGCCGATGATGATGAACGGTGTCATCAGCGCCGGGATCGAGATGAACAGGGCGTAGCCAAGCTCGCCCCAGGTGGCCTTTGGGTAGGTCGGATAGCCGCGCCGCTTCGCATAGACATGCACGGTCGCCATCTGAACCAGACTCAGCAGCAGCCCGGGCAGGATGCCGGCCAGGAACAGCCCGCCGATCGAGACCGTCAGCACGCCACCCCAGACGATCATCAGGATCGAAGGCGGAATGACTACGGCGAGCACGGCGGAGACCGCCGTGATGGCGACGGAGAAGCTGTCGTCATAGCCCTCCTTGCGCTGCGCCTCGATGAACAGCTTGCCCTGGCTGGCGGCATCCGCCGTCGAACTGCCGGAGATGCCGGCGAAGAAAACCGATAGCACGACATTGATCTGCGCCAGCCCGCCCGGCAGGTGTCCGACCAACGAGCGCGACAATCGTACCAGCCGGTCCGTGATGCCCCCCGCCGTCATCAGGTTCGCTGCCAGCAGGAAGAACGGCACGGCAAGCAGGATGAAGGAGTTGTAGGAGTTGAACGTCTCCTGCACCAGGATCATCGGCCAGAGCCGGTCCTCGATCAGCAGCGGCGGCAGGCAGGCGAGGCCGAGCGACACGGCCACCGGAATGCGCAGCGCCAGCAGCGTGAAGAAAACGCCAAACAGCAGCCAGGCGGCATCGCCGGTGGCCAGAGAATTGCCGCCCATCAGCGTGATTCACCCTCGCCGTGCAGCAGTATCTGGAAGTCATCCCACATCCGTTCGCCGGCAAAGAGCAGCCAGGTGACGCCGGCGATCGGCCAGGCCATGTGGATCGTCCAGAGTGGCAATTCGGCCAGCTCGCTGATGCGGTACCAGGCCGTATCGGTGAATTCCCAGCCATAGATCACGAAGATCAGCGCGAAGCCCAACACCGCACTGCCCGCCAGGATATCCATCGCCGCCTTTGTCCGGCCGTGCAGCTTGTCGAACAGATCGACGGTGAAATGCGTGCCCTCCCGCACCCCGATCGTCGCGCCGATCATCACCATCCAGACCAGCAGGAAGCGCGATGCCTCCTCGGTCCAGATGTAGCGCGGCAGCAACTCGGTGAAGCGGGAGAAGATTTGCATCGAAACAGGAATGATGATGATGGCGACGGTCATGACCAGCAGCAGGTCGAGCAGTCTTGCATAGGCTTGAGTGAAGCGGCGAAACACGCCACGCGCGCCATGGGGCGCCATGCGGGGATATCCTTCGATAGCGGCAGGGGCGAAGGCGGCGGGGTGGCGCTAGCCACCCCGCCCTGTCGATTACGCAGTCAGCGCGTTGATGCGGCCGTAGATGCCCTCGGCATCGATTTCACGCGCATAGGTGGCCATCACCGGATTCACGGCGGCGTTCATCTGCGCGCGCTCGGTGAAGGGTACGCGGCGCAGCCGCCCGGCGGTTTCGAGCGCGGCCACCTTCTGCTCATCCTCGGTGCTCTCCGCGACGCGGCCGAAGGTACCGGCCTCGCGGCCCGCGCGCTTGATCGCATCCTGCAATTCGCGCGGCAGGCGGGCCAGAGTCTGCACCGAGAAGCATAGTGGGCGGACTGTGATGGCGTGCTGCGTCATCAGCAGGTTCGGCCCGACCTCATAGAAACGCATCTGCTCGACGCCCGCGGCCTCGTTCTCGCCGGCCTCGATGACGTTGTTCTGGATGGCGTTGTAGACCTCGTTATACGCAATGACTTGCGGCGCCATGCCGATGGCCTGGAAGGTGCGGCTCCAGATCGGCGCGCCCTGCACGCGGATGCGAAGGCCGCGCAGCTCCGCCATGTTGCGCGCCGGGCGGTTGGAGAAGATGTTGCGGATGCCTCCGCCGGCATAGCCGATCAGCGCCACGCGCGCGCGGCGCTCCACCTCATCGGCCACCGGCTTGAGCAAATCCGCATCCAGCACCTGGTTCCAATGCGCGAGGTCACGGAACAGGAAAGGCGCGTCGATGAAGGGCGCGGCGCGGCTGAAGGTGGACATGTGGGCGGGGCTGACGATGGCGTAGTCCACGGCGCGCCCGGCCGACATGTATTCGAAGAACTGCTTCTCGAGGCCGAGCGAGCTGTTCTTGTGCATGACGAAATTCACGGGCTGCCCGTAATACTGCTTCACGAGCTCCTCGAACCGCGTCATGCAGCGGTTGAAGACGTGTTCGTCGTTGAACTGGCTGGCGCCGTTCAGCGTGATCGGAGCCTGGGCGCGTACCAAATGGGGCGCCGCGAGCAGGCCGGTGGTGGCGGCAATGCCGCCGAGAATGGCACGACGTTGCATGGACGTATTTCCTTCTATGCCCGGGTCGTTGCCCGGGGTCGGGGGGAGGCTAGCGCGCCTTTGGGGCGTTTGGAAACCACCCAGTTACCCCACCCATTTCATCAGGTGCCGCGCAGCGAGGCAGAGCACGCCGTGCTGGTTGCGCACCTCGCAGGCGGCCTCCGACCGCCCGCGCGCAGCGTCGAGACTGTCGATGCGATAGGTGGCGAGAAGCGTGTCGCCGATGAAGGCCGGCGCGAGGAACCGCACGCGATCATAACCGAGCGAGACCGGCACCCCCTCCGCGCCATCCGCCATCGCGCGATGCGCGATCTCGGAGGCGGTGGTGGAGAGCAGGCCCAGCACCAGCGCGCCATGCGCGATGCGCTGGCCGAACGCGGTCTTTGCCGCGTAATCCGCATCGACATGCAAAGGATCGTGATCGCCGGTGATTTCGGCGGCCAGCAGGAAGTCGCGCTCCGTCAGCGTCTTGGTGAAGCGCGCTTCGGCGCCGGAGTCGAGGCCGAGCCTCATCCGAATAGCGCAGCAAGGCGCGGCGAGGCGGGTTTGCCCGGCTTCGTGGCCAGCTCCGCCGCCAGCCCCATGCGCGGCGCGGCGAACAGCCTTGCATCCATCATGCGCAGATCGGGCGAGATGGCGGGGCGAAAGCCCATCCGGGCGGCGACGCCTTCCACCGTCAGGCCGGGCGCGATCTCGATCATCTCGGGCCCCGCTGCGCCGAGGCGGAACACGGCGCTTTCAGTGACATAGAGCACGGGTTGGCCGCGCTCAGCGGCATAGGGACCGGAGAAGGTCACCTGCTCCACCTTCGCCACCGCCTTGGGCTTGCCGCCTGCCGTCAGCGTGCCGCCGAAGATCACCGATTTCGCATTCTGGCTGATGTTGATGAAGCCACCCGGGCCGATCAGCTTGTTACCGAAACGGCTGACATTGACGCACCCCTCGGCATCGAATTCGGCAAAGGAGAGAAAGGCGAGGTCGATGCCACCGCCATCGTAGAAGTCGAACTGGTAGGGCTGATCCACCTGCGCATCGGGGTTCATTGCCGCACCAGCCTCATTGCCGCTGGCCGGAGCGCCGCCGATGTTGCCTTGTTCATTGGTCAGGCAGATGGCGTCCAGGCAGCCCTCCTCCGCCGCCACATTGGCGATGCCGGTGAAGATGCCGGAGCCGAGATTGCAGACGGCGCGAGGGAACAATTCAAGCGCGCCGCGCCGCGCCACGATCTTGCGCGCATCCAGCGGCAGCACGGGGATATCGTCCAGCGGGATGCGGAACTCGCCCGAATAGGCGGCGGAGTAGGGTGTCGCGAAGGTCTGCGCCTGGTCCGGCACCACCAC
>Ga0209490_10006761_pt1 | contig 10304 bp, 8 predicted proteins | sample MAT06_FD_187209 | JGI IMG/M metagenome (GOLD analysis project Ga0209490, IMG submission 187209) | Freshwater microbial communities from Lake Fryxell liftoff mats and glacier meltwater in Antarctica - MAT-06 (SPAdes) (version 2) | ecosystem: Environmental > Aquatic > Freshwater > Ice > Liftoff...
CAAGCTGATGTTGTGACGCTGCCCATCGCATTGGCGACCTTACAGGCCGGGCCGCGTGCGCTTACGGAGTGGAATATGGTCATGGCTGGATCGGTCATCACAGTGCTGCCAATCTTGGTGGCGTACCTGCTGGCACAGCGCTGGTTTGTCTCCGGCGCGATCTCCAGCGGGATTAAAGGTTAGGTTTCGTCAAGCGACGAAATGCGCTTGTTTAGTTAGAGAACAGCTTATATTGAAAGGTTTGAGTTATGTTACGCCGTCTATTGTTTTTGCTCGTAGGTGTGTGCTTACTGTTCGTTTTACCCGCTGCCGCGCAGGATGGAACGACGATCCGCTATTTTACCTTTTCCGCCGCGCCAGATCATCTTGAAGATTTGGACACTATCATTACCGCCTTTGAAACAGAAAATCCGGGCATCACAGTCGAAGTAGAAACAGCTCCCTTCGCCGATTACTTTACTTTGTTACAAGCCGGGGTTGCCAGCGGCGATGCACCGGATGTGTTTGAACTCAACTACGAGAACTTCGTCACCTATGCTGCCAACGGTGTGCTGCTGGATGTCACAGACATGATGAATGCCGAAGCGCCTTTCTATCCCCGCGCATTGGAAGCCTTCCAATACGACGATCAGCAGTTAGCGCTCCCGGCGACATTCTCAACGGTGCTGCTGTTCTACAATGCGGATTTGTTCGACGCAGCAGGCATTGAGTATCCCACCGAAGAATGGACATGGGACGATGCTCGGACTGCGGCGGAAGCCATCCACGCATTAGGCGATGATACATGGGGTGTTTTCTCGCCTGTCCAGTTCTGGGAGTTCTATAAGAAAGCCGCACAGAATGGCGAATGCAGCTTCTTCAATGCGGAGATGACCGAATCGACCATCAATTCAGAAGCCTGCGTGAGTACGCTGGAAATGATGGTCAGCTTTATGACTGACGGCCTGATGCCGACTGCGGCTGAACTATCGGGTGTCTCTGACTCCGAATTGTTCCTGAGCGGCAAACTGGGGATGCTCGTTACGGGTATCTGGATGTTCGGCGCGTTCCAGGACGCAACCTTTAATTGGGATGTCCAAATTGAGCCGATGATTAACCAACACGCCCATCACTTCTTCGCAAACGGCGTAGCTGTTTCCGCCACCACCGAAAATGCCGAAGCAGCAGCAGCCTGGGCAACCTTCCTCGCTTCCAGCGAAACCGCCGCAAATGTACGCGTCGAGAGCGCATGGGAACTGCCAGCACTGGACGAACCCGCATACTTTGAAGCCTACTTATCACAAACACCGCCTGCTAACCGCGCTGCTGTCTTCACCGCGCTGGAAAGCCCAGTGACTCCGCCCGTCATTGAACGGCAGAACGAGATGCAGGATGCCGTTAACGCCCTACTAACCCAGGTAGCTGATGGCGAACTCACCGCACAAGAGGCACTCGACCAAGCCAAGACCGAACTTGACGCGCTCATTCAATAAACCGCAAACCGCATCATGAAGTAACTATTTATAGGGGCAAAAACTATTTTGCCCCTATAAATAGCGAAATTTTTCAAAATTGTTTAATTGAGCTTATTTTTAAATGAACTTCACCAGCCCGTGTGCCTCCCCTTACCAATGGTGGTCAGATGTATGATTGATTTACAGCAACGCAGCATCGACATTATTCGTGCAGGTCAATTTGACGGTGCGTATGCTGCCTGCCTCAGCTTTTCGCAATATGGTTATTCTTGGCTGCGTGATGGTACATGGATTGCTTATGGGATGCATGCCGTTGGTCAAACCGAAAGCGCCCGTGCCTTCCACCAATGGGCAAGCCGCACTTTGATTGGGTATGCCAATAAAGTAGACCTGCTTTTAGCCAAAATCGCGCAAGGTGACGCACTAACGGATGACGATTTTTTGCCAACCCGCTTTGAACTTGATGGGCATATCGGGCAGGAAGAATGGCCGGATTTCCAGTTAGATGGTTACGGAGCATGGCTGTGGGGATTAGTTGAGTTCGTCAGGACACACGGCGATGAGGAGCTTTGGCAAGCAGCGCGTCCCGCCGTTGCAATCGTCGCACGCTATATAACCGCGCTCTGGCAATCGCCCAATTACGACTGCTGGGAAGAACATCGTCATCATATCCATACCGCAACACTTGCTGCGCTTTATGGCGGCTTGTGCGCGGTGCAATCCCTAGAATCGGAACTCATTCCCGCCGGACTGCCAGAAGCGATACGCGATTTCGTATTGACGAAGGCTGTTGCGTCGGACGGTCATTTTATGAAATATTTGGGCAATGATGCGGTGGATGCCAGCCTTTTATGGATAGCGCTCCCTTACAAATTAGTGGATGTAAACGATCAACGGTTTTTGGCAACGTTAGAAAAAATCGAGCGCGATATTTATCGCCCCGGCGGCGGAGTGTACCGCTATCGCGCTGATACATATTATGGTGGTGGCGAATGGCTACTGCTGACCTTATGGCTGGCATGGGCTTATATTGAACTAGGTCGCCATCAAGAAGCAGGCAGCCTAATCGACTGGGTCGAGTCACAAGCGGCACTATCCGGTGAAATGCCGGAACAGGTTTCCGGGCATTTGTTAGCCGGGGACTATTATAAAGAGTGGGTGACACGCTGGGGAGAGCCGGCAACCCCGCTTTTGTGGTCACACGGGATGTATCTCCTGCTAAAGTCGTCGCTTTCGCAAAATCGCTGATGAAGGGTCGTTCACAATGTTAGAGATTATCCACAAACCTCATGGTCAAGAACATCCCTATGAGCAGCTCCCAGAAGAGCGTTTCCCGCGTCAGCCATTGGCAGATGAGCGTTTTATCATCGGGATTGTCACACGGCCTGCGGGTGCTGCCAGCAAAGTAGCCCTTCATTATGTTCTAGGCGAGCAGCCAGAAAGTATCATCCCTGCCGAACAGCAAATTGATTGGCAGCAAAAACAGGAAGAAGGCGTTGGCGCGGAATTTTTGGAACGGCTGATCCGTGTTGAGCAGGATGTCTGGCAGGTGCAGCTTACCGCGCCGCCTTACGGGCAAACACTGACCTATTGGCTCGAAGCCGAAGGGGTGACGACAGAAAGTTTCGTGCTGCACGGGGAAGTATGGCAAACGGATGAGGCTATAATGCCAGCAATCAAACTTAATTTGCACACGGCGACATCTGCCAACGCGCCGACCATTCAAAAAGTTGAATGGCTTACTGATGGCATACATAAACGCCGAGTCCGCTTAACCTTCCCGTGTAAGCCGGATGAACGCTTTTTCGGTCTGGGTGAGCGCTTTAATGCCCTTAATCAACGCGGCAACATCATTGATGTGCGGGTTTACGAGCAGTACAAAAATCATGGACAGCGCACCTATATGCCTATCCCATTTTTACTCTCTTCAGCAGGTTATGGTCTCTACATCGAGAGCAGTCGATGGATGCAGTTTGACCTCGCTGCTACAGCATCCGACTCTTGGACGCTCGAAGCAGATTTAGGGGGCGATGAGACCTTATCGCTGCATGGCTTCACAGGCAGTGACCTGCTCGACATTATCGCGCAGTTCACGCAGATGACTGGTCCCGCCGCGCTGCCACCAGAATGGGCTTTCGGTTTATGGATGAGTAGCAACGAATGGAACTCGCAGGCGCGTGTTGAAAAAGAGGTGCAGACTTCCCTCGATTATGGTATTCAGCCTGCGGTTGTTGTGATCGAAGCGTGGAGCGATGAAACCACGTTCTATATCTGGAATGATGCCGAATATACACCGCGTCCCGGCTCAGAAGCCCCTTCCTACGCCGATTTCAACTTTCCATCAGGCGGCAAATGGCCTGATCCAAAAAGCATGGTGGATCGTCTGCATACACAGGGAATAAAACTCCTACTCTGGCAGATTCCCATACTAAAGGTATTAGAGCAACCTCACGCTCAACATCAAGCCGACCATGAATACTTTGAAAATTCAGGCTTTGGTGTGCGCGAAGCTGATGGCAGTTTGCATAAAGTACGCCCGTTCTGGTTTCGTAATGGCTACATTTGGGATGTGACAAACCCAGTAGAGCGCGATTGGTGGCTGAATAAACGTGCTTACTTATTGGATGAGATAGGTATTGATGGCTTTAAGACCGATGGTGGTGAGCATCTATGGGGCGCAGAAACGCGCTTTGCTGATGGACGGCGCGGCGATGAATTATGGAATGAATATCCTCAGCACTATACCGCAGCCTATTACGATTTCGCCAAAGCAAAACGAGACGGCATCACCTTCAGCCGAGCCGGATATACGGGTTCCCAGCGTTCACCGCTCCATTGGGCTGGCGACGAAAATTCCACTTGGGAGGCGTTCCAACATTCGATTTTGGCAGGACTGAACGCGGCTGTATCGGGTATTTCATTTTGGGGATGGGATTTTGCTGGCTTTAGCGGCACGATTCCCACAGCCGAATTATATCTACGTGCGGCGGCGATGGCAGTATTTTGTCCAGTGATGCAGTACCATTCAGAATACAATCCGCAGCGCGACCCCAGCCGAGATCGCACACCTTGGAACATTCAGGCGTTAACAGGCGATGAGCGCGTAATACCCATCTTTAAACAATTAATGGCTGTACGGGAACGCTTAATTCCCTACATCTGGCAAGAAGCCCAGCACAGCGCATCCAGCGGTGAGCCGATGATGCGCCCATTGCAACTGTGGCACAGCCAGGCTTCCCCCTATCAATACTACTTTGGGCGTGATTTGCTTGTTTGCCCGGTAATAGAAGCGGGTGTTTCGCAAGCGGTCTGTTTTCTGCCGTCCGGTGAATGGGTTGATTTCTGGACAGGTGAGCCGTTTCAAAATGGCGGATTTGTTGAGGTTAATGTTCCACTTGATCGTATCCCTGTCTTCAGAAGGAATATTTCGTGATAGCTGTTGTGTATAGGCGGGAAGTTCCTAATCATTCGCCTAGGTACTTGGTTTCTTCCCATTCTAAAGGTGAGATATTCAGACGCTATCTGATACAAGAATATTCTATTTTCACGCTTGACGCTTAAGTAGCCGACTGGTAAACTATTCGCAAGTTAGGCCCCATCGTCCAGCGGTCTAGGACAACACCCTTTCAAGGTGTGGACACGGGTTCGAGTCCCGTTGGGGTCATCAGATTGGACGTAGTCCGAACATTGACCAGCCATCGCGCTGGTCTTTGTTTTTCCCTCAAAACCACTACCTTTCCGCACGCGATCTGTCACTTGTTTCAGATACCCGAACGGTGGCAGCAATTCCATCCGCCGTATGGTTCCCTTCGGGCAAACAACCACCCGATAGACCATTTCATGCAGCAGCTTCTTTTGACTGCTGCGTTCCAGCTTGTTATACAGTATACCACTTTTGCAATGACCGTGAGTGCTGCGTCTAAATTTGCGATATGGACATCATTGTGTGCCTGCAACGACTCCAGCGCATGACGCAGGGTACGCCGCCGATCTTGCCATTCCGACCACAGATTTTCCCAGACCCGATCTGTGATTTTACCAATGGTGTACAGTCGCAGCGCCCGCGCCTCTTCTTCATCAATATCCTTCAATTTTCGTTCGAGGTCGGCACGCTGGTCGGGACGCATCCGTCCTAATTTGTCGGCAATCTCATCGTTGTAGCTATTCCGAATGAGCGGAATCATTTCAGGATCAACCTGAATTTTCACCAGTTCATAAGGTATCTGCTCATCCACTGTTCGGCACAGGATATTGACACCACTGCTTTCGATGCAGTAGTAGGATGTACCACCTCCCGAACGTCCGGCATTAGGGGTTGATCCAGTCAAGCGCAAAACTCTGCCATCATCCAACTCAACATAGACTAAACCGCGCAGCAGATAATCATGAACCTTGCCACCACTTTTGCGGTGTTTCTGACGTGCCGCAAGAATGGCAAGACCCTGTTCAAATTCCTCCGTGGTCACCAGTGGTTTCCACTGCCCCTGCACGGTTTTTGGCGGGATGTTAGCTTTCTCACTGACGACCCAACCGGCATAGAACCAGTTATTCAAGATGCGCGACAGTCCATTGGCTGCTTCTTTGCGCCTCCCACGCGCATTGACTGTGACGAAGGGACGACCACTCCGAAAACGATAGCCGCGAGCATGAAGTTCCTCACAAATTTCGGCGAGGGTGTACTGGTCGGTCAACAGCAAATCCCAGGCGGTGCGCCACACTTTGAACTGTTCGGGGTCTGGCTCAATCCAGCGGTTATAGCGCCCGGCACGGGTCTTGTCGATTTGTTCCGTCTTTTCTTCACAGTTGAGATACCCATCCGGCGCTTTGCCAACAAAACCACCCGTCCGCAGTTTGGCGTGCAATCCACCGGTAACACGCTGACCGAGCTTAATGGACTCACGCCGTGCGAGTGTAAACGACAGGCTGACCAGAATACGGTCATCCGGGTCAATCGGATCGAGGTCAGGATAGTCAGCGAACCGTACTGCAATGCCCAGCCCATGCAGTGCATCAAGCGCTACCAGTGCCTCGGCATCGTTGCGCCCAAAACGCTCGGCGTTCTCGACGGCAACATGTGAGAAGCAGCCTGCACGCGCATCCTCTAACATACGCTGGTATCCCGGTCGATTATCCGCATAGCGACCACTCAGGTTGTCAATATATTCATTGAAGACCGGCAGGTCGGTACGCTCAAATAATGACCGCTCAATCGCATGACGCTGGCGGCGCTGGGAATTCTCTGGATTCTGGGCATCTTCACTGCTGGTTCGCAGATAGACTGCCCAACCCGGTTTAGGCGGCAACCGCTTACTGTTTCGACGACTCATAAGACCCTATCATCATGACTTTGCCTGAGCTTACACCAAAATGTTATGGCTGTGTTTTTTGCGTCTGAATGGCACTGACTGCCGTTTGATTAGACGGCGGGTTCGTGGCGGGTTCGTCCGTTGTTTTGTCCTGACTTTTTACTAGGATTTCTGCAACTCGGATTACACGCAGCAGCATATCTTCCGGTTTTTGTGGTTTTGTGACTTTAGAGGGCATGGGGCTGCTCCTCCAAAACCGATTGTTTTTCCTTCAGCGCATTCGCAATCCAGGCATAGAGGTCACCGCCTTGCAGGTAGAACTCGCCTACATCTTTGCCCTGCGGCACTCGAATAGGACGAAAGCGCGACGAGAGGGAGAGCAGGCGATTTGCCCCTTTTTCACCTGCCGCATCACGATCATAAGCAACGAGAATGGTATGGCAGTGAGTCAGTTCTGCATACCAGCGTGAACTGAGGATCGCGGTGGCACTGCTCAAGGTCACAGCAGCTGTCAGATCACCGGTTTCCTGCCGCGCCAGCAGCGCGTCGAATTCACCTTCGCAAAATAAAGCCACATCCCGGCTTGCTAACTGGTCTGCGCCATACAAGCCGTTGACGTTGCCGCCTTTAATCTGCTGATATTTCGGTGTGCCATAAGCGCGACGGACTTTCACCGCCCAGAGCGCATCCGCCGCAAACCAGGGGATCGTAATCCCACAGGGGACATCCATCCCTTCCAGCACCCGCCAACTGCGGAAGTCGCCCGGCACATAACCCAATCGGGCGGTACGTATCGTGCGCGTCGTCAAGCCTCTGCCGGTCAGGTAATTCAGTGCTGGTTCACCCACTTCCGACCACAGCATTTCTTCCGCCTGGCTGACAATGCGTTCTGCCCGATGCTGCCAGTTCCATTCCGGCGGTTCGGCGGGAGATTTCAGACATTTACGCTCGGCTGGTACAGCCGTTGGCGCAGGTTCGCCTAATGCCCGCAGGGCTTCGACAAAGCTCAAGCGGCGGTAGTGAGTGAGCCAGTCCAGCGCATCGCCACTGGTATCACAGGCTCCGAAACAGCGGTAGCCATTCGCCCAGACCGCCAAGCTGAAGCCCTTGTGTTCATTGTGGAAGGGACACTTCCATAAATAAGCGCGTCCGCCGCGCAGCGGGGCGGGTCCTAAATCCTGCTCGACCAGTCGGCGCAGATCGCAGTGTTCCTTCAAATGTTGGGTATCCACCATGCTTTCTCTCTCCATGAATTTCGTCACGCCTGTGACAAAAGCCAAAATGACAAAATTCGATTTATGGCGCAGCCGTGACAGAATCGGCTTCAATCAATTCATATTTCTCCGGTGGACGACCCCGCCCGCTGTAAGCGTTCTGGACACGGATGATGCGCCCATCGTCTTCCAGCGCCTTGAGGGACTCCAGCACCGTCTTACGCGGCGCACGCAGGGTGCGGTACAGGTCGCGTACCGTCGCGCTGCCGCCGCAGGCTTTGAGCAGACTCAATACACGATTTTCCAGCCGTCCTTCTTCGTTCTCGCCTAAATCCGCCAGCAGGCGGTGAGCAGATGCCCGCCAGTCTTCGACGATCTGCTGGGCGCGATACCAGTGGGCAGCTGTCACCTTTGGGTGTGGCAGCCCGCCATCTTCGTCTGCCCAGTCCATTGCCGCCAGCAGCGTTGCTACTTTAATTGCCTGTACATGCAAGCGTCCGTAAACGGCGCGGAGGCGATCATCCAGTGATGAGCTGGGTGCGGTCATTGACCGCAGCGCCTGTTCGTAGGCATGGCAAGAAGTCCAGATATCCGCCGACAGCGACCAGGCTTCGCTGGTTTTCTTCTCACCGAGCGCATCGGGGATGGGTGGTTCGGGCAGGCGTTCATGTAAACGACGCAAACGGTTCGCCAGTTCGGTGGGGGTCTGGCTGTCTTTCGGAGCAGACCGTTCCTTATAATCGGGTTCGGGCGTGAGCAGTCCAAAGCGGGCGAGATTGCCATTGAACCAGTCCGCCGACGACAGCGCCGACGATAGTTCGGCAGGTGTTGCCGCACCGAGAATGGACAGTGCCGCGTCGCGGATGACGACCAGCCCTTTGTTGTTGGTATTGCTGTCGAGATAGGGTGGGCAGTCGTAAAGGGTCATGATGAGTTCTTTCAAGCCCGCCATATAATCTCGACCCATTGATTTGAACAGCCCGGACAGTTCATCGCGCAGCAAACCACGCTGGGCGGCATAGCGGTTGCCCTTCTCCAATCGCGCCCGATCAAGCTGTGGAATGTCGGCAAAATTAGGCGGGAGAATGCCGCCGAGCATGGACATAAAGTTTTCCGGTGAGCCGGGCTGCGGCATTAGCATGTGCGGGATCGCCAATCGTGCTACTTCGCTCGCCAGGCTCAACCCCGCCGATTTACGGTAGTAAGTCGAGACGGCAACCACCATCAGGTAGAGGTTGGGGAAAACCTGCTGCCGCCAGGGGGTGTGGATGTACAGCCTGCGTCCGACGGCAATGGCAGCCAGATACAACCCCGCGCCCAGATGGAATGCCAGCGGTGTTTCATTGGCGGCGCTGCCCGCCCAACGGATGTAGTCGTTCAACCATTGCCCGACATCTGCTGCCTGTTGAAGCTGGGCATTCGTCAGTTTTGCCGCTGCGGGCAGTTCTGGCACGATGTTGAGATCGGCAGCACGCTGCGGCAGCGGTGGGGGCGGGGCATTGGGATCGACAGCCAGCACTGCCCGCAAAAGTTCCTGTCCCAATACCTTACGAAGAAAGCGCAGGTCATCCGGCACCGTCGGATCAAGATGTGCCAGCAGTAATCCGACAGCGGGACTGAGTTGCAGGCTGTCCCACGACATGCCGACCAGCGCCCGCGCCAACCCATAGGCATCCTGGGGTGAAAGCGTGAAGGTTGATGTCATCGGGACTCACGCTCCGTCGGTACTGGCACTGGCTCGAAAGCGTGCCCACGCTGCTGTTCCTCAGCATCAATCGCCTGACAGACCAGCGCAAAGACCAGATTAGCAAGCGTGCGATGTTCTTCCCGCGCCCACAGCGCCAGTTTGCGCCGCACTTCCGGGGTCAGCCGGAAGGCAATTCGTTCGGATAACACCTCATCGTACATCCCTGCATCCTTTCGTTACACCAATGAACACAGGATAGGCGAAAACGTAGAACTTGTGTGCGATAAAATTGGACACTTCAGGCGGGAAATTTCACAGGGGGTGGGAAAAATGGACATCCCAATCGGGAATTTTGGACATTCCGTATTAATTAACCGATTTCCTACAATGTTCGTACCTTTTTTGAACGGCTTTTTTCTTGGCATCATTTGGAATTTGTAATATCATGGGGAATTGATGAATAGAACATGCGTTCATTATTTTGACCGATACCCAATCAGCTGCGGGTGACCTGTGGACAGGTTGTCCCATTAGAAAGGAGGTACACACCGGATGAGATCGACAAAAGTGGTCATCAGTGACCGGAACGACATCACCCGCAAGGGGGTGGAAGCGATTATTGGCGACAGCGGGGAGCCGTATC
>Ga0209490_10006762_pt1 | contig 10303 bp, 7 predicted proteins | sample MAT06_FD_187209 | JGI IMG/M metagenome (GOLD analysis project Ga0209490, IMG submission 187209) | Freshwater microbial communities from Lake Fryxell liftoff mats and glacier meltwater in Antarctica - MAT-06 (SPAdes) (version 2) | ecosystem: Environmental > Aquatic > Freshwater > Ice > Liftoff...
CACCACCGCCGTCACCTGCTTACCCTCCTCGCGGGCGTGCATCAGCGCGGTGACAATCGGCGAGTTGCTGCCGGCGCGGTAGAGCGTCTGCTTGATCGCGAGCACCTGCGGATCTTCGGCGGCGGCCTGGATAAAGTCGACCACCGAGGAAAACGAATGATAGGGATGATGCAGTAGCACGTCGCCCTGGCGGATCACATCGAAGATGTTTGCGCCGCCGCGCAGGGCTGCGGGAACTACTGGCACATGGGGCGGATCTTTGAGGTCGGGACGATCCAGGCGCATCAGGCCGATCATGTCGGAGAGGCCGAGCGGCCCGCGCACGGTGTAGAGGTCGGCGGCGGTGATCTTGAGGTTGGTAAGCAGCAGGCTGGCGATGCGCTCGGGCATGGCGACATCCACGGTGAGCCGCACCACCTCGCCGAAGCGGCGCTGGCGCACGCCCTCCTCGATCGTCTCCAGCAGATCGTCGGCCTCGTCCTCCTCGATCTCCATGTCGGCGTTGCGGGTAACGCGGAAAGGGTGGCTCTCCACCACCTCTACGCCGGGGAAGAGCGTGTGCAGGTGCGCGGCGATCACGTGCTCCAGCCAGACAAAGCAAGCCTGGCGGCCGCTCGGCAGGTCGACAGGCAGCTCGCAAAGGTCCGGGGGCAGCGGCACCAGGCGCGGCAGCACCTCGGGCACCTTCACGCGGGCGAAGAGCTCGCCCTTCTCGCGATCCTGGATGACCACGGCGAGGTTCAGGCTGAGGTTCGAGATGAAGGGGAACGGGCGGCTGCTATCGAAGGCCAGGGGCGTGAGCACTGGGAAGATCTGGCGCTTGAAGTAGTTCGTCACCCACTCGCGCTGGCGCTTGTTCAGCTCGCGGAAGGTGTAGAGATGAATGCCCTGGGCGCGCAGGTTGGGGAGAATATCGTTCAGCAGCAGGTCGCGCTCCTGCTCGATCACTGGGAGCACGGCGCGGCGCACGGCGGCGAGTTGCTCGGTGGGGGTGCGACCGTCGGGCGACTGCTTCTGCACGCCGGCGGTGATCTGCTGCTTGATGCCGCTGACGCGGATCATGAAAAACTCGTCGAGGTTCGCGGCGAAGATCGCGAGAAACTTGACGCGCTCCAGCAGCGGGGTGCTCGAATTGCGGGCCTCGTCGAACACGCGCCGGTTAAACTCGATCCAGCTCAGCTCGCGATTAAAATAGAGCGGCTCAGCCGGCGCCGACAGCTCGGCTGTGCCAGGCATCATCTCATCCTGCACTGTCATAGGGTGCTTCTCTCGGTGACAAATTTGTTATCTGACGGTGCTAGTAAGTATAGCAAGTCTTGGCAGTACCCGCAAACTACTCCTCCCAGAACGGCTTGACCCAGCCGCGCCGCGACAGGTCGGCGCGTAGCTCGAGCATGGCCGTGTACGTCGGCAGCACGTAGAGCGTTGCGCCGGGTGGCAGCGCTGCCAGCGCGCGATCCACAGCGCGGCCCAGGTCGGCCTCTACCGTGATCGCGGCCTCGGGCACGCCGGCGTACTTGAGCCGCACCGCCATGTCATCGGCCCTAGTACCGCTCACGACTGCACCCGCAAGCTGGCCCGCCAGCGGCTCGAAATCGGCGTCCCAGAGCCACGAGACGTCGGTGCCATCGGCGAACTTGTCGTTGATGGCGATCAGCATGTGCAGGGCTGGCGCCTGAGGGTAGGCGATTGGCGGCGCTGAGGCGCCCAGCAGCATGCGCACCGTCTCGGTGGCGCCCACCGGGTTCTTGATCAGGGCGATCAGCATGGGCGGGCCGTCGGGGCCGGCGCTCACGCGCTCGATGCGCCCGAAGGCGGCGCTGAAGCGCTCCAGGGCGGTGCGCGTGGCGCTCGCGGGCACGCCCAGGGCCAGGGCCGCCGCCACGGCAGCGGTGGCGTTTGCGGCGTTGTAGAGCCCAGGCAGCGGCAGGTCTACCTCGATGGCACCGCCGGGGTAGAGCAGGTAGAGGCGGCTGCCTGTGGTGCCCTGGAGCTCTAGCCGGGCCAGGCGCACCTCTGGCCTGGGGCGGCTGTGCCCGCAGCTGGGGCAGCGATAATGGCCGATATGGGCGTAGAAGGCCAGGCTGAAGACGTAGCGGCTGCCGCAGCGCCGGCAGAACTGCGAGTCGGCGATGTGGCTGGCGGCGCCCGTGGCGTGGCGCCCATCGTCGAGGCCGTAGTACGACACCTTAGCCTGGAGGTCGGCGCCCAGATCGGCCACAGCGGGGTCGTCGGCGTTGAGCAGCACATGCGACTCGGGCGGCAGCTCGGCCAGGGCGATGCGCCAGGCCGCAGCGATCGTATCCACCTCGCCGTAGCGGTCGAGCTGGTCGCGGAACAGGTTGTGGATCACCACGAGGCGCGGGCGCAGCTCGGCGAGGGCCTGGGGCACAGCGGCCTCGTCGGTCTCGAACAGGCCGATCGTGGCGCGCGGGCGGCCGCGCCAGTCGGCGTTCTTTACGGCGGTGGCGGTGAGGCCCGCGATCAGGTTGGCGCCGGCGCGGTTATGCAGCACGCGCTCGCCGCTGGCGGTTAGGATCTCGGCGAGCATGCGGCTCGTGGTGGTCTTGCCGTTCGTACCGGTGAGCAGGATGGCGCCGTGGGGCAGAGCGGCACTCAGCTCGCGCAGCACGTTAGGGGCGAGCCGACGCGCCACGCTGCCTGGCATGGTGGTGCCGCCGCCCAGGCGCAGCCGCCGCGAGAGCCCGCCGACAACTTTGCCTGCGGCCACGGCCAGTGGGGTGAGTGGGGACATGGGGCGCATTATACCAGCCATTGGGGGGCGCTGGCGCTTGGCTTCCCTTGCGCAGGGGGCGAGCGGGCGGGCGCTGCCGCCCCGCACCCCGGCTTCCCTGCTGCTGCGGGGATCGCGGGCGGGCGCTGCCGCCCCGCACCCCGGCGCAAAGGAGGCTGCCGCCAGCCCCCTCTGCACACCCCGCCGTGGGGGACGTGCGTCCCCTCAACCCCTAAAGTGATGCTCGTGAGCGCCGAGGGCGCGTGTCGCTGCATGCCTCGGGCCGCCATGGAGCTACCTGTGCCGAGAGGGCGCACTGAACGGCGCGGCCGCCACGGTGCTGCCGGCCTGCGAGCAGGCCCTGGCCGATGACTCGTACAACGCAGATGCGGCGGAGGCCAGGGCTATCGCGCGCGCTCTGACCGGAAACCTCGCCGGCGCGGCGGAGGATCTTCAGAGCTACATCACCGCGAATGAGAACAGCGCATACCCATGGATCAGCGAAGGGCTGCCGCAGCGCCGCGCCTGGCTGGCGACGCTGCGCCGGGGCGAGAACCCCTTCACCGAGGCGGTGCTGGAGGAGCTGGGTTAGACTGCTGGCAAATGGTATACTTTACGCCAGCGTGAGGCGGGCGAAGGGCGTGCTGTGGGTAAAGGGGATGCATGGCCAACACGACGCTGATCTTTCGCACGCACGCGCTCCAGCGCATGTTCGAGCGGGGCATCAGCACAGATGAGGTTCGTGCAGTGGTCGACTCAGGAGAGACTATCGTCGAGTACCCCGACGACCGCCCATACCCAAGCCAACTGATGCTAGGGTGCCCGATGGGCGTTCGCTTCATGTGGTCTGCGCACACAACCACAGCGAGCGCGAGGTGATCATTATTACCGCATATGAGCCGGACCCCCAGCAGTGGGGGCCGGATCTGAAGAGACGACGCGTATGACATGCGTGATCTGCCGTCAGGCTGAAACCGAGCCAGGTCTCACAATTATGACGCTGACGCGCGGGAAGCTCACGCTGGTGGTGCGCAATGTCCCTGCGCGTGTCTGCCCAAACTGCGGCGAGGCATACCTTGACGAAGCGACGGCGGAACAGCTGCTGCGCACCGCCGAGCAGCTCGCAGAGGCAGGCGCGCAAGTAGATGTTCGTGACTATCTGGCGGCGTGAGCGCTACCGCACAAGTGTCGTACAGTCCTGAGGTGCTGGCAGAGCTGCGCTAAAGGGCCAAGGACCAGCTCGCGCACGCTAGTCGTTGGCCCTCGCTGCCCACTCAGCGCCGCACCACCGGCAGGTAAAGCGTGGTGACGACAAGCGCCTCCAGGTTGCGCCGCACGCCCACGGCTGCCCGGATCGAGCTGCCCACAAGGGCTAGCAGCGCCAGGGCCAGCGCGAGCGTGGCAACGCCAATCGCCAGGCGACGCCGGGCTGCCGGGCCAACAGGTCTCAGGCGGCGCCGCCGCCTCCGAAATCGTCTACGCTCGCTGGCGGTCTGAGGCATGCAGCGACACGCGCCCGGCCGGCAGCGCCCCGCCCGCTATCCCTGCGCAAGGGCAGCCGGGGTGCGGGGCAGCAGCCCTGCAAGACGTTACGTCGCACCGTTCGACTTGGAATGCATTGACAAGGTAGGTTAAAAGGCGTATACTTGAGTTGTGCAAATGGTGGGCAAGTCTGTGCAAAAGTTTGTGCGAGCACGGAGCGAGCCCGGAAGGAGACGGAGATGATCAAGGTAGCCCGGCGGGTCTATATCGAGGGAAGCACGCCCGAGGCGATCTTCGCCGCGCTCTCTGACCCGGCGAGTATGGGGCAGCTGCTCCCCCGCGTGCAAAAGGTGGAGCTGCTGAACCGCGACGAGGCCAACCGCAAGGCAAAGCTCGTCACTTACATGGGCCTGGGCGGCATCTTCGGCACTATCCGCTGCGAGGGCGATCTCACCTGGGTTGAGCCCCGCGAGATCCTGTTCAGCGTCCGCGCCCCTGTGTCCCTGGAGACGCGCTGGAGCCTGACGCCAGCCGTGAACGGCACCGACATTCAGGCCACTATGAGCCTCGACCTTGCCCCGCTGCTTGGCCCGCTGGCCGCCTTCGTGCCGGTGCAGCAGGTTGCCGACATGCTCGCCCTGGAGCTAGAGTCGGCCCTGAAGGCCATCGCCGCGAAGATGCGCGCCGCGCCGCTGCGTGAGCGCGCTGTCGCCGCCTAATTCGTGCAGGTCTGCTATAATCGCGGGGCGTCGCAATTGCGGCGCCCCGTTGTGTTGCCTCGCGTACCAGGTTCGTCGCGATGATCAGCTACACCCAGCTTGGGCTTGGGCTTGTCTTTAGCCTCATGATCGGCGGCCTGGCCTACTGGCGACGCTCGCTCACCGCGAGCGGCTGGCTTGGCGCCGTGCTTGTGGGCACCCTGATCTTTGGCTTCGGCGGCTGGGCCTGGGGCCTCACCCTGATCGCCTTCTTCCTCACCAGTAGCCTGCTCTCACACTACAAAGAGTCGCTCAAGGAGCGCCGGGCCGCCGAGAAGTTCGCCAAGGGTGGCCGCCGCGACCTCGGGCAAACCCTCGCCAACGGCGGGCTTGCCGCGCTCTGCGCCCTCGCCTACGCCATGCTCGGCCAGCCCTCCGCCTTGCTCGCCGCCTTCGTCGGCCTGATGGCCACCGTCACCGCCGACACCTGGGCCACCGAGCTGGGCGTGCTCAGCCCCAGGCCCCCCCGCCTGATCACCAGCGGCCAACCCGTCGAGCCCGGCACCTCCGGCGGGATCACGCTCGTCGGCACCGCCGCCGCCGCCGCTGGCGCCCTCCTGATCGGCATCGTGCTGTTCACACTGTTGCTCGCCACTGGCGCTGCCGCTCCCGCCTGGATTATGCCCGCCGCGCTTGTGGCAGGCCTGGGTGGCGCCATGCTCGACAGCCTGCTCGGCGCCACCGTCCAGGCGATCTACGCCTACCCCGACGGCCGCGAGACCGAGCGCCGCCTTGATCGCAACGGCACGCCCACGCGCTTCCTGCGCGGCTGGCCCTGGCTCACCAACGATCTTGTCAACCTGATCTCGTCTGTCGCTGGCGCTCTTGTCGCCGTTGCCGTCGCGGCGCTGCTCGGGGAATGAGCCTGCGCGGTGTGGCGGCACCTACACGGTGGGTGCTTTTGCAGGCGGGGCGTGGGGCGGCAGCGCCCGCACGCGATCCCCTGCGCAACGGGAGACTAGGACGGCAGCGCCCAGCCCACCAGGGGCTTGCACAACCCACCCCATAGTAATACAATGACACTATGTCAAAGCCATTCCTCTCCCTCTACAGCCACGGCTTCGCCCGCGTGGCTGTGGGCGTCCCAGCGGTAAAGGTGGCCGACCCGCAGTTCAACGCCGAGCGCACCGTGGCCCTGGCCCGCCGCGCGCACGCTGCCGGCGCCGCTCTCGCGCTCTTCCCCGAGCTTGGCCTCTCTGCCTACACCAACGACGATCTCTTCCACCAGGATGCGCTGCTCGACGCCGCACTCGCCGCGCTTGCCACGCTTGTTGCCGCCAGCGCCGCGCTGCGCCCGCTCCTGCTTGTGGGCGCACCCCTGCGCCACGAGGGCAAGCTCTTCAACTGCGCCGTCGCCATCCACGCCGGCCGCATCCTCGGCGTGACCCCCAAGAGCTACCTGCCCAGCTACCGCGAGTTCTACGAGAAGCGCCAGTTCGCCGCCGCCCGCGACGCGCTCGCCCCGGAGATCGAGCTGCTCGGCGCCCGCGTCCCCTTCGGCCCCGACCTGATCTACGCCGCCGAGGGCCTGCCTGGCCTGCTCGTCCACGCCGAGATCTGCGAGGATGTCTGGACACCCATCCCGCCCAGCACCTACGCCGCCCTCGCCGGCGCCACTGTGCTCTGCAACCTCTCGGCCAGCAACATCACTATCGGCAAGGCCGACTACCGCCGCGCGCTCTGCGCTGGCCAGTCCGGCAAGGCCCTCGCCGCCTACCTCTACTCCGCCGCTGGCCCCGGCGAGAGCACCACCGACCTCGCCTGGGACGGCCACGCCCTGATCTATGAGAATGGCGAGCTGCTGGCCGAGTCGCAGCGCTTCGCCGACAACGAGCAGCTTATCCTCGCCGACGTGGATCTGGAGCGTCTGCTCCAGGATCGCATGCGCCAGGGCAGCTTCACCGATGCCGCCACCGACCACCGCGCCGCCCTGCGTCTGCTGCGCCGCGTGCCCTTCCCCTTCACGCCCCCTGTTGGCGAGCTGCCGCTGATCCGCACTGTCGAGCGCTTCCCCTACGTGCCGAACGACCCCGCCACGCGTGACGCCCGCTGCTACGAGGCGTACAACATCCAGGTTCAAGGCCTGATGAAGCGCCTGAGCGCCACGGGCATTCGCAAGCTGGTGATCGGCGTCTCTGGCGGCCTCGACAGCACCCAGGCCCTGATCGTGGCCGCCCGCACCATGGATCGGCTCGGCCTGCCGCGCGCCAATATCCTCGCCTATACCATGCCCGGCTTTGCCACCAGCGAGCGCACAAAAACCAACGCCTACGCGCTGATGGCGACCCTCGGCGTGAGCGCTGCCGAGATCGACATCCGCCCCTCGGCCACCCAGATGCTCGCTGACATCGGCCACCTCTACGCCCAGGGCCAGCCCGTCTACGACGTGACCTTCGAGAACGTGCAGGCCGGCGAGCGCACCTCGCACCTGTTCCGCCTCGCCAACTTCCACAACGCCCTCGTGCTTGGCACCGGCGACCTGAGCGAGCTTGCGCTTGGCTGGGCCACCTACGGCGTGGGCGACCATATGTCGCACTACAACGTGAACGCCTCGCTGCCCAAGACGCTGATCCAGCACCTGATCCGCTGGGTGATCCGCAGCGCTCAGTTCGCCGCCGCCGCCAACGCTACGCTCCAGTCGATCCTCGACACCGAGATCTCACCGGAGCTTGTGCCCGCCGCAGCGGGCGCCAGCGACGAGCCAGCCCAGAGCACCGAGGCGAAGATCGGCCCCTACCCGCTCCAGGACTTCAACCTCTACTACATCACTCGCTACGGCTTTCGCCCCAGCAAAGTCGCCTTCCTCAGCCACCATGCCTGGGCCGATGCGAGCCTGGGCGCCTGGCCGGAGGGCATGCCGGAGGCAAAGCGCGTCGCCTACGACCTGCCGACGATCAAGCGCTGGCTGGGCGTGTTCCTGTTTCGCTTCTTCCAGATCAGCCAGTTCAAGCGCTCTGCCGTGCCCAACGGCCCCAAGGTGGGATCGGGCGGCTCGCTCTCGCCGCGTGGCGACTGGCGCGCCCCCAGCGACTCCGAGTCGCGCGTTTGGCTGGAAGAGCTGAAGGCGAACGTGCCAGAGTAAAGTGTGTAAGGGTGCCCCTTGTGGGCGCCCCGACCATGCGCAGCACGCACCATGCCCGTTACAATGGCGTCAGCCCTGCGACGAATGCCACAATGCGGGCGTATACCTCGGCGCGATGTGGCCCCTCGACGAGCATCTGGTGGCCGGTGTCGTCCCACCAGACCAGCTCTTTCTGCACGCTGGCGAGGCCGCTGGCATAGATGTTGACACAGCACTCAGCAGCGTCTACCTTATATATGCAAACGAAATAGCTATGGCAGAAGTACCCGAAGTCGAGATCCTTGTCCGCGATCTGTGCGCACTCGTTGTGGGCCGCATGATCGAGAGCGCCCGCGTGCTGACGCCCGAGGCTGTGCGCTTCCCGGAGCCTGCCGCCTTCGAGGATCTGGTGGCGGGGCGGCGCGTGGAGGACGCAAACCGGCGCGCCAAGCAGCTGCTCTGTGATCTGAGCGGCGGCCACACCCTGGCCATGCATATGATGCTGCACGGCACCCTACGCCTCTTCCCCGCCGACACGCCCCCCGACCCGCTCACAATGGTGATCTTCAAGCTCGAGGGCGACGAAGCCATGCATCTGCGCGACCGCAAAGGCTACGCGCGGGTGGCCGCCGGCCCGACGGACGAGGTCGCCGCCCGCCTCAAGCTGGCCGCCCTCGGCCCCGAGCTGCTGGACGAAAGCTTCATCCCGGCTGGCCTGGCCGCACGCCTCGCGGGGCGGCGCGGCGTGCTCAAGACGGCCCTGGTCGATCAGAAGATTATCGCCGGCCTCGGCAACCGCGACGCCGACGAGAGTCTCTGGGAGGCGCAGATCGACCCGCGCCGCGTGGCCGGCTCGCTCGCCCCAGACGAGATCGCCCGCCTGTTCCACGCGGCGCGCGCCGTGCTCGCCGAGGGCATCGGCCTGCGCGGCACCATGACCGACCTGCGCGGCGTGCGCGGCGCAGCCCGCCAGGATCGTAAGATCTACAACCACGCCGGCGAGGCCTGCCCCCGCTGCGGCACCACCCTCCAGCGCACCTTCATCGGCCAGGCGATTACCTTCTTCTGCCCCGGCTGCCAGGAGTGAGTGCTGAGTGCTGAGTGCTGAGTGCCGGGCATGTTATCCACAGATGACGCAGATTTCCGCCCCATTTCCGGCCTCAACAGTGTGCTGGGCGCCCCTTCGCCGCAAAAGATCTGGTACAGTAGGCACGACACGATCCGAGTAGCCGCCTGCGCCGATCCGCAATCTGCAATCTGCAATGGAGTAATCGCCATGCGCGTGCTTGTCTACGATACGCACTCGTACGACCAGAGCTTTCTCGACGCCGCGAACGCGGGGCGCCACGAGCTTGCCTACACCAGTGCCCAGCTGGATCAGCAGACGGCGGCCCTCGCCGCTGGCTACGACGCCGTCTGCCTGTTCGTGAACGACCACGCCAGCGAGCCGGTGATGGCAAAGCTGGCCGCAGGCGGGGTGCGCGCCATCGCGCAGCGCTCCACCGGCTACAACAACCTGGATCTGGCCGCCGCCGCGCGCCACAACATCACCTGCATGCGCGTGGGTTTCTACTCGCCATATGCCGTGGCCGAGTTCGCTGTGGGCCTGCTCCAGACGCTCAACCGGCGCATCCACCGCGCCCACAACCGCACCCGCGAGTTCAACTTCCGCCTCGCCGGCCTGCTCGGCCACGATATTCACGGCCGCACGGTTGGCGTGGTGGGCACCGGCAAGATCGGCGCGATCTTCGCCCGCATTATGCACGGCTTCGGCTGCCCGCTGCTGGGCCACGATGTGCGCCAGAGCCAGGCGTGCCTGGAGCTTGGCATGGAGTATGTGTCGCTTGAGGATCTGCTGCGCCGCTCCGACATCATCAGCCTGCACGCGCCGCTGCTGCCCGAGACGCACCACATGATCAATGCCGAGAGCCTTGCCATCACCAGGCCCGGCGTGATGCTGATCAACACCAGCCGGGGCGGCCTGGTGGACACCGAGGCGCTGATCGGCTTCATCCAGCGCGGCCACATGGGCGCCGTGGGCCTGGATGTGTACGAGGAGGAGGAGGGCAAGTTCTTCCGCGATCTCTCCGACAGCGTGATGGACGACGACGTGCTCGCCCGCCTGATAAGCTTCCCCAACGTGCTGCTCACCAGCCACCAGGCCTTCTTCACCCACGAGGCGATGACCACCATCGCCGAGACCACGCTGCAAAACCTTAGCGACGCCGAGGCGGGCACGCTGAACGAGAACGTGCTGCGCGCGAGCTA
>Ga0209490_10006766_pt1 | contig 10301 bp, 8 predicted proteins | sample MAT06_FD_187209 | JGI IMG/M metagenome (GOLD analysis project Ga0209490, IMG submission 187209) | Freshwater microbial communities from Lake Fryxell liftoff mats and glacier meltwater in Antarctica - MAT-06 (SPAdes) (version 2) | ecosystem: Environmental > Aquatic > Freshwater > Ice > Liftoff...
GGTCATTCAGGTCTTCGTAGCCCAGCGCGAGGCCGTACACGCGCTGCCGCACGAGCGCCGCCACCGGATGCGTGACGCGCGCCGGCGCCCGATGATCCGTGAAGCACGCCGCGAACTGGGCCAAGAGGCCGTGTCCGTGTTGCGCGTAAGGTGTTCTTGACAAACCCTTGATGCCACGCGAAGCGGCCGTTATGCAATACCCTCGTGAGAAATTCGGGCTAGTCGCGCGAACACCGTGTTCGTCAGCGCCGCGACGGTCTGGGAGTTGTCAATAAAGTCGCACACGAAAGGATGGGAGGCCGCACGCGTGCTGCTGCTGGATGCAGAGGACCATCTGAGAGTGCAGGGCATGCGCGAATTGCCGATCACGCTGGCGCATGCGCGCGAGGCCGGAAGCCTGCCGCTGGTACACCGCGATCCCTTCGACCGCGTGCTTATCGCGCAAGCTCGCGTGGAGCGTCTGCAGCTGGTCAGCAACCAGGTGCTGTTCGATGCCTACGGCGTCAGCCGCCTCTGGTGATCGAGTCGCATCCGATTGGTCGAATTGGAGCCGAATCCAGAGGCGGGCACGCCCATCGCGCGACTCGTGCCGATTGAACACTCGCAGCCACGTTCACCAGGCGGATATTCTTTTAACGCTGGGGCTTCGTTCTTCGAGCCGATGTCGAGTGAGGAGCTCGACGAGTGGGAGGGGTACATCTCCTGCTCGACACGCACGCACTACTGTGGTGGCTCGACGACGACAGGCGGCTATCGCGCCGCGCACGCAACCTGATTGCAGACGCGGACAACACGGTGTACGTCAGTGCGGCGACTGTCTGGGAAATCGCGATCCAGGTGGCGTCGGGGAAGCTGGCCGATCCCGATGGTGCCGTTCCGCGACTGCCGTCCATCCTCGTGGAGCGTGGAATGGTGGCGCTACCTAACCTCCCCGCGCACGCGATCGAAGCCGCTCGCTTGCCGCCCATACACCGTGATCCGTTTGATCGCATGTGCGTTGCACAGGCTCGCCTCGGGCAGTGTGCGTTGGTCACGAACGACACGCTCATGAAACGATACGACGTGAAGACGGTGTGGTGAGCATCTCAGTGGGTCACTGACGTTCAGTGAGCGTCGCCGCTCTCACGTCACTCCTTGTTGATCCCGCGCGACCGCTTCGATGGGCGTCAAACCGTTGCAGGTTGCATTCGGCGTGTTCGCCCACGTGCGCTGACGCGCTTCGACAAACGCTCGCACGTCTTTCGGTGCGGTGATCCCCGCGCGCACCGCCTCGTCGCGCGTGGCCAGCCACAGGCGGTGCGACTCACGACTGAGCACGTGCTCTACGTCGCCCGGCACGTCACCCCACGCGACACCACCGGCGAGGTTGTCCAACGGTATCAGCATTCGCGCGGCCAGGTCGAGCGTGTTCGCGGTGCGCCAGATATCGACCCCTTCGTACCAAACAGATCCGGCTTGGTATGTGGACCACCGTTCGTCGAACTCCTTCACGTCGGCAAGCATCGGTTCGGCCCACGGACACACCACCTGTTCGCGTAATTCGAGGAACGCAAAGAAGCGACGCAACGACGCGAGCACCGATCGCGCTTCGCGTTTGGTTTCTGCCGTCGCGTGCCGTGGAAACCAGTCGTACAGAAAGGTGCGCAGATCGTACTCGTTGACCGCGGTGACCGGCTTGTGGCAGCCGAAGGCACACAGCTCGATGAACGAGCGGGCGATACCGGCGAGTGCGGAGACCGTCTCTTCGGTCGGCGGTTTGCCCTTGGCGGGTTTGCGAAGCCACGCGCGATAGCGCGTCAGCGCCCGGTTGACGACGCGTGGGATGTCTTGCGGGGTGATCGACGCGCCCACCTGTGCGCCCGGGCCTTCCGCCCCGGCCGTGTGCAAGACGGCGTAGGTGTCCATGAAGTGTGGCAGGATCGTCTCTTCAAGATCCACCCGACAGGTCACGCCGTTCTCCGGATCGGTCCACACGAGGTCGTGGTCTTCGGTGTTGTCGCCCTGAAAAAACGACGCATGCTCGTCGACAAAGCGTGGTGCCGACTCCAACGCGGCGCACAAGTCTTCGAAGTGCTCTTGTCGAACCCCGCCACCGGGGGTGTTCATGACGAACAAGGTGGGGTACGCGGACGGGCCGGCGATCTCCAACTTGCCGTGCTTGATCTCTTCGCGCATGCGCTTGGGGAGTTCCGTACGCGTGTTGAACAGCAACGACAACACCTGACCACGCACGCCGTTAAACGCCGCGGCAGGCTCGCCCGCTTCGCGAAGGGCCATGGTCTCAAGGTCTACCCGCTCGTAGTAGAGTGACAGACCCATCTGGGTGCCAGCTCCACCAAGGATGATGGCGGTCCATTCGTGTCCACCTGAACGCGAAATCGTGAGCGGGATTTCTTCGTCGGATGTCGACCAGGGCGCTGCGCGATGGAAGGCGGCAGCGGCCTCGAACATCCGTATCACGAGGGCCTCGGGCATTCCCCATCCCGCCCACGTTTCCGGTTGCGAGCGCAGCAAGTTCAGCGGTACGATGCCACCGAAGACATGGGCCAGCATGCCCTGCAGGGCATCGTTGACGCCAGGCAGCTCCTCCTGCAGCATCACGCCGACACCATGCGGAATCAGTACGTCTGCGATCGGCGTCATCAGCGACGCGTGACGAATGGACACGTGCGTTGGCGAGAGGCCGGTCTCCTGGATCACTGTCAACAATTCGTGCGCCATGAGCGCGGCCAACTCCTCCGGCTCAGCCGACGGACGATTCACCGTCTCGCACGCCAACACGAACGGCGGTGCCACCACGAAGATCGCCGCGAGACGCGCAGCAGGATCGTCATTGATCAGGCCCGGCATCGGCGAAATCTCGAGCTCCCATTCACGGCTGAGCTGTGACGCCGGTGGACGGTTCAGCATCCGGCGCCGCGCTGGCTCGGGTGTGCTGGAGAGAAGCCGCAGTCGTGGGGAGCTGGCCGCCTCGCGGTCGCTCGTCTCATGACACTTCTTGTACTTGAGGCCCGACCCGCAGTGGCAGGGGTCGTTGCGTCCGGGGAGTGGGTGCATGGCGCGAGAGTCGAGAAGGACGAACAGCGTAAATGCGGGCCTCACTGCAGTAAGCGTCATGCATCGCCGATCGCTGTTCAGCACGGTCAACAACGGAAACGTAGGAAGACCAAACTTCGCGCGGTGGACGAGGCCCCGTCAAGCGAACGGCGTCATCAAATGCTCATGGAACGTTAACGACATGCTAACACGCCAACGTATCCATCGCCACGGCTTGGTGATACCGTATCCTCGGCTCGCCGTTCACATCGTGGCGAGCAAAAACTCCGCGGAGGCCAAATGCGTGTGCGTGCTTTCTTCGTTGCGGTCTTGCTGTGGGCGCCATGTGCGCAGTCGCAGCGCGTGGTTCGAGAGACCGCCGCGCAGTGGCGTGCGGCACGCGCATTGACACTGGCGCCGGAACGCGTCTGGTGTGCGGATGCAGACGCGGCTGGCTGCGATTTCAAGCGGCCAGCGTCGGTGCGTGCACTCCCGGACGGCGGTCTCCTGGCCTCTGATGCACAAGGGCCGCTCAATCGCTTCGGCGCAGATGGGCGTTTCATTGCCTCGTTGGGCCGCCGAGGACAGGGTCCTGGCGAATATGGATTCGTGATTGAGGCGAGCCTCGCGTCGAACGGATTCGTCACGTGGTTCGACAACACGCAAATGCGCATCGCGACCGTCAAATTGGACGGCACGGCTGGGCCTGTCTCTCGACTGATGCCCCCGTACACGATGGCCCTGATGTTCCTTGTCGACACCTCGCTGGTCGTGCTCGATGTCCCAGCTTCGGCGAAGGTTGGCGAAATGGTCGAGGCGACGTACCGCACTGTACCCGCGAGTGGCACGCCGCGCATTTTTGCGCGCGTCCGCACGCCGTCCATTTTCGCCGTCGGCAGTGACATGCTACCGATGGCTGGACCGTTCGATACCCGCGTGATCGGTGACGTCGGTCCGTCGGGCGATGTGGCGCACAGCAATGGCACGCGGTACGACGTCGCGATGTTCCCGACCAGTGGCGCGCCGTGGCGCCTCGAAGTCGATGCACCTGTGCGTGCCGTGACCGCAGCGGAACGCGATAGTGCACTGACGGCAATCATGAAGCGACTGCGCGTGTCTATCGCGAATGAACTCCCGCCGGTTGTACGCGCAGCGTACCAAGCGTCACGCGCGTATCACCCGCCGCTCTCGCTCATCAAGGTGCTGCGCGATGGCACGGTGTGGATCCGGCCCACGCCGGATGCCGGATCGACGTCGGCACGCTGGGATGTCTTTGCGCGAGACGGCACACGCATTGGGGCGGTCAACTTGCCGATACCTTCACGGGTCTGGGACGGCGCGCGCGACTGGGTGCTCGTGAACGAGCTTGGCGAAGACGACATCGCGCGGTTTGTGCGGTATCGGGTGGGGCGTTGAGGCCGCAGCGCACCACCATCTGACGCCGCGCAGAGGCACCCGCGCGCTACCCCGATTCGCGCAGCCAGGCGCTTGGACGGGAAATCGGTCAGTTCGACGCGACCGACGCGTTGGCATCGTACTGCATCGCGCCGAGGATGTTGCCCTCGCTGTCGCGAAACCAGCAGAGCGTGCCCACGGTGGGGATGACGACGGGCGGCATCAGGACGGTGCCCCCGTTTTGCGTCACCGCATGCACCGTGGCGTTGATGTCGCTCACCGCAATCGTAAGTTCCGGCGCATTCGGGCGCTCCCGCCCCATCTCGCGGCGGCCCTGCAACGCCGCACGCGTTCCGGGCTCTTGGCCAGCCGCCGTCTCGATCATCCAGAATCCCGGTGGCCCTCAGCTCACGAAGCGCCACCCGAAGACGCGTTCGTAGAAGGCTCGTGCGCGATCGGTATCATCGGCGTTGATCGCGAAGTGCGCGGCGTGTCCTGGGGTCGGCATGGCTGACATGATCGGTGGGGACGAAGGTCGATGGGGAAGTGCAACCCCGCTGCGATACGCTGCTCCCGAACGATCGCGCTTGCGATATCTTGCCACTCTATGGCGAAAAGCAGCCAACAGCACTTGTCCGTCCGCGCCTCATCAATCGGCGTGTCGACGGCGTATAGCTGGAAACCTCGGCCTTCTCCCTGGGCACAGTTGCTGTGGGCAACGGGTGGGGCCATCTCCATTGGCACTGATGACGGACCGTGGAGCGTGGCGCTCGATCGTGCACTGTGGCTTCCCGCCGAACACCGACATCGCGTGCAGGCGTCGGGACGTGTCGCGCTGCACGCCCTCTACTTCTCGGCGCGCTCAGCGGTTCAAATGCCCGCTCGCGTGACGCTCCTGCATCGTTCCCAGCTATTCGTTGCGCTGTGCGCCGAGGTGCTGGAGCGTGGCGGCCTTGATGCCCGACGCACGCGCGACCGCTTGGTGCTCGCGCTGCTGTCTGATGGTATCCGCGATCGCGCTGCTGTTGTTCCTCGTGGCGCGCTTGAACCAATGTGGCCAACCGATCCGCGTGCGGTGAGCGCCGCCAGTCGGCTTGTGGCGACAGTGACGGAGGATATCCACGCCAGTGCACGTGTGAGCGGAGCCAGTGAACGTACGCTCGCCCGCTTGTTTCGTCGCGAGACCGGGTACGGCATCGCCGAGTGGCGTCGTCGGGCAACGATGGCACGGGCCGCGAGTGCGTTGCTGCACGGTCGCAGCGTCACGAGCGTCGCGATCGCGAGCGGCTACGACAGCGTGAGCGCGTTTACCTTCGCCTTTAAGCAGATCGTTGGGACAACGCCGGGGCGATATCGCGTACGTGCGAACGTCTAGTCGCGCATCACGTTGGGAGGAGGCCTACGGGAACGGATATCCTCGCGCCAGTAGCCGCGCGAGCGTACGATCGTGGCCGTAGATATCTGCGTAAAAATCCAACTCGCCATTCTCACGCGCGACTGCCGTGGCGTACACCATGTGCACCGGCACGGGTTGCGAAAGATCGACCTGAAGCGGCGTTGCCCGATGCGTCGCTTCGCTCATGCGTGTTGAATCCCACGCCGTCTGATCGCGAAGCAGGAACGACGCCAGGCGCAACGGCTCGGCGATCCGGATGCACCCGTGACTCGCATCGCGTCGGGAGCGCAGGAACACCGCCTGCGCCGGCGTGTCGTGCAGGTAGACGTTGAACGCGTTTGGGAAGATGAACTTCACCACGCCCAGCGCATTCTTTGGGCCAGGGCGCTGCCGGATCCGTGCGCGACCTGCCGCGACGGCGTCGACGGCCGCGTCAGATGTCCCCAGCAGCACGTCGCTGTTGTTCACAATCTCAAACTCGTTGCGTGCGAGATATGTCGGATCCCGCCGTGCGAGCGGAATGGTCTCCTTTCGCGCGATACTTGGTGGCACATCCCAGTACGGTGAGAACACCAGGTAGCGCAGTGCGCTGCTGAACACTGGGGTCTTGTGATCGAAGGCCTTGCCCACCACAACGTCCATACTGATGAGGTCGGCCTCGCGGTCGCTGTTGCGCGTGAACGCATACAACCGAAACGCCGGAATGTTGACAATGATCGGTGGCGGGGTACTGATCGTATGCGGCAACCAGCGCCAGCGCTCCATCGTGAGTTGAATCTGGCTGATGCGATCAGCGATCGGTCGTTGCAATTGCGCCATCGTGCCAACGCCCAGCGCACCATCGGTGGTGAGGCCGTGCCTCCGTTGAAACCGCTCGACGGCCGCAACAAGCGTGCTATCGTACCGCAGCGAATCGGCGCCGGGCGACACCGCTGTAGCCATCGGAAGGTCCCCAAATGTGATCAACGTGCGGCGCACGACCGGAATACCAGGGTCGCGCTCTCCAGCGCGCAGTGTCGCGCGCAGGCGTAGCGCGCGGACCGAAGAATCGACGTTCATCACCCGATAGCGGGCGAGCGCCAGCTTGAGCAACCGATAATGCAAGAACGGCGGCTCCAGCCCGTCAAAGATCGCCACCGCATCCGACGACGACGCCAGTGTGCGGAGCGTCGCTTGCAGATCGAACGGCTCGTGTGTGAACCGTAACTGCGCGTGCGCGGCCGTCGCGGGAACGCGTCCATACTGCAGACTTCGCACGGCACGCGTCGTGGCCACGGTGAGCATCACGTCGAACTCGACGACCAGCGCCTGGTTGTGCGGCGAGCTGGACGCGGCGAGCGCATCGAGTCGTGCGGCGTCGTAGTCTGCGGACGACAGACCGCGCGTGTCAATCTGGGCAAGCTGCTGGGTAACCTGTTTGGCGGATAGCGTCGGAATACCCGACGTACTCCAAAGTGGCTTCCATCCATTCGTGCCGTACGTCGCACGCAGATCCTGCAACACGTCACGTAGCACTGGCCACCGTTGCGCGTCATGACGGCCAGATTCCACGAGGCGTTGCAGCTCACGGGCGATGACGCTGTCGCGTAGTGCTATGGAACTTGCCTGCGCTCCGAGGTCGGCAGGCATGATGCACAGTCCCGCAATGACTGCGCGTATTGCCAAGCGCGACGCGCACGCACGTGACGCACTCAAGAGTCTTTGCATACCATGATGACCGGACGTTGGACGTAAGCCGTCAGCGTTGCCTGGTGTGGTGGCGCGTAGGTACTGTAAGCAACTGCAACGTCTCAAGCGCGCGCAATGGGCCGAGGAAAGTGGGCGTCACGCGCAGCGCGGGACGTCGACGTGCGGCCCGCCTGCCTGCGCCACGCGCGACACGACGTCGGGTGTCGCGGCAGTCCCCATCTTGATGGTGGCACGCGCCGCAAAGCCTGTCGCCGTGGACCCAGCCGCGACGGCCGACGCCGAAACGCCAGTGGACGCGATCTCGGCTTGCAGCCCTTCCGCCAGTGATCGCACGCGTGCCCTCGCGGTCGCGGAATTCGCGCTCAAGGGAACGCCGGCACGCCCAAGAATCGAACTGAACAATACCAGCCCGCGCGCTGGCGCTGCACGAATCGGCTGCCGAACTGCTTCGCCAATTGCGCCACGGCACGACCGTTCACATCGATCATTGAGAGTTCGCTCGTCATCGACTGTTCGAGATACGCTCCCGCGCTGCCATACCCGGCCGCCGCGACTCGGAGAACGCAGTCGCCAACGTGGAGACGCAGATGCCGCATGCCGTGTTCGCGCGTGTTGATGCGCTGCTTGCGCGACGGTATCCCACGATGCCGCAGGCGCAACGACATGCAGTGGCCAGCGTCCAGGCACACACCGTTCACGCCATCATGATCGCGTCGCTGCATTGCAAGGCGGACGAGCGCGATGCGCTGCGCGGGGAGTTGATCCGAACGCTCGTGCCCGCATGCGTGCCTTTCGACCCGTGCGATCGCCGCTGACAATCTGCATCTGCCACCAACGCTACGGGATCGGTGGCTTTGTCGTGGCCGGAGGAGTTGCCGCGCGCTCCTGGGCGCCACGCGGTGGCATATCGCGTCGGGCATTCCCGTCACGGCGTTCGTCGCCAGAGAATCCAAACGCCCGTTGCGCGTCGGGCCACGCCGGCCCCGGCGCGCTTTGACCACCGCGAGGGCTTCGACCATCGCGGCGCGTCGAATCTCCGCCTGACCCTGGCGCTGCGCGTCGCGCGCGTGCTGCGGTGGCACCAACGAGCCAATCGTTCAGCACCTTGAGTGCGCCATCCACCGCACGTTGCGACTCACCGTTTGCGATCATCAGCGAGGACACGCGCGGTCCGCGTCCCATGCGAATGTCATGAAAACGCGTGACCACCAACAGTGAGTCACCGCGCGGTGACATCATGCCGTCAATAATGACATCCGCACGCAGGCCAAAGCCTGTGGACAGCGGATCACCAAACGCCCGCAGCGCTCGGCTCGTCGCATAGTCACTGATCACGTCGTACTTCTCGGTGCTCAACCCTTTCCGGATGGCGCTGGCAACATCGCGGCCAAGCTGCCCGTTGCCCTGCTGCCCCGACTCGTGCAGGAAGCTGGCAACGACGACACGCATGCGTCCGTCAGTGGGTGGCGAAACCATTGGTGCGAGCGTTGTCCCTGTAGGTCGCTGCATCTCAAATCGCATATCACGCGACGCGCGCAGCGACGAGGTGTCGATGCGCCGATACGCTTGCGCCACGGAGTCTGCGAAGATCTTGCCCAGCTCTGCGAACAGCTGCGCCCGATCGAGTGTCACGGTCTTGCCGTCGCTGCTGAGCAGAATGGTGGCTTCGCGCGTGACGACGGCGGTGCCAGCATTCTCAGCAGCGGTCGCCGCCGCGTTCGCAGCCGGGCTGGGCACCGTTGGCTGTGCCGCCGATGCATTCTTTCGCGCCACGATACGATCCGCTTCAAGAATGCGTCGCGCAAACGCGTCGGCGATGGCCAGAGATTCTGCGCGAGTAATAACAACGGGAATCTGGATGCCCGACGCGCTGTCCGATTCGTTGCGATACACCACCACCGTTTCGGGGCGTGACGCGAGGGTGGGCGTCTTACCATCTTTCGGTGCGACGGCGACGCCACCAGTGGACAGGCTGTCCGTGGCAGCGCGGGTGCTGTCGGTGTTGGAGCGCGAACGCACTTGTTGCGCCACGAACACCACGAACGCGGCGGCGACCGCGAGCGCACCCAGCATCACCGGCGTGCGTCGTGCCGTTGTCCCGCGCGCAGCCGAGGTGCCGCTCGACATCGGTGGCAGCGCATCGAGCTCGGCCAGCAGCGCCTGTGCAGATTGTGGACGCTTCGCCGAGTCCTTTTCCAGACAGCGCATGATGAGCAGCGACAGCGCGTCCGGAATGTTCGCAAACTGACTGGGCGGCTTCGGCACTTCGACGAGTTGCGCCGCCATCGTGGCCTGCGGCGAGGATCCCGTGAATGGCGACTGTCCGGTGAGCAGCTCGTAGGCGAGCAGGCCGACGGCGTAGATGTCGACGCGATGATCGGCGGCGGGATCGGCGGCCAGCTGTTCAGGAGCCATGTAGGCCGGCGTGCCGATGGCCATACCCGTGACCGTACCACCGGCCATTGGAATGGCCGCGCTGATCGCTTTCGCGACGCCGAAATCTGTGACCAGTGCATGCATGCCTGACGTGAGAATATTGTCGGGCTTGATGTCGCGGTGCACGATGCCCCGCGCGTGCGCGTAGGCCAGGGCGTCGACGACATCGTGGAGCACACGCACGACATCGCGCGCGGGCAGACGCTTCTTGCTGGTGAGCGCGCCGCGCAGCGATTCCCCTTCGATATACGGCATCGAGAACCACAGGATGCCGTCGCGATCACCCGTGGCGAGGAGTGGCACGATATGCGGATGTTGCAGCTGCGCCGCCAATTGAATCTCGCGACGG
>Ga0209490_10006768_pt1 | contig 10300 bp, 6 predicted proteins | sample MAT06_FD_187209 | JGI IMG/M metagenome (GOLD analysis project Ga0209490, IMG submission 187209) | Freshwater microbial communities from Lake Fryxell liftoff mats and glacier meltwater in Antarctica - MAT-06 (SPAdes) (version 2) | ecosystem: Environmental > Aquatic > Freshwater > Ice > Liftoff...
CAAAGACAGGTGTGGCGATTTTGATTCCAAGCACTTTGCACGCCCATCCGAGGTGAGTCTCTAGCAATTGACCGACATTCATCCGTGAAGGGACACCAAGTGGATTGAGAACGATATCAACAGGTGTTCCGTCGGCCAGATAGGGCATATCTTCTTCAGGAACAATTGCCGCAACGACGCCCTTATTACCATGACGTCCGGCCATTTTATCACCGACGGATAGTTTCCTTTTTGAGGCGATATAGACTTTTACTTGTTTTACCACACCACCGTCGAGGTCTTCGCCGGCTTCGACCCGCTCGACTTCCTCGGCATGCTGCGAATCAAGGTCTTCAAACTTCTTTTTGAAGGCCCCAATGATCTCATTAATCTTATTACGAATAGGCGATGGATCGATTTCGATACGATCGTATACCGTGGCCAACTTCTTTAACAGGGTCTTCGTGATCTTTCGGTTGGCTGGGATAATAATCTCACCCGTTTCGCTATTGACGACATCCAAGGGAATCTTTTCGCCCAGCAATATATTTGAGAGAGCCTCTGTCAACTGCTCAAGTAATTCATCCTTCTTGGAGCGGAAACCATCATCCACTTCTTTAGTAACCTTCTTGGCAGTCTCCTTTTCCTCCTTCCGCAACCCTTTTGCTCCATCTGCTTTAGCCGACACCTTAATATCCATTACGATACCATAAGTGCCAGAAGGTACGCGCAGTGAAGTGTCTTTAACATCGGCCGCTTTTTCACCGAAGATGGCACGCAGAAGTCGCTCTTCCGGGGCAAGTTCAGTTTCTGATTTCGGAGTTATTTTCCCAACTAGGATGTCACCTGGCTTCACCTCGGCTCCGACACGAATTACACCGTCGAGGCCAAGATTTTTGAGTGCTTCCTCGCCGACATTAGGAATATCACGAGTGATTTCCTCAGGACCTAGCTTGGTATCACGGGCGACCACCTCGAACTCGTCAATATGGATTGAGGTGAAAATGTCATCCTTAACGATTCGTTCAGAAATCAGGATTGCGTCTTCAAAGTTGTACCCATTCCAAGGCATGAAAGCCACCAAAGCATTTCGCCCTAGTGCGAGTTCACCACCAGAAGTACAAGGCCCATCGGCGAGAACCTGCCCCTTCTTCACCAAATCTCCCTTATCAACCAAGATTTTCTGGTTAATACAGGTAGCCGCATTCGAACGCATGAATTTGCGGACCTGATAAACCCAAATATCACTTCCCGGATCATGTTTAATCTTCTTCTTCCCATCGGATATTCGTCCGTCTTTGGTGATGATAATCTGACTGCCAGTGACACTTGCCACCTTACCGGCTTCCTCAGCGACAATAACAGCGCGTGAATCCCGGGCTACGCGATATTCTAAACCCGTGGCAACGAAAGGTGCTTCAGTTATCAACAGCGGAACACCCTGGCGTTGCATGTTAGAACCCATAAGCGCGCGATTCGCGTCATCGTGCTCCAAGAAGGGAATCAGACCCGCAGCAACTGAGACTAGTTGCTTGGGCGATACATCCATATAATGAACCTCCTTTGGTTCCACATCGATGAAATCACCCTTGTTTCGACACGTGACCTTTTCAGTTAAGAAACGTCCCCGTTCGTCAATAAGTGCATTGGCCTGCGCAATGGTGAAACCTTCCTCCCGATCACCAGTTAGGTAGTCGAGTTTCTCCGTTACCCGGCCACTCTCAACCTTCCGGTAAGGAGTTTCGATAAAACCATAATCATTGACCCGGGCAAATGTGGCCAACGACGCTATCAAACCAATGTTCGGGCCTTCCGGAGTTTCAATTGGGCAAATTCGGCCGTAGTGGGACGGATGCACATCACGAACTTCGAATCCTGCTCGATCCCTGGACAGGCCGCCAGGCCCTAGGGCGGAAAGCCGACGCTTGTGCGTCAACTCGGCCAGAGGATTAATCTGGTCCATAAACTGACTGAGTTGGCTTCGTCCAAAGAAATCACGAACCACAGCCGATAAGGCTTTCGGATTGATTAACTTTTGGGGCGTCATCGTATCCAACGTCTGGTCAAAAAGGGTCATTCGTTCTTTGACCAAACGTTCGGTCCTCGCCAAACCGACCCGACATTGATTCGCCAAAAGTTCACCCACGGTACGAATACGACGGCTACCCAAATGATCGATATCGTCGAGACTGCCTTCCCCCTTTTTCAGTTTAAGCAGGTATTTGGTCGCCTCTAGCAAATCCTTGCCAGTCAGAATCCTTGAGTCGCCCTCGGCGAAGTTAAGCTTCTGATTGATCTTATACCTACCAACCCTTCCCAAATCGTAGCGTTTTGCGTCAAAAAACAAACGCTTGATGAGCGCCTTAGCATTTGCAGCCGTCGGGGGATCACCCGGACGAAGACGGCGATAAATGTCCTTAAGAGCTTCGTCTCCATTTTTCGTAGGATCCTTTTTGAGGCATTTTATTACAATTCCCTCGTCTACGGATGTATCGACAACTCTGATTTTAGTGACCCCCAACTCAGCGATTTGCTTGACGGTGGCTTTAGACAAGGGCTCGAAGGCGCGAGCAACGACAATTCCTTTGTCCAGATCTACTGCATCTTCGATCAGAACCTTATTCTGAATGTCCTCAAGCTTGTCCGCTTCCTTAACAGGCAGTTCCTCAATCTTGTAAAATAGGTCGAGGATATCCCCATCCTTACCGACATCTTCTGGGCTGATTTTGGATTCGGGCTTTGGATGAAGACGAGCCTCCGCAATCGCAAAAAGGGCGCGGAAAAATGTGGTCGTAAGGAACTTACGGCGCCGCTTCTTTCGGTCGAGATAGACATAAAGAAGGTCGCTGGTATCGAACTGGGCTTCATACCAGGAGCCGCGATCAGGAATGATCCGAAAGCTGTGTAGCAACTTCCCGTTCGGATGCTGTGTGGTTTCAAAGGCAAGACCAGGCGAACGATGCAATTGACTGACTATGACCCGCTCGGCACCATTAATGACAAAAGTGCCCTGAGGTGTCATGAGCGGAATCTCGCCCATGAAAACCTTCTCTTCCTTGGTGCCCTTTTCGTCCTTAAGCAGGAACGTGACATAGAGTGGAGCCCCGTAAGTCAGTCCCTCCCGAAGACACTCGAGCCAATCGACCTTGGGCTCCTGGATTTCATAGCTGTGGAAGTCCAGGACCGTCTTGCCGTCATAACTTTCGATCGGAAAAACCTCAGTGAATACGGCCTGAAGTCCGGTATTTTTTCGCTTTGATTGGGAAACATCTGCTTGAAGAAACTCTCGATAGGAGTCGAGTTGGATTTCGATCAGGTTGGGAGGGGCAATTACCTCCTTGATTTTTCCGAAGTTGATGCGCTCCGTGACTTTATGTGGCATGACGAACTTGGTTTCAGTTCAGCCGGAGGGCCGGCTGGTCGACTACGTCAGATGACGATAGGACGAGGCCGGGCGAATCGAGGTTTGGCGAATCACCCGGTCTCGTCTTACTGCCTTCAGAAATTTCGCAATGCTCCCAGAGGGTAACAGCAATTGATTTACCGGCAAACATCATGCCGGCGGATTAATGGGTGGGGGGAAAATTCCCCTCCACCCTGAAAAAATTTAGCCTTACTTGAGTTCGGTCTTGCCACCGGCGTCTTCGATCTTCTTCTTTGCTGCTTCAGCTTCAGCTTTTGGAGCTCCCTCCAGCACAGGCTTCGGAGCGCCTTCCACCAGAGCTTTTGCCTCGGCGAGCCCTAGGCCAGTCTTGATTTCGCGAACCACTTTAATTACCGCAATCTTCTTGTCGGCCGGAACCGATGCCAAAATGAGGTCAAATGTATCTTTGACCTCGGCTGCCGGAGCTGCCGCACCACCTGGAGCCGGAGCCGCAGCAGCGGCCACAGGAGCCGCCGCAGTGACGCCCCACTTGGATTCGAGAGCTTTAACCAGTTCAGCCGCTTCCAAAACGGTTAGCTTGCTGAGCTCTTCAACGATATTATTGATGTCTGCCATATTATTTTGAGTCCTTGCGTCCGTTTAGTCTCGTCGGCGAGACGGCCACCTCACATTAGTCCGCGGCCTGCGGACCGACGATTTACTCTACTGTTGATTTCTCCAGATCCGGCACTGGACGAGAACGCGGATCGGAAAATAGAAAGAACTTAGGATTAGGCGCCCTGCTCAGCCTTCGCCTTGATCACTCTGGCCAATTGAGATCCAGGAGTATTAATAAGTGCGACCAATTTCTGAGCGGGGGCCTGTATAAGCCCGAGGACCTTGCCGCGTAGCACATTGAGAGGAGGCAGATCTGCAATCACTTTGACCGCGTCCGCATCGAGCCGCTGGTTACCCAAATAGCCAAACTGGAGTTTGGGCTTTTCGAACTCCGCCTGATATCTCTTCAACACCTTGGCCGCTGCCGCGATGTCGTCTTTTCCCGTGACCACGGCCAGCTGACCCGCCAGCGTGCCGCTCAAGTCCGCCAGGCCGACCTGTCGAGCAGCCACACGGAAGATTGTATTCTTGACCACATGGATCTCCGCGCCCGCCTTGGTCAGACGTTTACGCAGTTCGGTGAATTGCGCGACCGAAAGGCCACGGTAATCTACCACGAGGAAAAACGGTGACGCGTTCAGGCGCATCACGTATTCGGCAGAAATGAATGTTTTCTCCGTACGCATGAAAATATCTCCTGTGAAAGGTTAATTGGCACCAAATTCCCTGAGGTCCAATCGGACCGCGGGACTCATGGTCAGAGAAATCGTGCAATTACGCACGAAAACTCCTTTTGCACCAGACGGGCGAGCCCTAACGACGGCTTCGATTACCGACTGAGCGTTCTCAGCGATCTGCTGCGGGGTGAAACTCACCTTGCCCACCGGGACATGAACATTACCGGCCTTATCAATCTTAAACTCAACCCGGCCTGCTTTCACCTCTCTGATCGCTTTAGCAACATCATCCGTCACGGTTCCAGTCTTCGGATTCGGCATGAGGCCTCGGGGTCCGAGGACTTTACCGAGTTTGCGAACCTCTGACATCGCCTCAGTGGTGGCGATCGCAATATCGAAATCCGACCATCCTTCTTGGCACTTCTTGATCATGTCATCAAAGCCCACAAATTCAGCACCCGCCGCCCGGGCCGCCTCTGCTTGCGCTCCAGGCTTGGTGAACACCAAAACCCGGACCGTTTTGCCCGAACCATGAGGTAGCGGACAAGTTCCGCGGACCATTTGGTCAGATTGCTTCGGGTCCACGCCCAACCGAAATGCCAAATCGACGGATTCGACAAATTTGGCGCGCGGAAACTTTTGAAGTACCTCAACAGCCTGGATGAGGGGATAGCTTTTCCCGGCGTCCACAACGGCTAAGGCTTTAATGAATCGTTTGCTCGACATAATATTTTGCGGTTCAAACGGACAAAACTGCCCTCCCGCGATATAAATGAGCCGTGCGTTAAAAATTTTCCGCAACGGAGCCCTATGCATTCACAAATTCAGCCCCCCTGTCAAAAACTTTCTAGGAAATTTTCCACCAAGTGACTTCACTACCGACCTCAGCCTACGCTCCTCTGCCTCGGTAAAACTGCTCCTGTGAAGCCCTTGACCTTTCTCGTGATCGCAGGTGATCCATCCGGTGACCTAGCGGCGGCGGACCTGGTTCGGGCCCTCCGTCTAGAAGCAGGACCATTGTCCCCGAGGTTCGTAGGCGCGGGTGGAGCGGCCCTGAAGGCGGCTGGAGTCGAATTAGCGTTTGAACTCACTAGTCACTCCGTGATCGGAATCGAAATTCTGGCGCGTCTACACTTTTTCCGTCAAGTCTTTCTGGGACTTTTGGATTTAGCGGAACGAGAATGTCCTGATGTCGTGATTGGCGTCGACTATTCGGGCTTCAATCTTCGATTTGCTGCTGAGTTAAAAAGGCGCGTGAAAGTTGCCGACCGCCCCTTCCACAATTGGAACCCAAAAATCGTCCAGTATATCTCACCGCAAGTATGGGCTTCCCGACCCGGCCGGGCCCGAACAATGGAGCGTACCCACGATCTGCTCCTAAGCATTCTTCCTTTTGAATCTGCCTGGTTTTTGCGCAATGCTCCCCGTTTGAAGGTGAAATTCGTCGGTCATCCTTTGGTTGACCGTCGACAACCGGTCCTGCAACAGGACAATTCCTCCAGAATCTCACCTTCGGCTCGAGGTCCTTCACTAGTTTTACTTCCTGGTAGTCGGGCCAGTGAACTGGATCGGCATTTGCCAGTAATGGTGCCAGCCGCCGTTCGCGTAAACCGCGAGACAGGCGTCCAGGTAAAGCTCGTCCTACCTACTGAGCAACTGCGTTTAATCGCCGCTCCCTATCTCAGTTCAACACCCAAAATTGAAGTGCAAATCGGGGAACTTGACGAGGCGCTGCTGAGCGCCACGGTCGCCCTGGCCTCAACCGGCACGGTGACTTTGGAATGCGCCTGGTTTGGTGTTCCGACTGTGGCCCTCTACAAAACTTCCCCGGTGACCTATCAGATCGGCCGTCGGATCCTAACCGTCAGCCATCTCGCGATGCCCAATTTGCTCGCTAACGAAACCCTGATTCCCGAATTTATTCAGAATAACGCTACAGCCGACGCTCTAGCCAATGCGGTTTTGATGCTATTAAGGGACGAAGACCGTCGCTCGATGATCCGCCTCCGCCTTCTGGACCTGGCGCGATCCTTGGGTGAACCCGGGACCGGCAAACGTGCAGCCCAGGCCATCCTTGACCTCTTCTGACGACTTCGTTTGCCCAATTTAGGTCGATGAAAGAATGAGGGGGCCGATGGCCGCAGTCGTAATCGTCCTAACACTCCCAACAGCGCCCTGATTGTCACCGGTCGGATCAAAACCAGCCAGCGAAGGTCGAAATGGGTGGGTTCAAAACCAGCCACTCTGAACGGGGCGCTTTATCACCGAATTAAGGGTTTCATGGCAAGACTTGGACGAAGCATTTTGAGTGGATAAGCTGGCGGGGCCGTCCGGGGGATAGGGCTCTGCAGGAGTGCACCCCGAGCACCGGAGGGTCCGGGGATTACGGAGCAATCTCTGGAGTTTGGCCATTTTGCTGGACTCATTCAGCCGACTCGGCCAGGGTTGAGCCGAGGTGAGTGACTTTGTGATACAGGGTCGGCGTGTCAGTACGGAGGATCTGGCCATGTTACGCGGTCTGATCGCGGGCAACGCCGCGCTCCATCGGACTGCCCTCTCCCGCCAGATCTGCGAGCTCTGGAACTGGCGGAACCCTGGCGGACGCCTCAAGGACATCGCCGCCCGGTCATTGTTGCGCAAACTCGATGAGCGCGGGCTCATTACCCTGCCTGCCCGACTCACCCACAAACTTTCCCGTCAACCCAAAGCCGGCCGGGCACCGCGGGTTCCCGCAGTTCAGCCCCGGTTGTGGGCCGAGGCTCTCCCCGATCCTATCGACGGCCCGCTGGCGCAACTGCGACCCTTGCGGATCGAACGGGCCGATACCCCCGAACACCGAGGCCAGGCCTTCGCCGCACTCCGCGCTCATCACTATCTGGGGTTCAGCCGTTCGGTGGGCGAGAATGTCGGTTATCTCGTCTTCGACAAACCACCGGCCGGTGGACCCACGCGTTCACCCAACCTCGGACAGCCTCTCGGGCTTGCGCCTTGGCCGCTGGGCTCCTCTGTGGGGTGGGGCGGCGCACGATTACCCGGGCTTTGGGTTTCCTCAATAAGGAGCAAGTCGACTGGAGTGCCGACTACCGGGTCTTCTCCCGCAGTCCCTGGCGAGGGGAGGATCTGTTCGATCCGATGAGGTCCGAGGCCATTGCGCTCTACGTGGACACGGGGCCCCTGGTCATGGCGTGGGATGACACCGTCGTGCGGCGCGGCGGCAAGCACGTGCCGAACACGGCCTGGCGGCGGGATCCGATGAGTCCTCCGTTCCACGTCAATTTCATCCACGGACAGAGATACCTGCTGGGCTCGCTGGTGCTCCCGCTTTATCGGCAGGATGGCACAAGTTCGCCGCGCACACTGCCGGTGCGCTTCGTGGAATGTCCCGGACTGCGCAAACCGGGCCGCAAGGCCGCCTCCAGCGAGATCACGCAATACCGGGAACAAAAGAAGCAACACACGCTCTCAGTGTGCTTCGTGGAGCAGACGCGCAAGATCCGCCAAGCCCTGGACGCACAGGGCTTTGAGTCACGCGACCTGCTCTGTGCGGTCGACGGGTCCTACTGCAACCGGACGGTATGGAAAGCGGGACTGGAGCGCACCCGAATCATTGCCCGGATACGCAAGGACGCCAAGGTATGCTTCCGCGCCACGGAGAAACGGGCGGTGTATTCGGCCCAGACTTGGACCCCGCTCAGTGTCTATCAGGACAAAAGTCACCCCTGGTCGACGGTGCGGGCCTTCTTTGGAGGGCAATACCGGGAGGTGCGCTTCAAAGAAGTCCGCGACGTCCTGTGGCGCCGGGCGGGAAAGGAGAAGCTCATGCGCCTGCTCGTTCTGGCCCCGACCCCGTATCGGGTGAGTAAGAATGGCCAGACCTATTACCGACAGGAGTCGTTCCTATTAACCGACGATTTGCGCAGTGAGGTGGGGAGCCTGGTGCAGGCGTACCTGGATCGCTACCAGATCGAGTTCAATCACCGGGACGCCAAGACGGTGTTGGGAGTGGGGCAAGCGCAGGTTTGGGGAGACAAGAGCACCCCGCGAGTACCGGAGTTCATTGTCGCGGCCTACAGTGCGCTCTTGCTGTCCGGACTAGTCGCCTATGGTCCCGAACGGGACCATCCCTACCGTGAGTTACCGAAGTGGAGACGACACGCCAAGCGACCGTCGTGTCAGGATCTGGTCACCCTCCTGCGTCAGGAGATGGCCAACGAGAAGGAATCCCTCGTCAGCCCAGAGCAAATGGTCCTGACAGCGGCCGCTTGAACAAAACCGCCTTCACCCCACCTCCAAATCGCTCAGAAAATGGCCAAACTCCAGGGCCAACGGCTAGGAAGTCGGCTTGACCGAACTCCGGTCCCGAAACGTCTGCCCTTTCCTAAACCGCCCGTTTCGCGATAGGTTGCGGAGGTCGCGGTTAGGTGCCGCTTCACTTCCCTCTCGCCCATGCCTTCGCCTGCGCTTTGGTTCGTCCGCTCGGAAATCCTCTCCTGCGAGTCTCACCCACCTTTGTTACCAGCCTCCGTCTGGGCCCACCGCCGGTGGGTTTTTGTTGAAGCGATTCTAGGTCGAGGACGTGGTCAGGAAGAGGGAGGACGTGCGTGTGCAACCGAAAATCGAAGTCACAGCCGGTGGTTCTGCTTGGCACTGGGTTTGGCCCTGTTGCTGCCCGTGGTGGGGATGGCGGTTCGCGCGGCGGAAGCGAATCCTACCGAGACCGCTTTCGAAACGGCTACTGCCGAGTTCGTCCAGTATTATCACGACACCGTCCCACTCGCCGGAGTGGCCCAGGGGTGGCATCAGTATGATGGTCAGTTTGTCGTTCCCACGGCGGAGAACATCGCCGTCTTCCGTCAGCGTCTCGGTTCATATCGTCGACGCTTCGCCGCCTTCGACCCGGCCAGGCTTTCCCTTAAGGCCCGACGGGATCTGAGCGTGATTCAGAATCGTATCGGAATGTCGTTGCTCTATGCCGACCGACTCCGTTGGATGGAACGAAGTCCGCTCGCGTACGCCGATCAGCCGGATATTTCAATTTACCTCAAGCGCGACTGGAAGCCGCTCGTCGAGCGGGTGCGCGATTTGACGGCGATTCTGAAGTTGGCGCCCGCCCAGTTCGCCGCCGCGCGAGCCAATCTGGAAGCCCGCCTTCCGCGTCCTTGGATTGAGCTCGGTATTTTAGTTGCGGAAGGGACGGCGGGATTCTGGGAGAAGGATGTCGCGACTGAGGCGGCCAAGGTTAGCGACCCCGCTATTCGCGGAGAGTTTGGCGTGGCCAATGCGGCGGCGCTGCGGGCGATTCGCGGCTACATCGACTGGCTTAAAAACGAACGGCTGCCCCAGGCGGTAAATGAGTCCGGAATGGGGCGGGAGGCCTTCACTGAGATGCTCGGACTCGAAATGATGTCGCTATCACCGGAGCGGGTTCGTGAGATTGCCCGAAGAGAATTGAAGGCCGAGCAGGAACGTTTCGCTGCGGCGGCTCGGGAATTGGATCCCGCGAAACCCGCTTCCGAAGTCTTCCTCGCGATTCAGAAGGATCATCCGACCGAAGCCGGGTTGATCCCGGACACGCGGCGCACTCTGGAAGCCATCCGGCAGTTCGTGCTCGATCAACGGTTGGTGACTATTCCTAGTGAAGTGCGAGCTCAGGTGAAGGAGA
>Ga0209490_10006775_pt1 | contig 10295 bp, 1 predicted proteins | sample MAT06_FD_187209 | JGI IMG/M metagenome (GOLD analysis project Ga0209490, IMG submission 187209) | Freshwater microbial communities from Lake Fryxell liftoff mats and glacier meltwater in Antarctica - MAT-06 (SPAdes) (version 2) | ecosystem: Environmental > Aquatic > Freshwater > Ice > Liftoff...
GGGTATTTAATTATTAAATTTGAGATTTTATGTTCCATTTTTGAACAATGAGTGGGCTAAAAGTGATGTCTTGATGCCTTTTGAGTGTTGGTCTTTAATTTGAGTTGGTGAATTGATTTAATTTTTTCTATGAAACTGTTTACAAGAGCTTTTATCTTCTTTTCTCTCTTTTTTGGCGTTTTCGCCTCTGATTTGCTTGCCCAGACAACGGGTGACTACAGAAGTAATGCGGCCACCTTTAACTGGAACGCTGCCGCCAGTTGGCAGCGCTGGAATGGTGCTTCTTGGACAAACAATCCTGGTGAAGGCTATCCGGGGGAAAATGTTTCGGGTATTGCCGGAACAGTAACTATTTTGAATACGCATACGGTTACCTTAAATGTTAGTCCTCTTCAAAGCATTGGCAACTTAGTAATTGCCTCAGGTGGTACTTTTGTAGGCGGAAATTTTACCCTAATTACTACAGGTAACTTTACCAATAATGGCGGAACGTTTACTCCGAGCACAAGCACCATCACCTTTACAGGTAGTGGTGCACAGGCCATTAATGGCTCGGCTGCCTCTCAAGCCTTTAACAACTTGGTTATCAATAAAGCCAACACATTAACCGTAGGTGGAAGTACGACCACCCTCAATGTCGTTAACCTAACTCGTCAAGCAGGTAACTTTACGGCTCCTGCTACAATGAATATTTCTGGTAGCGTTCTTCTTACGGCTGGAACTTACACAGCCGGAGCCAACACCAACGTTGGTGGAGATTTTACGAATAACGGAGGGACCTTCACCCCGGGAGGTGGAAATACCGTTACTTTCAACGGTGCAGGTGCTCAAGCCATTAATGGCTCAGCTGCTTCATTAGCATTCACAAATCTGTTTATAAATAAAGCCGGATCTTCAACCGTAACAGTTGGTGGCAGCATCGCTACCGTAACGGTGACCACGCTAACACAAACGCTTGGAAACTTTACCGCTCCAGCCACGGTAACGGCCTCGACTCCTGGCATTTTTACCCTTAATGCAGGAACCTATACGGCAGGTGCTAACACAAACATAGTCGGGAACTTCATTAATAATGGCGCTACCTTCTTGCCCGGAGCTAACACAGTAACTTTTAGTGGTGCTGGTGCGAAAACAATTGGAGGAACATCTCCCACTACTTTCAATAACCTCACTCTTAGTTCGACTCTCGCTGCTAATGTCACATTAAGCAATAGCATTCGTGTAGACGGAGTTATTTCCTGGACCACCGATGGTTTACTAGTCGTGGGAACCAACGATGTAACCTTAGGTAGCGCTGCATCCGTAGTTTCACCCACCACCTCACGCTACATACAACTAGATGGCACAGCCGATGCAAATAGCCAGTTGATTAGAGTAAACAACAATACCATTGCCGCCTGGCAATTTTTATTCCCGATTGGTACCGCCACGGGCGGCTACACTCCACTTGATTTATCAACCGCAGCAACAACGATCAGCACAGCCCCTACGACAAACAGTACATTGGCAGTAAAGGCGATTCTGAGTGCTGATGCGGTCGGTAGGTTGAAACGTACCTTTAGAATAACGGTAGCGGGTAATTCAAATAACACTACTATAGCTGGTGGCCTTTTTTACTACAGTAGTGTTACCGACCCTTCCTTTGCTGAATCACTTGCCAGCTACAACAACTTCTGGTATCAAAGAGAATCCAATGGCGTTTGGAGTTCTCCGGGGGGCACTGCACCCGGTGCCGGTTTTTTTACCGGACCATCCGGTGCTCAACCATTAACGAATGACACTTACTTTTTCACTATTGGCACACCAACCGCTTACGGAAGAACCTGGTATAGCTATCAATCTGGCAATTGGAGTAATCCTTTGACATGGACTTTAGATGGCGGAGTTTTTCCTGTCATTTTAAACCCAACAAACACAATACCTATTGGTTCTGACAATGTGGTAATCACGTCAGGTAGAATCGTGAGTATGGATATCAACAACACCTCTATTACTGGCATAACGGTGATTGGTACGCTGGATGTATTGGCAACAACGGGACATAGTTTTACCACAATTTCTGGCACGGGAAATATTAGGATAGCAGGAGCAACTGATAATTTCCCTGCGGGCACGGCTACGAATTTTGCTGATAATGCCGTAGGCGGCACGGTGGAAGTAAATGGAACGGCCATTTCGCTAAATGCGGCCAGAACATTTAACAATATGATCATCAACATGACGGGATCTACCGATGTTGCCACACTGCTTCAAAACATTACCTTAAACGGAAACCTCACCATCACCAACGGTTTATTGCGCTTTAGTAACAATGCCGCTGCTGTGAACCGAAACTTCACCGTAAACGGAAATGTATCTATCTCTATTACAGGCGGTATTCGCACGGGCACGGACAATGCCAGACATGAGTTTAATTTATACGGAGACTTTACCAATGCTGGCACGGCTAATTTTACAAATAGAGTGGTTGCTAATACCGCTATGGAAGCAACCGATGGAATTGTCGATGTCAATTTTTTAGGCGCTATCAGAAACCAACAAGTTTCTTGTAACGGAGTTACCAACTTCTATCGCGTGGAAATTAATAAAGGAATTGATGATACCTATCGCGCCACATTTACAGCTTCTGCCGCAGCAAACTTCAATTTGTTTGGTGCCGCAAACTACGATATCAATACTGCAAGTGGTTCAAATTTAAACGCCCTCGGCTTGACCTTTGGAACGGTAGAGCTAAGAGCCAATGTAAATGTGTCGGCTTTAAATACAACAGGCAATTATGCTATTTATGAAGGTGCTCAGCTCTGGGTAAACGGAGGCCACGTTGCAAAAACAGGCGGTGCTGCAATCGTTCCTTACGGTCGTGTTCGGGTAAGTGCCGGCACCCTTACGGTAAACGAAGACAGTGGCCTGACCTTGCGCGATAATGGAATTATACAGGTAGAGGGCGGTATCGTAACCGTGCGAGCGATTCGAACATCCACCTTAGGTGTAGGTGCAGTGGGTAGCTACATCCAATCGGGTGGCAATGTAATTTTGACAGGCAATGTGGTGAGTACTGATTTTGCTGCGTTTAGTTTAACCTATACGGGCAACGTTTTTAATATGAGTGGTGGAACATTGACCATTCGAAATAGAGTTGATTTGGGAGCGTTGAATTTAAGAGGTGCCATTTTTATCAATTCAGATCCTGCAAACGTAAATGTCACCGGGGGCACAGTAATCATGGAGGCTAACAATGGCATCAATTATCGGATAACTTCCCGGGCCCCTTTCTGGAATGTGATCTTACGGGGAACAGGAGGGGTGCGTACCCTAGAATTGCTAGGTACTACCTCTGGCACTGGCGCATTTCCCGCTACGCAAACACTTCCTATCCAACCGCTGGTGGTATTAAATGATTTTACAGTTGAGAACAATGCTAGCTTCAACACAAACAATGCAGACATTACAGTTGGTGGAAATTTTGAAATCCAAAACGGTGGCACCTATGCAGCCGGAACAAATACCACCACCATAAATGGGGGCGGTGTAAGTTCACTTACTTTTGGCAATCTTGCTGCCACCCAAGTTTTTAACAATCTTGCCATCAACAAAACGAACGCGGCAGACGAGGCGGTAATAACAACAGGAAGGCCGAGCCCCAATGCAGCTTTGCAAGTAAACGGAACGCTTACAATTTCCAACGGAATTTTTGATTATGCTTCGTTTATCGCGTCTGCGAGGGGTACAGTAACTTTAGGAAGCGGGGGAACGATTGGAAAAGCAGCCAGCTCCGGAAGATTGTTGTTGGATGGCAGCCTTGCACAAACGTTGAACTCATCTTCCTCTTCCATACATAATTTGGAGATAAATAATGCGGCTGGCATTACGTTGGCAACGGGAAATCTAACGGTGTTGCGGACATTGACATTAACAACGGGCGTCTTCAATATCAACACACGAAAGTTAACGCTTAACGGAGCTGCGGCTACAATTGCAGGGTCACCCTTTAGTATAACAAAAATGATTCAAACTTCTGGCAATGCCTCTGATGGAGGAGTTGAACTTTACTTGGATGCCAATGAAACGCTCACGTTTCCGGTGGGTGTTTCAGGAAAATACACTCCCGTTACAGCCACATTCACAGCCTTTAGCGATGATGGGTTGATCAACATTAATCCAGTGAATGGTATACTACAAACCACCAACTTGGCTGGTGCAGATGTTCTTTCTTTTTACTGGAAAGCCACTAACTCAAACTTTACAACACGCCCCACCGTCATCTATACTTTTACTTACGCTCAAACCGATGTAGTAGTTGGATCGGAAGCCAATTACTTCCCGGGAAAAGTGTTGGATAACTCACCTTTCACCAGATCAAGCGAGACACCTAGTACAAAAGTAAATACGGCAACCAACGTAATTACTTTTAACGGAGCAGGTTCTGGTTTTACCTTGGAGGATGCCAATTACACTGCAGGTGCAGCCAATCGGTTTACGGGTGCCGTGCGTATTTTTTACACACGTACGTTACTTGATGCTTGGGCTACCCCATGGACTACAACCGACTTGTGGACATTTGGTGCCGGTGCGTTTGGTGTTCATGATAGCAGACAAGCAGGCACAGGAGCGGTTTCGCCTGCGGCTGGTGACATTGCCGTAATTGGTTGGGTTCCCTTCGGTGATCCGGCTGGTAGTAATGGATTTCCTCATGGAGTTGCAATCAATACTGCAAACCAAGCAGTTGCCGAGATTCGATTTACGCAAATGCTAAATGGTAGCAATAACCCTACAACGCGTGTTTATTTTAGAAATTTTCAATTTCGCCCTACGCTTTGTTTAAATAACCTTGGAACGCAGGGATCCATTGCCAGCGGAGCCAAAGTATCAGGCGAAGGTATGTTTTGGAACAGAAGTACAGGTGGTAATTTGTCTGACCCTACTTTCACAGGCGTAGACCTAGGTGATTTCAATTTGCAAGATTCATCGTATATGGTGTATGAAAGTACGCTTGCTAATGCTACCTATAACAACATGCCGGCCTCATTCCCTAATTTAACAGTGGTGACGGATGGCTGGGGAAATCAAGACAAAAACTCCACGATCTCGAACAACATCACTACCATTGGTGACTTTGAATTGTTGGGAAATATTAATCTACTTTTAAATACGGGTGTTACAGGAGACATTACGGTGGGGAGAAATTTGAGAATGTTTCGATCTAACGCAAACTCAAATGATAGTGGTGGTGGTGGGGAAATCCGATTTGGTAATACGGGCACGGCAAGAACAGTAAACATTGCTAGAGATTTAATTATTGGCAATGGATTTAACGCCCTCGTTAGCGTTGGCACTCCCGGAACTACTCCGCTTACTCACACTATTAATTTGAGTGGAAATTTCAGGCAAAATACTACCGGTATTGGCACGAGCGGATTTAAAGGAGGCACTGTTGCGAATCAAGATAGAATTCAATTCAATCTATTAGGTTCCTCTTCTATGATTCTGACAAACAGTGGAGGAGATGTCCCTCAATTTTATTCCCTCCTCGTTAACAAAGGATCTTCCATTGCTACCACGGCTTCTTTTAATTCAAACTTCACCATTGATGGTCCCAGTAACTTGGCCACAAAATCGTTGGTGCTACAAAATGGTCTCTTTATTGTCAACAATGCTTCTGCCAATGTGGTGCTCACCTCTGGCGGTGGCAATTTCAATATCCCTAGCACCGCAGGATTAGAGGTGAGATTGGGTACCGTTAGCACCACAACTACAAATGTTGGCGCCAACATTACTTTGAGCGGACTTTTGCGGGTGAGTGGAGGTACTGCCGCCATTGATGCCGGTCCTAGTTTTTCAAATGATATCGAATATTCCAATACCGGAAATGCTACCCTTCAAGTAACGGGAGGAACTTTGACGGTGGGCGGGCAAGTGCGCAGAGGCCTCACCAGCCTTACTGGTAGTTTGGTTTATACTCAATCGGCCGGAACCGTAATAATTGGCAACAGAGGGGTAACTGCAAACACCCGTGGTATGTTTGAAGTGCTAAATTCGGGCAGTCAATTTAATCACTCTGGCGGGTCTTTTACCATTCTACGAGGCAATGGCAGCACTACCGTTCCGTCACTTTGGTTAGAGCCAGCATCATCTTCTATAACAGCAGCATCGACCATTACTCTAGGAAATGGCATCCTTACAGGAACCACCGGTATTCAATCTACTGCCGTTTTGAATAATCTTACACTTTCAGGATTGGCTACTAGTATTATCCGTTTATTAATTTCTCCTCTGAATGTGAATGGTAACGTGACGGTATCGTCTGGCAATATCTTGGATGCGCTAGGTTTAGACTTGACGATAGGTGGAAATATGGTAGTAGATGGAACCTTCACGTCAGGCAACAACTTAACTACATTTTCAAATACTGGCGCTGCCGCTATTTCTGGAACTACACCTACATTATCATTTTACAATTTTACCAAGACAGGCGGTGGCACGTTAACATTGGGTAGAGGCATCACGGTCAATCGCGATCTAAAGGCCGATGCTGGTACCCTGGCTACTACTACTTCTGCTATCGAGCTAAAGCGGCACGCCCGGATAGATGCCACCATCAGTAGCAGCGGTGGCTTTGGTCTGATTTTCAGTGGCACAGCTCAACAGCAGCTCACTCGCTCGGGTACAGGCACAGGCACGTTAGGAATAGTCACCGTCAATAATTCAACAGGTGTAATTATACCGGATGGAAACGGTTACGATTTCTTGATAACAAACAACTTGAGATTACAAGCCGGAGTAGTTGATATCGGTGGAAGTTTACTTTCGTTGGGTGTCAGCGCGGTGATTACGCCAGTCAGTGACTTTTCGGTAACTAACATGATTCAAACCAATAGCTCCTTTACTGATAAGGGTGTGCGAAAACAATTCCCAACCGGCTCTACCACCAACTTTGTGTTCCCTGTTGGGCAGCTTTACTATACACCGGTTACTTTCAGTGGTGGTACAACGGGTGCTTCCGGCACACCCACCATTACCGTTAGACCCTCTAATAGAAGGCATCCAGCTATAGTAAATGACGATGGCGTGGGCGAATTACCTTCACCCGCTTTATTCAATGACCTTGATAATGTGCTTCAATATTATTGGATAATCGGGGCAACCAATGTTGCCAACACTTTTAGTTCTACCATGTCACTGCAATATGTCCAGCCCCTTGTAACAGTCGTTACACCGTATACAGAGGCTGATTACATTGCAGCGCGTATACTTGCAGACCCCGCTACAAACCCTACGCTATTAATAAATAAGTTTACAACGGCTGAAGTAAATGAGGTAACGAATGTCATCAATTTTAATTTTACGGGAGTCACTCAAGACGGAATTGGCGGAGATTATTTTGCCGGTGTATCGGTGGCTATTCCTGATAATTTGCCAATCTATACAACTACTGGATCCGGCAATGTGAATGACCCCATCTATACACCTGTTGTTGGGGGAGGCGGAGCGCCTACTGGTGCGAGGGTTATTGTGAGTACCGGCCACACGCTCACATTAAATTTGAATAGTATCAATCTTTATCAAACTCAAATTAATTCTGGCGGAACTATCCTAATTCCAACTGGTTCGATTGGCCATAGTTTGGGGACCCTTAGCGGCACGGGAGATTTACAAATCAACAGCGATACACCAAGCGCAGTATTGCCGGCCGCTATTTATGATACTTTCTTTGCCTGTGCAGGCGGAGGTTTGGTTTTTGGGGGTGCGGGTAATTATGAAGTGCTCGGTGGTATTAACCTTCTGCGGAACTTAACACTTACAGGAAGTGGCTCAAAAACACTGGCTAACAATGATATTACCATTTGTAACAACCTTACCCTTAACAGCGGATCGTTTAATAATTCCAATAATCGAACCATCATCATTCAAAATGATTTTCTGTTGAATGCCGGAACTTTTAGTAACAATGCTGGAACCCTGTCTATCACGCGAGATTTAACCGAAACACTTGGAACTTTTAATGGAGGAACAGGAGGTTTAAAAACAATCGGTAGAAATTTAACGGTCAATGGAGGAACGTTTACCCCCGGTTCAGGAACTACTAATATTATTCGAGTGAATGGCAATATGAATGTAGCCGGTGGAGCTACCATCACAACGGGTACGGGCGGTGTAACGGGTCAGCGTTTTACTTTTGGTGGGTCTGCTAATCAACTATTGACGGGCACGTTTACCAGTACACGCGCATTCAACCGACTAGAAATAAATAATAGTACAGGGCTTACGGTTGCCGGCAATACAACCATCAATAACGAAATGCTACTTACCAGTGGGCTGATTACCCCTACAGGACTAAATATTTTGCTATTGGAATCTTCTGCCATTTCAACTCCAACAGCGGGTAGTGCTTCCTCATTTGTAAATGGAAAGTTGTTTAAGGTTTTGGCCAATGGCGAGACGTTTACTTTTCCTATCGGCAAGAGTACTCGATGGAGAAGTGGATCTGTGAATAACATTACTCAAATAGGGTCGATAACTTGGGACATGGAATATATATTGGGCACAGCAACGGGTGCAATCGCTTCGGCTCCGGCTCCCAGAAGCAATCCAGTGAGCAATTTTACTTCTGCGGATCCGCTGGTTTTAAGACTGGCAACTGGTGAATATTGGAGAATTTCTGACGGCAGTGTTGTGGCCAATGGATGGACTGCCAGAGTTGGCTTGAGTTGGGGAATAGAAAGTGATGTCTCGGCTGTTCTGGCACAAAGAGAGGCAATGAAAGTAATGAGTTGGAATGGTACTAATTGGACTAATAATGGAGGGCAGAATTTTGCCCCTGGCGGATCGCACACCCAATCAAGAGGAACATTTGAATCGGTTTCCACCCTTTCCTTTAGCGAGAACATTGTTACGCTAGGATCGACTGAGATAGCCAATCCGTTGCCCGTTACGCTGGTTAGTTTCACTGGCAAACTGGACGGATCCGTTGCTAGCTTAACTTGGAAAACAGCTTCAGAAATAAACAATGATTATTTTGAAGTGCAACGATCGACCGATGGGATTGAATTCGTTGAAATAGGGAGAGTAAACGGAAATGGAACGACCAACTTAACCTCAGCGTATTTTTTCGAAGACAGGAGCTTGCTAAAGGGGAATAATTACTATCGCTTAAAACAATTCGATTTCGATGGAAAATCGTCTTATAGTAATGTCATAGTGTTGGACTACGATGGCTCTACTCCGCTGGGAGTCTACATGTACCCTAACCCAACTACCTCGCAAGACATCAATGCCGAGTTATTAAATGCCTCTAATGAAGTAATAGCCATCAGAATCATCGATATGGCCGGAAGAGTGCCTTTTCAATCAACCGTGCAAGGGGAGTCAAAAATAATTCATCTAAAAACAGATGACCTGAAGCCCGGCCTGTATGTCGTTGAGGTAACTCAAGGCAATCAGCGCGTGGTTAGACGTTTAATAATTAAGGAATAAGTTTTTCTTGGGCGAGATTTTCTCGCCCAAGAATTTTTACACTGATTATCGGTTGTCAGCGGCTTTCGCCATCTCCCAGCCGATAATGCTTTTTTTGCGCGTGGAACTCCATCGGTATTCTCCCAAAATTCCATCTTTGCGAATGACGCGATGACAGGGGATTAAATACGCAATGTGATTAGAGCCAATAGCTGAGCCAACGGCCTGCATGGCTTTGGGGTTTTGAATACTTTCGGCTATACCTTGATACGTTGTTACCCCGCCCATTGGAATTTTCAAGAGTGCGTCCCAAACCTTGACTTGAAAATTGGTGCCCTTCACTAAGACATGTAGTTTTCTTTGCGCCTCTGCGTTTCCGCGGTTAAAAATTTGTTCACTAAATGACTTTGTTAACTTCAGATGTTGATGAACGACCGAATTATGCCAATGTTCCTTCATCTTCTCCAGTTCAAACTTGGGATCTTCGTCTGTTGCAATAAAGGATAGCCAGCAAATGCCACGATCAGTTACCCCGATCAATACTTTCCCAAAAGGTGTATTATGGAAGCCGTACTCAATACGAATACCGGCTCCGTGCAATTTGTATTCTTGTGGTGTCACCGCTTCTAATGTAGTGAACAGGTCATACACCCTCGATTGACTGGAAAGACCCGCTGCTTCTGCGGCACCTATCAAATTTTTCGTTTCATCCAGCTTACTTTTTAAAAAACCAACCGTTAGAAATTGTAGAAATCGCTTCGGGCTAATACCAGCCCATTCTGTAAAAATCCGTTGAAAATGAAAAGGACTTAGATGAACTTTCTCAGCCACTTCGTCCAATTCAG
>Ga0209490_10006782_pt1 | contig 10291 bp, 8 predicted proteins | sample MAT06_FD_187209 | JGI IMG/M metagenome (GOLD analysis project Ga0209490, IMG submission 187209) | Freshwater microbial communities from Lake Fryxell liftoff mats and glacier meltwater in Antarctica - MAT-06 (SPAdes) (version 2) | ecosystem: Environmental > Aquatic > Freshwater > Ice > Liftoff...
TTTCCTCGATGCGCTCATTGGCCTTTGTTTGAAACAACCTTATGAGCCCTCCTACAGGGTCTTGCCCGTCACCGCCACTCCCTTTTGCCGTCGGCAGATAACGCAGATCTTCGAGTTGTTCAGTGTCAAGTATGGGAAGCTCAACTTGCCGTGGCGCTGCACTGACATGAGCAATATCAGGAGTAGATGGCATCGGGGTCTCAGGATTTGCAGGTTGAGAACCAGTGTCTTTTGGATTCAGGCGTTTGAAAAGGCTTTTAAGGTCCCCGGTACGAATAGGCTTGGAAACGTAATCATCCATCCCTAGTGAGAGGTAATGTTCACGATCTCCTGGTAAAGCATGCGCCGTCATCGCGACGATAGGCGGGCAGGCATCTGCTTGCAACAAGGTCCGAATCTTCTGCATCGCCTTCACGCCATCGAGTTCCGGCATGTGGATGTCCATAAAAATCACGTCGTATAGGCCAGCACACGCTTTTTGCACCGCAATGTTTCCGTCGCTAGCCAAATCAGCTTCGCAGCCGAGGTTCTTCAACATGCCAAGCACAACTTGTTGATTTACTTCATTGTCCTCGGCAACCAGTATCCGTGGCGCGCGCCCGTTTATCTTGACCGCCGAAACATTATGGCGATTGTGATCCGGACGCAGCCCACTATCAACGCCTGAACCTGTCACTACCGCTGAACTGGACGGTGTAGCCCGAAAGCGCGCATCGGAGACCGGAGCCGGCGTATATGGACGAGTCGCAATATCCAAATTCGGCTGGTGATGGACCGCTCGCATCAATACGTCGAAAAGTTTTCCGCGCCCGGCTGGGCGCATGACCAGAGCGTCGTGCCGAAGCGGCGCGGACTTTTGCTTCCGCGAAAGCTCGGCACGCGAAGTAGACGACTGGAGCACGACGGAAAGTCGCGGAGCGCTGCGATCAAGCCTGTTGTGTTGATCTATCTCAATGGCCTCCTGCAATGCGGATGTGACATCGTGGGATATTTCAATCTCAGCGAGCAAAACGTCGAATGGTGGACCCATATTAAATGCCATTACGGCATCTTCAGGGGCGACAGTTACGGCCTCAAACCCCCAGAGAGAGTACCGCTGTTTCTGAATTTTGCGCCGGTTTGCATTGCGGTCTACTGCCAGCAACCGTTTGTGAAGAAAATCAATTACATCTCTTTGCATATAGGGCTTTGACGGACCACGGGCAGCACTGGTCAATACGGTGAAAATGAAGGTTGACCCCTTGCCTTCGGTGCTTTGTACGTAAACGTCGCCTCCCATCAATTGGGATAGCCGGCGCACGATGGCTAGTCCCAGTCCGGTCCCGCCGTACTTGCGCGTGGTGGAGGCATCGACCTGGGTAAACGGCTGGAACAATTTGCTCGCGCGGTCAGCAGGGATGCCAATGCCCGTATCTGACACCTGACCTCGCAGTTCGAGTTGAGAGTCCGCCTTCTGCCGCACGCTGAGTTCGATTTTTATTTCGCCATTTTCAGTAAATTTGATCGCGTTTGAAAGGAGATTGAGCAATATCTGCCTAAGGCGCGTTGCGTCACCCAATATATAGAAAGGCACGTCCTCACTCATATCGAATAGCAACGCGAGACCCTTTTCACGTGCCTTTTCAGCAACTAGTTCAAACGCTTCTTCGACAACTGGGACGATCTCAACGGCGACCGATTCAAACGTCATTCGGCCCGATTCAATCTTTGAAAAATCCAATACGTCATCAATGAGTCGCAGCAGCGTGTCGCCCGAGGCTCGAATCAGCCGTATGTAGTCATGCTGCTCATCGTTCAATGTGGTTTCGGACAACAAACTAGCCATGCCAAGCACACCATTTAACGGCGTTCGAATTTCGTGACTCATGGTGGCAAGAAATGATTCTTTGGCGCGTGCCGCCTCGGTTACACGCACGTTCGCCTCTGTAAGTTCCACTTCGGCAATCTTGCGGTCAGTTACGTCTGCGATCGAACCGACAAACCTCACCGCTCGTGCATCGCCATCCCGTTGCGCGATTGCCCTCACTCGTACCCACACGTAGCTGTGATCTCTGCGTCTTACACGGCATTCAATATCAAAAAGTGCGGTCTCGCCGTTGAAATGCGCGATGACGCGGTCGTGTACTTCAGGCGCGTCTTCTGGATGGGCATGGTCCCGCCAATCAAATGCCGCCGGAAAATCAATTTGCGAATAACCCAGAATCTCGCGGAAACGATCAGAGAAGTAGGAGTTCCCGTCATGTAACAAATCAATATCCCAGATGCCTTGTTGTGAAGAGCGAATAACAAGGTCCAGTCGCTCCCGCTGGCGAGCAAGCTCACGCTCCAGATTCTTGATCAAAGTGACATCCGTGATGGTGCCGATCATCCCGTCAACGGTGCCGTCAGCTCGCTTCAGTATCTTTTTTGCAACGATCGTTTCGAGCTGCTTTCCGTCAGCGTTTGTAAAGAAGACTTCGTTGGCTTCGTATCCGGACTGAGAGGCCAGAAGTTGCGTGTCGAGCATCGCGGAATCGTCATTGCAACCAACCGGCAACAACTCCTGATCCGTCTTGCCGAGAATGTCTCCCCTGATGCGACCGCTAAGTTGTTCCCAGGCCTGGTTGACCGCAACGAATCTGCCGTCAGTGTCTTTGCGGAAAATCGGATTTGGATTAAACTCGATCAAATCCTCGGTAAAGCGAGTCTGATCCTGCAATTTTCGAGTCATGCTCGTTGCAAGCGATTCGGCTTGTTCGCGCAATCTTGTCAACAGCAACACCAGAGCGCCAAGAAGCATGGTGCCGAAGATTCCGATGATGAGAATGATGCGAGGCATGTCACTTCGCAGCGTCTTTTCCAGTGGGGGCGTTGACGAAATTTTCAGCCGCAGCGAGCGGTTACCAAACTCGACGGGAAGTTCGGCGCTCATTTCGGCACTTGAAAGTTTGCTGGAAAATGCGTTCGAGGCCGACGCTAGGCGTTTGTCGCCGTCAAATAGCTCGTGAACCACCGGATAAACGGGATTTTTTGAGATATTGGACACGATTACCGACAGATCGATGATTGCGACTGCCACGCCTCGCGACTGTCCCGTTGTGCCAATTGGTTTTATCCTTGAAGGCGCACCATAACTCGGCGCCACCATTGCAACAAAATGAGACGAGGCGGGTGCTTCGCCAGGCGCAAAAAGCAAACGCGAAAGTGTGACGGCGTTCGTGGATTTCGCGCTGTTTATTGCGGCCAATAATGTCGGCGACGTCTGCCTGTCGATGACCTTCTCGATCCCGGGTGTAGCGGTCAGCACCGTTGTGAGCGATCCTGCTGTTGCGGGCGCATACAGTTGGACCGCAACAATGGCCTGGGCGTCGCCCATCATGTTTTGAACGCTTGCGCGGACGTAGGTGTCCCATGCTGCCTGGTTTGGATTGGGGAGCGCGGCTTCTAATGCCAGTGCGTCGCGAAGTAGCCTTTCGACATCCTGGAACTGCCTGATTAGGGCACGTTTTTCGGTTTGCGCGATCTCATCAAAACGCACTTCATTGGTAGCCTGTAATTGGCGCGAACTTTGAAATGCAGCGAGCAGAGTCGATAACAGAAGCGCCGCCAAAATCAACCAGGGGAGCTCGATTTTTCGGTTACGCGTTGATGCACCACTTGCTGAATCATGCGTTAATGGTTGAGCCATAGATTAACAGGTTACCTTATCGGCACTGACTCATGTGCAGAATACAGTGCCAGATTTGACAGTGCTGAGTTAAAAATGGTTATAAAATTCAATGGTACCAACTTGTTTCTTAAGTAAAAACATGAATCCTTATATGGTTCTAAATCGGCTTGGCATGCGCTTGGCAATTCTGCCTTTAATGACTGCTGCGTTTTTCGCAACGACGGACGCTGCCGCAAATATTTATGCATTTAAAGACGATAACGGCGTGACGCATTTTTCCAACTTGCCACATCTCGATAAGAGATACAAGCTGGTTTACAAGATTCCTACAGCACCCCAATTTCGACCGAATGCGTGGTCTGCAACCGGACCGAGAGTGGTCGATATTGAAAAGCTAGTGCCAATTATCGCCAATGCGGCGAGGCTGAATGGTTTGGATGCAAAACTGGTGCATGCAGTGATTCGCGCAGAGTCGGGCTACAACGAAAATGCACTCTCGCCTAAAGGCGCGATTGGCCTGATGCAGCTCATTCCGGCGACGGCGAAGCGCTATGGCGTCGTGAACATTTATGATGCAGCAGAAAACATTTCCGGTGGCACGCGATACCTGCGCGATTTGCTAAAAATGTTCAACGGCAACGTTGAGCTGGCTCTTGCTGGTTACAATGCTGGGGAGAATGCAGTAATCCGCGCAGGTAATCGCATTCCGCCGTATCCAGAGACTATGGCTTATGTTCCAAAGGTGCTTAGCTTTTACCGAAGTCCGGAAGTTAGCCGGTTTTAGTTTCGTCAACAGGCGAGCGGCAAATTGTGGAGCGATCGGCAGGGCTGCAGCAGGCACTGACCGATGCACTGAAATTTCCGCTTCCTTCCCCAATGGCGGCGCGGCCGTAAACGAAAACGCCCAGTGGCGCTCGCTGACGCAGGGCCATCGTGGAGCAGTGCGGCGGCTTGATCAAGACTTTACGCAATTCCTGCGTTTCACCTTGAGCGCCATTGAAGCGGCTAGCGCCGCGCCGAAACCCGTTCGGTTGGGCGGAATCCAAGGCACGTTAATGCGCGTTAACGTGCAGCACCGGACGCCAGTCATGGTTTCGGTGGCGCTTCAAACCTGCCAACATCGCAGATTCACAGATGCCACACGGCGCAGATGGCGACAGTGTGGCGCGCGTCTTGGCAACGCCGTCTTGTCGCGCAAAGTCAGGCGGGGATATCTGGCATCAATTGCCCTTCCAAAAGAGAAATTTGGTCTTTTAGCAGTAACTTGCGCTTCTTAAGCCGCTTCAATTGCAGTTCATCGTGTATCGGCACTGAGACTAGCGCGTCAATTGCCAAACCCAAATCTGCATGCTCTTGGCGAAGTTCGACTATGCGGCGCTCAATGATATTTGTTCCTTGGGTGCCAGTTTTCATGTTGCGTCTCCTGAGCTTCAATATACCGTGCCACGCAATTCCCTGTATACCTCTAGTTGCCGTCGGTGGAGGGAAGGGATTGCTTTATCTGCGTCAAAGGAGTGAAATGTGCAGCCGTACATGTGGCGCCAAGGAGCGCAGCAGGCGGACTTTCATTACCGCGGCGGGTATCAATGCAAATCAGGCGCAACGATTTTGATGTTACCAATCGAATCCAGACTACGGATTCGATTGCGGTGCATCGCGAAGTCGGGCGCCTTTTTCGCCTGCTTTATCCCGGTGCTGCGCACGGTGCGATGGATCGTGCATTTGACGATGCCGCGAACATTTACGCTGGCCTGTATTCAGGCTATCAGGCATGTGACACGTCTTATCACAATCTGCAGCACATCATGGATGTGACTTTGGCGATGGCGCGGCTAATGGATGGTTACGAGCGTTCGCGCAATGGCGGGCCAGCGCTGGACGTGCGTTTTTTTCAGCTCGGTATTATTGTCGGACTTTTTCACGATGTCGGCTATTTGCGAAAGTCCGCTGATACCAGAGCGAAGAATGGTGCGGAATATACGTTGAATCACGTTTCACGCGGAGCGGAATTTTTGCGTCGTTACATGCCGGAAATCGGCATGGCGGATTGCGCAGAAGCCGCTGCGGAATTGATCCACTTCACTGGTTTTGAGAAACGTGTAGCGGACATTCTCTTGCAGGATCCCGTTTTGCGCATGGTGGGTAGCCTCCTCGGTTCTGCCGACATCGTCGCTCAAATGTCTGATCGGTGTTACCTGGAAAAATGCCGCGATCACCTTTACCCGGAACTTGTTGCGGGTGGCGTCGCCATCAAGAAAACCATGCAGGGCGATGAGGTCGTGTATCAATCCGGCGACGATCTGGTCAAAAAGACGCCTGTTTTTTTTGAAGGTGCTGTGCATCGACTTGAATATGATCTGGGAGGCTCGTACAACTACGCTGCCACCCATTTTGGAGGTTTTAACCTTTACATGCACGCGGCAACCAAGAATGTTCATTTCGCCAGAGAACTCGGTGCTCAAGGTGGCAAATCACTGCGGCGCACTCCACCGGAACAACCAGGGTCCAGCGCGTAAAATTGCATCTCAGGATCGTATCGCCGTCGCGCCGGATAACGGTGGGACTTGGTGTCGCATGGTAAAATTGTGCGAAATCCAGATCAAATTTGGGCCCCTTCCACCCGCGTAAAAGCTAACCCATGCCCGACACTTTCCATCGATCCAACAATCTCGCAGCAGTCGATCCTGAAATCTTCGCCATCGTTCAGAAAGAGAATCAGCGGCAGGAAGACCATATTGAGTTAATCGCATCCGAGAATTACACTAGCCCGGCAGTAATGGAAGCACAAGGATCACAACTTACCAACAAGTACGCGGAAGGCTATCCCGGAAAGCGCTATTACGGCGGATGTGAATTCGTTGATATGGCAGAAACACTCGCCATTAATCGGGTGAGAAAACTATTTGGAGCTGACCAGCACGGATTTGCGGCAAATGTGCAGCCAAATTCCGGCTCGCAGGCAAACCAGGCAGTGTATTTCGCGCTATTAAAGCCGGGTGACACGATTCTCGGCATGAGTCTGGCGATGGGGGGGCATCTCACCCATGGTTCGCCAGTAAATATGAGTGGAAAATGGTTCAATATCGTAAGCTATGGTCTGAGTGAGAGTGAAGAGATCGATTACGAGCAGGTCGAAGCGCTGGCGCGCGAACACAAGCCAAAATTGATACTGGCGGGAGCGTCTGCATACGCGTTGCGCATCGATTTTGAACGGTTCGCGAAGATAGCCAAGGAGGTTGGAGCCTATTTCATGGTTGATATGGCTCACTATGCCGGACTGATTGCCGCCGGCGTCTATCCAAACCCAATTCCATTTGCCGATGTCGTCACATCTACCACGCACAAATCACTGCGCGGTCCACGCGGTGGCATCATTCTTATGAAGCCGGAATATGAAAAAGTCATCAATTCTGCGATTTTTCCCGGTATTCAGGGCGGGCCGCTAATGCACGTAATTGCCGCAAAGGCCGTTGCGTTTAAAGAGGCGCTTGAGCCGAGTTTCAAAATGTATCAGGCGCAAGTGCTGCTGAATGCGGATGTCATGGCCAAGACGTTGATCAAGCGCGGATTGCGCATCGTGTCCGGTCGAACGGAGTCCCATGTGATGCTGGTGGATTTGCGGTCAAAACAAATCACAGGCAAGGATGCCGAGGCTGCCCTTGGCCGCGCTCACATAACATGTAACAAGAACAGCATACCGTACGACCCGGAAAAACCATTCGTGACTAGCGGTGTGCGATTGGGTTCGCCGGCCATGACAACGCGCGGATTCAAAGAACACGAGTCAGAATTGACGGCAAACTTGATTGCCGACGCGCTGGAAAAGCCGCATGACGAAGCGCACATCGCTGCTGTACGTGCGCAGGTTAGCGCGCTTACGCGACGATTCCCGGTTTACGGCGCCTGAAGTCTGACGGGCGGACGAAATGAAATGTCCGTTTTGTAGTGCGCAGGAAACGCAGGTGATCGACTCACGTGTCAGCGAAGAGGGTGATGTTGTACGCCGTCGCAGGCGTTGCACCGTATGCCACAAGCGCTTTACGACATACGAAGGTGCGGAACTCAGGATGCCGACGATCGTGAAGTCAAACGGTCAACGCGAGGACTTTTCCCGCAGCAAGCTCGAAACCAGCTTTCATCGCGCGCTTCATAAACGGCACGTCGAAGCCGCCAAGGTGGAAGAGGCGATCGAGAGAATCGAACAGGCGGTATTGAACGAAGCCAAGCGGGAGCATTCTTCCGGGAAAATCGGTGAAATGGTTATGGAAGAATTGAAAAAATTGGACCAGGTTGGCTATGTACGTTTCGCGTCGGTATACCGCAGCTTTTCGGATGTCGAGGAATTTAAAGACGCGATACGCGAAGTGACAAAGCAGTAGGTCCCATGTTTTCTGCTTTTGACCATGCCATGATGGCGCACGCTATTCGCCTCGCTGAATTGGGGCGCTGCATTACATCCCCGAATCCGTTCGTGGGCTGTGTCATCGTAAAGCAGGGACGCATCATCGGTGAAGGCTTTACGCAAAAAGGCGGCAGGCCCCACGCAGAGGCGGTCGCGCTGGATCGTTGCATTGTGTCCCCCGAGGGGGCGACGGTGTATTCGACGCTTGAGCCCTGCTGCCTGCACGCGCGATCGCGCGGACCAGCCTGCTCAGACCTGCTGGTGGCGGCCAAGGTGGCCAGAGTGATATCGGCAATTCATGATCCATTTGACGGCGTTGATGGTGGGGGACATTGCCGACTACGCGATGCAGGCATCCGTGTAGAAACCGGATTGATGGAAGCCGCTGTCCGTACTCAGTTGCGTGCCTTCCTGTCACGCGTTACCCGTCTTCGCCCCTGGGTGACGCTAAAGGTTGCCGCCAGCATGGACGGAAAAACTGCTTTGGCAAATGGCAGTTCAAAATGGATTACCGGAAGTGAGGCGCGGCGCGACGTTCATCGCATGCGCGCTGCAGCATGCGCCGTGATGACCGGTATCGGCACGGTTATCGCCGATGATCCCCAGCTAACCGTCAGAGACGTGCCGTGCGATCGACAGCCACTGCGTATTTTGCTCGACAGCCGGCTCGATGTTCTTGACGATGCAAAGATTCTCGAAGGTGGCAATGTGTTGGTTGTGACGGCGGCGCACAATGATGCGCGTGAAAAGCAGTTTCAAACACGTGGCGTGGACGTCCTGCGAGTGCCTGTGGAATCTGTCAAGGGGAAGGTGGATCTATTCAGGCTGATGGAGTCATTGGCTTCGCGAGGGCTCAACAACATAATGGTTGAAACCGGTGCCAAATTGAATGGATCACTGATTGAAGCTGGTGTTGTTGATGAAATAGTCACTTACGTCGCGCCGCGTATATTGGGAGATTCTGCGCGCGGCATTTTCGTGTTGCCAGAATTCACCAAGTTGTCTCAGTGTGTGGAGGTGGAAATTATTGACCAACGTAAAATTGGTACGGATTTGCGAATTACAGCGGCGGTTAGGGGGAATGAGGATGTTCACGGGTATCGTTGAAACAACGGGCATTATTGAAAGGGCAGTCGTAACACCGGAAAACACGCGGCTGACGATCGCCTCGCCAAGACTGGGGTTGCACCAGGTTTCAGTCGGCGATTCCATCGCAGTTGGTGGCTGCTGCCTGACGGTGGTCGAAAAAACGCCGGAAACGTTCTCGGTCGACGTATCTACTGAGACGCTATCCCTCACCTCCGGACTGGCTCAGGGAACTGAAGTAAATCTGGAAAAGTCGCTGCGGTTTGGTGACCGGTTGGGGGGACATCTTGTGAGTGGACACATCGACGGCGTCGGTTTGGTAACAGCGATGGATGATTTGGGCGCTTCATGGCGCCTTGAAATCGATGCGCCCCAGCACCTCGCCAGATTCGTGGCGCGCAAAGGGTCCATCGCCGTTAATGGTGTATCGTTGACCGTGAATAAAGTGTCCGATGGCGCGGGCGGTAATGCGCTATTTGAAATCAATATCATCCCGCACACACATCAAGTAACCACGATCCGCCTGTTGCGCAAAGGAATGAAGGTAAACCTGGAAATTGACCTCTTGGCGAGGTACGTCGAACGGATGCTTGGAAAGGAGCCGCTATGAAAATCGCAACAACAACGGAAATAATTGAAGATATGCGCCTGGGGCGTATGGTCGTCCTGGTCGACGCTGAAGATCGAGAGAATGAGGGCGACCTGGTGATGGCGGCTGATTTCGTGACCGCAGAATCGATTAACTTTATGGCCAGGCATGCGCGTGGCCTGATTTGCCTGACGCTTGAAGAGGCACGCTGCCGGCAGCTCAATCTGCCGCTGATGGTTGCCGACAATCGCGCCCTACACGGCACCGCATTCACCGCTTCCATTGAATCAGCCACGGGAGTCACCAGCGGCATATCAGCTGCCGACCGGGCACGGACCGTCCAGGTGGCAGTTGCGGCAAACGCAAAACCGGATGATATCGTCCAGCCGGGCCACATTTTCCCCATAATGGCCAAACCGGGCGGCGTACTGGTTCGCGCCGGACATACCGAGGCTGGCTGCGATCTGGCACGTTTGGCAGGGCGAACACCCGCCGCGGTGATTTGCGAAATCATCAAGGACGACGGAGAAATGGCGCGTCTTCCTGACTTGCAGGAGTTCGCAAG
>Ga0209490_10006788_pt1 | contig 10285 bp, 8 predicted proteins | sample MAT06_FD_187209 | JGI IMG/M metagenome (GOLD analysis project Ga0209490, IMG submission 187209) | Freshwater microbial communities from Lake Fryxell liftoff mats and glacier meltwater in Antarctica - MAT-06 (SPAdes) (version 2) | ecosystem: Environmental > Aquatic > Freshwater > Ice > Liftoff...
TAGAGTCAGTGTGGACTCGCACCTGGCTAAAATTCGTACCAAAGGCAGATTCCATTTGGCGTTGCACAGTGAGATCGAGGGATTGTCCACCGTCACGGGATTGGGCGATCGCCCCCTCAATTTCTGGGGTAGCTTCGGTTGCTCCTGCCGCTTCTCCTGCCGCTTTGCGAGATAGCTCAACCATTTGCTGCACATAGCGATTGCCATATTTTTGTTGCAGTTGCAGCAAAGGATGCTGGGGCCGTAAATGTGGAGGAATTGCCCCGGTTTCTGCTGTGGCCTGCAAAGTTTTTGCCGGCGATCGCGCGGGTGCCTTGACTGAGGAATCTTGTTTTGCTTCGTACATGTTCACACCTGATTAACAAATGCAAAAGCATTGTCCTTGCTGGGTTTCATGCTTCAATCCAGCCTACGGCGAAAGCGATCGCGCTGAGGCTGGCTCTGACACTAGGATCTGCCAATTTCCATTCTGGGTCGCAGTTGGAGAAGAGAATGCTCCCCGTGTCGGTGGTTCATATATATGTACACCTCATTTCCCGACTACTTTACAATGTTTATTGATTTACCTAATTCAAGTTTGTAAACCTTGCCATTCTTGTCCACAAACGGAGACTGTGAAGTTATCGTTACAGCAACAGAATCGCCGACCTTGAGTTTCTCTATATCAATGGCTGGAATTGTCCCGCTAATGTAGCCTACAACGCCAATGCCTTTTATCTTGCCATAAACCTGGGTGGTTATTTTATTATTAGCAATCTTTTTAAAGATATCTTGAATGCTAAAGCTCCCTTCAGATACTTTACTGAAGTCATGTTTTTTAGCTATTTCCTTTAATTCGGAGATGATCTGCTCTTGAGATTTAGCAGGTTGCTCATCCCCCTCAGTGCTAGTCCCAGTGGCAATTCCGTCATTCTTCAGCTCAGTATTTTTTCTGACCTCTTCTACGCCTTTTTTGAGAGATTCTAGTACAGCATCAATGGTCTGTCCTTGCGAAGAAGTCAAATAGCTAATTAAGGCTTCAGCTTGTTGGTTTGTTAAGTCAACAGGCACAATTTCAAAGAATTTCTTGACGGTAATATCATCAAGCTTTAAATCTCCTTTCTTTCCAGATACAAATTCCTGAAATACCTTTACAACTGACGGCGGTGCGTCTTTTATTTTCCTTTTATTTTCATCGTCTAGTCTTTCGTATTTAGCAGATTGAGTATCAACGGTATTCTTAGACTTAGCCGCTGGTGGTGTATTTTCTTTATCCCCTTCTTGTTTTTGTCCACCCTTTTCATCTACTTTTTCCTTTAATAATTTTTTAATGTCTTCTACTTTCACATCAGTCGGCATTTTATCCGCAATTTGATCGGTGGTAGTCATTATGGTCTGCAATTCTTCTTTGGTGAATTCGTCCATATACTGGAGAATATATTCGGAGTATTTTCTGGCGATTTCTTTTTGTACATCGCTTAAACTTCCACCCTTTTTAGCCGATTCCCCTAACATTTTTTTCAATTCAGGGTCGCTCTCAATCATTTTTTTTAGGTCATCAGGAACGGCGACTCCATCTTGTTCCATGGCTTTGAATAATGCCTCCAGCGGACTATCACCCTCTAACGAAATTTTTGCTTCGGCTTTACCAGAAGCCAGCAAAAGAACGGCGGCGGCGACTTCGGCATAGATGAAGGCTTTGGCAGCGATACGTTTCATACCTTGCTTGGCTGCATTTTTCAATGCGAGGGCAGCGGCAGCTAAGGCAGCCAGAGCAGCAGCTTCAAGGGCACATTTAGCCGTCATTACGGCAATACAGTTGCGCAGGGCAGCACTCGCCTGCGCGATTTGCAGCATATGATCCTCGTAGTCCGGATCACCCGGCGAGAAACATTTTTGCTGAAGTTTTGTCCGCTCATCCACACAGCCGTTTCCTGCTGCAACTTTTGAGGTCGCTGTAGCACAACTGTCGCCTTGTATGGAACAACTTCTGGGCTTGTTGCAGTAAACATGCATCTGTAAATTGAGCTTGGTAATTTCTGCCTGCGAACACTTGGGCATCTTCGATTGTCGCTGCACGATCGCCACGGTGGATGATTGAGCATTTGCTGCGCTCCCTTCTGTGCGGGAGGTTTCAATCATGCGCTGGACATGGTGATTTCCATATCGCTGTTGCATTTGCAGCAGTGGATGTGGCTTCCGTAGCCGTGGCGGCATGAACTGTTTTTTTCCGGTTGTTTCTAGGGTCTGTGCTTGCGATCGCGTAGGGGGCTTGACTGAGGAATCTTGTTTTGTTTCGTACATATTTACCATCGTTAACCCACGCAACAGCGCCGTTCAGCTTCGTAACAAGGCAGATGCTCGTACTTTCTACACTGGCATAGAATGTAGTTCATAGGCAAAACAGGCATAAGAGTCAGCATTCTCTAACGCTTGAGCCGCAGATAGTGATGTCGGACAGCTTGAATATCCACAGCCAGACTTGCAGTAAGCATTATCATCGGTGCCCGCATAATAATGAGAAAATTCATGAACAATGGTACGCGCAATACACTCGTTCGCAAAGCTGCGTAACGTATTCATACACAAGTGAATATCACTCCAGATGCCATACACGTAGCCTAATCCTCCGTCATCACAACTGTCCTCACACTCGTACTGATAATTATTAGCTGTAAACCTAGATTGAATCCGGTTATAAACCGAAAGCATGGTCGCAAGAGTGGGGGAAGCCGTCATAAAGTATTTGGAAAAGAGTGGTGTTACACTAGGCGGCATTGGACTTGCACTGAGGACTCGGATCGCCTTGGCTACCATCTGCCTGGCAATCCAGTCGGCAGGCCAGATGTGCGCTCGAAGATCGCTGTCTGAACAATCCTGGTGAGAATAGCGTTGAAGTGATGGCGAAGATTGAGTGTTGAGTATCAAACGTGGATTGAACAATATTGGGCTTACCGCACTGGTTGTCGTTGATGCTCCTGTTTCCTGTTTAGCTTGCAGCAGTAATTGATCGTCTTGCAGGGGATGAGGTTGTGCCTCTTCTTTACACTCGGAGCAAACGCGCTGAATCGAAGTGGACTGCATTGAATTAACAGAAGAATTTACAGTTTGATCGGCTCCCGTACTCAGCATTTGTACAACGGCACCTGCTATTTGATCTGCTTCCTGTTCATAGGCATCCCCCGCTTGCCCGATCGCCAGTTTTGTCCGAATGCCACCGGTTTGCTGCACCACATGGGTAAGTTCATGGGCTAGCAGTTCTTTGCCACTGGAACTGCCAGGATTGTATTCGCCTTGCCGAAAGAAGATATCTTGTCCTGTTGTGAAGGCGCGGGCGCTGAGGGCATGGTTGAGGGTGTCGGCTCCAGAATCGGTATGAACTCGCACACTGCTGAAGTCGGTGCCAAAGGCAGACTCCATTTGGCGTTGTACGGTGCGATCGAGGGGTTGTCCACTGCCTCGCGCTTGTTCGATTCCGGCTTCCACTTCTGGAGCGGCATTGGCTTCACCGTCTCCTTTACGGGATAATTCCACCATTCGTTGGACATAACGATTTCCGTGTTGCCGCTGTAGCTGCAAGAGTAAGTTTTGGTTTTGGGCGGAATGAGAACCGATCGCCTGATTCAAACCACCGGAATGCGGCTTGGTAGAGGGCGATCGCTCCATGCGCTGAATGCTTTGCACAAGAGCGAGATTCGCCTCTGGCTGATTGAGCAAACCCACTGCTGGTTTAGCTTCTTGCTGTTTTAAGTGAGAAGCATTCTGATGAGCCGATTCTTGCTTCGATTCACGCATTCCTTACCTCCACTCCAGAGTCTGGTATTTCAACATTATTAAAAAAAATGATGCGAGTCGATTTAGAGTAAAGAATCTTTAGGAATTGGGAACTTAGCCTGGATCATTATAATTTGGTATAAACCTTTACCAAAAACTTTTGAAGCCATTATTCCAGAAGGTCTTCAGGGATTTTTCTTCGCCGACGGTGCGTTTTATCCCACATTCCGCCCTTTAACTTTCACACCAAAATATAACCGTCACACCCCAATACTAAACCTCATTAGACTTCTTGCACGAATGCTTTTTTGGAGAGCATGAATCGTGGTGCGGCGGAGCCAATCACGATTCATGCAAGAGGTCTATTTGCTATCCCTCGGATCGGGTGCCCAGCCTGATCACCTTCGCTGTCACCAAATCTACTTCCACTGGGGCAATCGTTTCGACTGCCAGCGTCACCATATAGCTAATTCCCGGCTTCAGTCGTCCGTCGATCCCCCCCCAAAAATCCCACATGTTGGGCGTTCGTTCAGGTTGGGCGATCCAGGCTTGCAGCGGCAGGGATTGGTTGACCATCTCCCCCTTTAGCACTTCGGGGGGCAAGATGGGGTAACGGAGCAGCGTTCTTAGCACGTTGCCCAATAGCCGATGCTCGTCGGCAATGTCCTTCGTCCACACGCTAATCAGGTAGGCCAAGTCAAGGCGGGCGGGGGCACGGGTTTCTCGGCCTGTGGTGCCGTTGCGCGACAGGAACGTTTCGTTGCTCCGCAGGTCGTGATTTTCGCGAATGTCGTAGAGGAACAGGTTGATCGTGGGTTTGCTGAGCGTGAGTCGGGTTTCCCACTCTTTGTCGGGCATTTCAAACCGAATATCGATCGCCGCATTGGCAATCGGCAATTTCTGCGTAAGTAGTTCCTTGAGGGTGTCATCGAGATCCTGAATCATGGCAGATTTCCTTGAGAAAGTTCTACCTCTTCAGCCGTCAGGTTGTGAGGCCAGGTGGGGTCTTGGAGTTTGGGGTTGATGATTTTCTGGTCAAAATCTAACCAGATGCGAGAATCATTGCGGCAATCATAGGCCCGGCAAGGGAGGGGGCGCTGGGCGTGAACGGTGCAGTTTTGGCACTGGCGGTCAAAGTGGTGACAGTAGCCGTCTTCTCCTTTAGCAATGACGTAGGGATGGTGCAATTCCCACTTCAGGACGCGCTCTTCAATATCTTGTCGAGATAGGGAAAAAACCATTTTGCAACAGGCGGCTTTGCAGAGTTGAACCCGATTTTCGCAGTCGATGGCGATCGCCGGTTCAAAAGTATATTTATCTTGTCCTGACTCCTGAAGCGAAATGCCCCCGTCCCTTTGGGTAAAGCGTTTCAAAATCCGTTCGGCTATTTGCTGTTTACGCTGATCTAGTTCATTGATACTAATGATGTTTTGTTCAGCCAGTATCTCGATCAACGCATAAACAAACGCTGAGGATTCCAGCGTTCGTCCGGCGATCGCATTGGCGCGCTGATGCAGGTAGGCAATCCCTCCTGCTACTTCGTCGTAGGAAACCGCTTCATTTAGCATAGCTGTGGGGTCAGTAGTTCACTGTAGGAGGAGTCAAAATCCAGAAACCCCGAATTTTGACTCTTCCCCAGCCCATCTATTCATGTAAAAATCCCCTTCATGATAGGAGAGCAAATCAGCTAAACCCCAAAACAATTTACATTTTGTTAGTTGTTGTCTTAAATTGCAAAAATTCGTCTTCGCTGATCAACCTGCCCATCTTCTGAAATTCTTGTCGCGTGGCCTGCAATAGGTGCGTCATGTGTACCGCTTGTCCAGTTTCGGCTGCCAAAAATGCGGCTGCTAGAGCCACATTGCGGATGTTGCCGCCGGATAGTTTGAACAAGCGGGCGATCGCCCCAAAATCTACATCCGCTGCAATCGGGGTTTGTTGAGGAAACGCCTGTTGCCAAATCTGTAGGCGATATTCAGCTTCTGGAAAGGGGAACTCCACAATAAACCGGAGCCGGCGGGTAAAGGCATCATCCAAATTTTGCACCAGGTTGGTCGTTAGAATACTAATCCCTTCGTATTCCTCCATCTTCTGCAATAGGTAAGCAATCTCTAAATTGGCATAGCGATCGTGAGCATCTTTAACGTCCGACCGTTTACCAAACAAAGCATCTGCTTCATCAAAAAATAGAATAGCATTGGTAGATTCAGCCGTGGTAAAAATTCGATTCAAATTCTTTTCTGTTTCGCCAATATACTTACTAACGATTTGAGATAAATCAATTTTGTAGAGATCTAAACCCAATGCATGGGCAACTACTTCTGCTGCCATCGTTTTTCCTGTTCCTGGTGGCCCCGAAAATAGCGCATTCAAACCTTTACCCAGTGATAGCTTTTGTTCAAATCCCCATTGCTGGTAGACAACATGCTGATATCGAACCTGTTGACAAAGTTGTCTTAGTTGGGTGTAAGGATCAGCAGGTAATACGATGTCATCCCAGGTGTAACGGGGTTGAATTTTGCGAGCCAACATCACCAAATCATGCCCCGATTGGGCACGAGCCGCCACACACAGATCATCTAGTGTTGGCAGAACCTGCGCCTGGGGTTGAGGCTGGGGTTGGGTAGCCACACGCCAGCGTGCAGCATGATGGGCAGCACTGACTACATCGCTAATCTGTCCCGGTGTCAGGTGAAAGCGGCTGGCCAACAGATCTAGACTTGGGGCATCTAGTGTCATGCCAATAGCGCTAAGCTGGCTAGCCCAACAGGTTCGGCCTTGTTCAAAGTCGAGCTTGGGGAAGGAAATAATCATCGGGGTAGCGTCGCCAGATCCTGTTGTAGTCCAGGGTTGTTGCCCCGATAGCAAGGTAATGCCGGGAGCGATCGCCACCTGTTTCCATACCTGCTGGTACAGCGACATCTGATCGGGTGCACGCAGTTCATCCATGCCTTCCAGGTATAGTACAGCTTGATGTAATTGTGCGTCTCGAAACAGCACCTTCAAAGTTAGCTCCAGATCGGTTTTGAGGAGGCGTGTTGGGTGCAAATCTGCTACCAATAGAGGAACATTGAGCTGCGTGGCGATCGCCGCACCTACTTGTTGCTTAGTCGTTCCCGCTGCCCCTTGCAAATAGACTCGCAGCGGTTGAGACTGCGCTTGTGATTGCATGCAAAGCTGTAAAAGTCCCTGCTGGATACCTACCTCTAAGTCGAGTCGATCTGGACTACAGGGAGGCTGGATCATCTGACAAAAACTGCCTAGACGTGGATCAAGACATGTCTGACCCAATAAAAACAGCACAATAGCGGGGTCTAGCTTGAGGTAAGCAGACAAGAGAGGTGACTGAGGCTGACTGACATCGCCAATTAACTGCAAAATTTGGCATCGTAGCAAGGGAGCATCAGGAGTCAGGTGCATCCGACAGTGCAGTTTTTCTGAAGCAGTGGCACACAGTAAATTTAAAGCCAGATCCACCGTTGGCAGTTTCCGGGTGACATCATCTTGCAAGTAGGCGTAAATCCGTTCATAACGCAAATCAATTTCAGGAGCCAAGGCAATTAACAACAAATCCAAATCAAAATCAGACAACTCAAAGGTCTGTGCCAACTGCGCCAGCCGAGAAGATCCCCTTGCTCCTAAATGATTAACCGTTGTGACCAGGCATGGCACATACAATAGAGGCACACCAGGATCCTGGGTCAATGCCCGCTCCAGTTGCTCGTGGTTGATATATAGCCCTCGATATGGATCAGTGGCAGCCTCTGAACCATAGAGCGATTGAGCTAGGGCGATCGCACCATCCAGCAATTGATCGAGATGACTCAATGCCAACAGGACTTCATGACCATCTGTTTCGTCTGTCTTCACCACTGTTCTATCTATTCGCATCCTGTTCATTCTAATCAGGATGTTGAAAAAGTTGATTGAGTAGTTAAAAACTTTATCTGCTCAACCCATCTGCGGTTGAAGATCGATTCATAAATCCGGTTAGTGCCTTTGAGAGATCCCTACTGCTTGACCACTAGCCCTGATAGGAGCAATTCCCTTGCTTCTGCACTGTCAGCGGCAACCACTTCTTCCTGATGCAAGACTTGTTGGTGGAGTTCTACTAGCCGAACAGATTGTGGGTCTTCAGGATTCTGTATAATTGTGTTACATTCTATACATTTATAGGATATGCAGTCCTTATTAACACAAATACTAAACTTAAATGGAGTTGCCGTTGAAGATTACCGTGATTTAGGAGAGCAACTTGTTTTAGAAGTGGAAGCGGGTAAGGAGTGTGCAATCTGTCCCCGCTGCGAACAAATGAGTCGCAACATTCACCAGAGCTATTTTCATTTAGCTCACGATTTAAGCATCAGTAACTGATCAGTCTTGTAAAAGTTTAATCGACGTCAATTCAAATGTCATACCTGTCAAAAGCCATTTAGTGAGGCATTAGATTTTATTGGTGACTTCAACGTCGTGTTAGATGAACCAGCAGTGATTGCTGTTTTAAACTGGGGGCCTGAGCGATCGCTGTATATTGTCCCTGGTATTTTTGGCGTTATTTTTTGGGTATTTCCGTCAATGCTGGCGGCGATCGCCATGGTTCGAGAGCAGGAAAGCGGCACAATTGTGCAGGTCTATGCATCGGATCTCAGTGCGGTGGAATGGTTGCTGGGTAAAGAGCTGGCGTATCTGCTAATTGGTCTGAGTGAGGCGGTGTTGGCCATCAGCATTGCCGCCGTGTTGTTTGGTCTGCGCCTGCGCGATGATCCCAGTTTATCGCTGGTGGGTACCGTCATCTTTCTGGCGGCGGCAGTGGCATTTGGCCTGTTTGTGGGCGTGCGCGCTGGTAATCAAACTGGAGCAGTGCAGGGGACGGCGATCGCTAGATTTCTCACGGCGCTGCTGCTATCCGGCTTATCTACGGTACGGGTTGGGAGGGCGTTTGGTATGCCCCACTGGCGATCGCGCTATTGGGCGGCTTATTATTTCGGATTGCCACCCGTTCACTCGGTACCATGTATTTTCCCAATTAATTACTCGTCAACCAGATCTGTAGAATTTACATCCAAAGGGAAGAAGCGTGAGTAGAGGACTGATTCATCGCACAGCACATAGATAACATATCAGCCAACCCTACCCCTGCCGCGATCGCCCTTGAATTGGTTACCACTATCTCAAGGGTTGACGGCACACAGATAACGAATCAATGTCTTGGCCAGTCCGGAGACCTTGGTGCACATAGTTTCAAATTTGGTGCCTCATATAGAGTAAGGGTTTGAGGCATTGTCCAAGGGCAAAAAAGACCATGATTTTCTTGGTTTTTTCCACAAGCACACAATTTTGTGCGTTTCAGCCAAGTCTTTAATGTGGATAATGACCCTCAAACCCTTATCAGGCAACAAGCACCAAATTCTGAACTATCTGCTTGGTGAATGATACCTTGGTCATCCCGATTTGCACTACCAACAAAGAAGGATGGCTTAAGGTATTGGGCTACGTCTCCGGCATCTTGATGCAAATGCTTCGCTCCTGCGGGGAATACAAATTGGCACTGGAGGCAGAGTCTCCAACGGAGCATTTCCAGAGTCTCTCTGGAAACGAGGCAATTATGGGCTACAGCTCAACACCTTATGTTTGGGATAAGCTGCCTCTAGCTGCTGCTGCTGTTGAGGATTGGGTTGGCCGTAAGTAGCAAGCCCCTGAATTTCTGCTGGGGCAGGCGGCGATGGGCGCATATCGTTCGCCAAACTGCTGAATAGCACGACAGCCTGAATTTGAATATCTTGCCGTTGATGCTGCTGATAGAGCGCGTTATACTGCTGAGATACCTGTTGCCATTGCGCTGGCGGACAGTAGCTGCGGTCGATTAAGATGGCGATCGCCGCTGGTGCAAACACCTGATTAATTGCCAATCCTGTTACCAAGAACCCCAACCAGCTTATGCCAAGGGTGAGCATTAGACGAGCATTTAAACTATTCATGCGTTAATGTTTCTCTGCTAGGGTAATCGTAGAGACGCGATTAATCGCGTCTCTACGAATTAATCGCGTCTCTACCGATTAATCATTTTCCGATTAGAGATTGGTTTGAAACAGATCTTTGAGTAAGCGCTGTACCGTTTCTGGATTGCCATCGTAGACGCTGCCTTCACGTAGCGTGGCGATCGCCTGCAACTCCTGTTGATTCACCTCACCGTAGGCGATGGGATAAATCCGCACACCGCTACCACTCAGTACCTCCTGCACCTGAGCAAACTGTAGCCCTTTCGTAACTTCACCATCAGACAGCAGCATTAACGAAAAGCGACCATTGGGATCAGCCTTCTGCTTTTCCAGCAAATCGGCTAGCCCGATCATCAGCCCGTCATACATGGCAGTACTGCCGTCGGCTTTCAAGTCATCGATCGCCACCAATAGCCGCTGCTGTTCGAGTTGATTAAACGGCGCTAGCTTCATCCGCCGGACTGGGGCATCGCCAAAGGTGACTAACCCCACCTGATTGCCCGCATTGATGGAACCGCTGGCTAACCGTAACG
>Ga0209490_10006789_pt1 | contig 10283 bp, 8 predicted proteins | sample MAT06_FD_187209 | JGI IMG/M metagenome (GOLD analysis project Ga0209490, IMG submission 187209) | Freshwater microbial communities from Lake Fryxell liftoff mats and glacier meltwater in Antarctica - MAT-06 (SPAdes) (version 2) | ecosystem: Environmental > Aquatic > Freshwater > Ice > Liftoff...
TGGAGGGTTTCCTTGAGCTGATCGGTCAGCGTGTTGAAGGAGCGTATCAGGCGTTGCATGGGGAGGTCACATATCGAGTACGTAGGCGAACAGTAAAGGCGCTACAATAGTAGCATCACTTTCGATAATGAACTTGGGTGTATCAATATCCAGTTTTCCCCAAGTGATCTTCTCATTGGGTACGGCACCGCTGTAGCTGCCGAAACTAGTGGTGCTATCGCTGATCTGGCAGAAGTAGCTCCAGAACGGAATGCTGTCACGTTGCAGGTCTTGGTGGAGCATAGGTACCACGCAGATCGGGAAATCACCAGCTATGCCACCACCGATCTGGAAAAAGCCGATGCCGTCCGTTCCGCTGTTGGCGGTATACCATTCTGCGAGGAACATCATGTACTCGATGCCGCTCTTCATCATGCTGGCCTTGTGATCACCAACAATGCAGTGACCGGCGAAGATGTTGCCCAGTGTGCTATCCTCCCAACCCGGACAAATGATCGGCAGGTTGCGTTCTGCGGCAGCCACCATCCAGCTATCCTTGGGGTCGATCTGGTAGTACTGTTTCAGCACACCCGAGTTGATCATCTCATAGAAGTACTGGTGCGGAAAGCGTCGGTTGCCGCTCTTGCCATCTGCGGTCCACAGGTCCACCACATGTTTTTCCAACCGGCGGAAGGCTTCGTGTTCCGGGATGCAGGTGTCCGTAACACGGTTCATGCCCCGATCCAATAGGTCGCGTTCCTGCTGTGGGGTAAGGTCGCGGTAGTTGGGAACACGCTCGTAGTGGTCGTGGGCCACCAAGTTCATTACATCCTCTTCCAAATTGGCTCCAGTGCAACTGATGATGTCCACCTTTCCTTGGCGGATCATTTCGGCGAGGCTCTTGCCAAGCTCGGCGGTGCTCATGGCACCTGCCAGGGTCACCATCATTTTTCGGCCTTGGGCCAAGTGGGCCTTGTAGCCTTTTGCGGCGTCCACGAGCGCGGCTGCATTGAAGTGCAGGTAGTGCGTTTCCATGAAGGCCGATATCGGACGGTTCGTGCTCATTTCAGTTGTTACGGGGCGAAATATAGACGTGTCGGGGGAATTGCAGGTATGGGCTCAGGGGTCAAGAGAAGGTATAGTGGCAGGAGCAGGGGCAAAGGGGCCTATGAGATGGGTCAGTATAACCAGCGTGATCCGAAGGTAGGTTGAAGACAAGCACGCGCTCCTGCTCCCGCCCCTGCCCCTCTTTCTTTCTGCTCTTCACTCACTTCTTCACCAATTCATCCACCGGTAGATAGCCCAGCAATTGCATCATGCGCTCGGCGCTTTGCTGTTCTGCGAATACACGATCCGTCAGCGTGCCATCGGGGAGGCGATCGATGAGCACGTGCTTGGGTTTGGGAATAAGGCAATGCTGTATGCCACCAAAGCCGCCCAGGGTATCCTGGTAAGCACCCGTGTTGAAGTAACCGATGTATTGCCTGCGATCCTCGTGATACTTGGGCAAATAGATCGCGTTGATGTGCTGTTCGCTGTTGTAATAGTCGTCGCTATCGCAGGTCATGCCACCCAGGAAGACGCGCTCATATTCCGAGTTCCAGTTATTGATCGGGAGCATGATGAAGCGTTTGCTGATGGCCCACGTGTCCGGCAAGGTGGTCATGAAACTGCCGTCGATCATGTTCCAGCGTTCCTTTTCGTTCTGTTTCTTCTGGTAGACGATGCTGAAGAAGGTGGCACCGCTGTCGCTCACCGTGAAACTCCCGAATTCGCTGAAGATGTCCGGTTCGGCCACGTGGTTCTCTTCGCAGACATCCTTGATGCGGCCTACAATTTCCCCGATCATGTAGTCCAGATCGAAACTGAAGTTGAGGCTGTTCTTGATCGGAAGTCCACCGCCTATATCGAGTGTATCGAGTGTGGGGCAGAGTTTCTTCAGATCGCAATACACGTTCACGCACTTACTCAACTCGTTCCAGTAGTAGGCCGTATCGGTGATGCCCGTGTTGATGAAGAAGTGCATGAGCTTGAGGCGGAATTTCTTCTGCTTGCTCACGTTCCGCATGTAGAACGGAATGATGTCCTTGTAGCCGATGCCCAGGCGACTGGTGTAGAACTCGAATTTCGGCGCCTCTTCGGCTGCTATGCGGATCCCGATATCGCAATGGCCTTCGATCACTTCGTCCAGGTGGTAGATCTCCGCCATGTTGTCGATGATGGGGATCACGTTGAAACCGCGGTTGGCCAGTTTACCTATGCCTTTGATGTAGCGTTCATCCTTGAATCCGTTGCACAGGATGGTGGCGCTCTTGGTGATGCGGCCGCGCTCGATCAAGAGCTCGATCATTTCCAGGTCATAGGCGCTGCTGGTCTCCAGGTTCACACCCTTACCCAGCACCTTGTCGATCACGTAGTGGAAATGATTGCTCTTGGTGCAGTAGAAGTACTCGTAGCTACCGCTGTAGTTGTGCGTTTCGAATGCTTTTTGGAAACAGTTCCGCGCCAGATCGATCTTCTCGCCGATCTTGGGCAGGTAGCTGATGCGAAGCGGGGTGCCGTGCTTTTCAAGCAACTCCACCAAGGGCAGGTCGTTCCAGACGAGTTGGTCCTCGTCCAGCTTGAATTCGTCCTTGGGGAAATCGAATGTCTGCTCGATCAGGTCGACGTAGCGGGTCTTCATTGCTGGGAAGGATGCGGAATGCGCTGTTGGTCATTGGCTCCTAGCTGCTGGCTACGGGCGTATTGGCCGTAACCTGTAGCACCTGGCCCAAAGTGGCGATTGGAACGGTGAGGTCTGCTGGTCGGATGCACGTTGGCGGAAATGGTCCGCGATGTATCGAAGGCCGATCGTTGTGTCTGCACGAAAGCGCTGAAGTGAAGGCCATACGGGGTGGCCTCGAAAAGCCGACTCACGGGGAGGGCGAACGCATTCATCAACGGAAGGGGGGAGGGCAGCCGCGAACACCCGAAGCGCAGCAGATCACCGCAAGGATGATGGCGTGTTGCTGAAGAAAGCAGTAGGTGGTCATGGTCGCGAGGTCAAAAGTAGGATCTGGAGCGATCGTATCTTGCTAGTTCGGATAATTGATCGGTTTGCTGGTGAATGTGCATGAATAGGATCGGTGCCAAAGATGAACGGCGCCCACCAGTTGGTGAACGCCGTTCAAGCATTGGAATGCTCCTGTGCTTATGGCTGTATCACCAGTCGCGCGGTATAGGTGTTGTCACCAGCGGTGATGTTGACCAGGTATATGCCGCCGCTCAACGAACCTTGGAGGTCCAGTGTTGTCTTATACCGTTTCGCACTACATATCCATCCAACGATGCGCCGCTATTTTCCCCGCCAGCGGGATGAAACATTCGCAGTAAGATCTGCGATGCTGCGGGACGAAGAGGTTGTTGGGTCCGCCGGACGGCGGACGGAACGACCTCCTCGGAGAAGTGATGTGGATGCTTCGGCTTCACTCAGCATAAGCAAAGAACAAGCAGATTGGATCGTTTTCTATGTCCAAATGGTATTACTTCGGGAAGTTGTGCCAACAGGCTCTCGATGCCGTCCAGAAAAATGGTCTGGTCGTCAACGAGCAGGAGGGTGTAGGGCACTTGGTGCATCGGTTGCAAAATTGCCGCGTAGCCCCTGCAAGCTACAATACCGGAAAACCATGAGTTTGTTCCCTCGAGCGGAAGTCCTCACAACCACCGCTTCCGGCGGAACCATATCAACATGACCACTGCGATCGTCGCCATGATGCCCATAACGAGGAAATAACCGTAGCGCCACTCCAGTTCGGGCAGGTACTTGAAGTTCATGCCGTACACTCCCACCACGAAGGTGAGCGGAATGAAAATGGTGCTGATGATGGTAAGGAGCTTCATCACCTGCATCATACGGGCGTTCTGGCCAGCGTGGTAGGTGTTCTCCAAACTGCTGAGGATCTCGCGAAAGGTGCCGATCGTTTCGGCGATATAAACGGTATGGTCCTGGAGGTCGTTGATGTAACGCCGGGTGCTCTTGTCGATCAGCGGGCTTTGGATGATGTTGAGCCGACCGGCCAATTCGCGGGTGGGTGTCACGTAGCGATCCACGGTGATGAGCAGACCTCGCAGTTCTTGGATGGTGAGCAGATCTTCGTTGCCCGGGCGTACCATCACTTTGCGTTCCAGTTCTTCGATCCGTTTGCCCAGGTCTTCCACGATCAGGAAATAATTGTCCACGATCACATCCAGCAATGCATAGAGCAGGTAATCCGAACCTGTGCGGCGCACACGACCCAGGTCTTTCCGCAATCGCTCGCGGATGGGTTCGAGCACATCACCTGGCCGCTCTTGAAAGGAGATCACCAATCCCTTGCGCAGTACAAAACAGATCTGCTCGCTATGGATGCCTCCAGTTTCTTCGTCCAGCCCAAGCATCTTGGCCACCACGAAGATCGTGTCCTGATATTCTTCCACCTTGGGGCGGTGGTCGGTATTAAGAACATCCTCCATCAACAAGGGATGCAAATGGAAACGTTCGCCAATAGCGAGCAGCACCTTGTCGTTGTTGAGCCCGTCGATGTCGATCCACGCGTTCTCGCAGGTGGCTTCCGCTTCGTTGTACCCGTTGATCGAACTTAGCTGGCGTTCAACCACACGTTCGGCATTGTACTCGAACAGGCGGATGCTGGTGTTCGCTCCGGCATCATCGCCCACACTTACGAAAGAGCCAGGTGGCAGGCCAGCCTTTTCGCTGCGGGTGCGTACTTTTTTCATGGGCGGCATGATGGTCCCACAAACTTACCGGCTGCTTCAACGTCAAACCAGGTCGCTCAGATCGGTTCTGAACGAAGTGCCGTCAGCAACCACCTTTCGTTCTTTGCCGCTTCGGAAGAGCACCATGTCCTTTCCATGCAAGTTGATCAGGCCACTTTTCACGTGTAGCAAGGACCCTTCGCGCAGGCCGATCACCGTGGAACGTGGGTTCAGCGCCAGGTATTCGGCAATGCGTTGGTCCCGGCTTTCACCGCCATGCCCGGGAATGGTGGCTTCGGTATAGTGCGGGTTGATCTGGAAGGATACCATGTGCATGGCTTTCAATGTGGGTGGCTCCACAATGGGCATGTCATTGGTGGTCATTATGGTGGGGCATACCACATTGCTACCTGCGCTCCAACCGAGGTAGGGCATACCCGCTTTCACATGGTTCGCGATGGCCTTTATCAGACCCGTTCGGTAGAGTGAACGCAACAGCAGAAAGGAGTTCCCGCCACCTATCACAACGGTATCACAGGTGCTCAAAGCGTTCACAGGATCACGCTCTCGGTGCAGTCCGATGGTCTCACAACCCATTTCGCCGAACAAGTTCGCGACGAGTTCCACGTTACCGTCTTGTTTTTCATCCACGGCGGCAAAGGGAACGAACGCGATCCGCTTCTTGCCTTCGAGAAAACGAGCAACGTACTGGCGTGGCCACTGGAAGAAGGACTCGCCGGGGAGTGTGGAGTTGGAGAGGAGTAGGAGTTCCATCAACTATTCAATAACGGTACCGTGAATGGTCAATTCTATCTGCGAAGGCGTGCCGTCCGTATCCAATATGATCGTACGTTCCAATGGACCGGGACGTGCCCTACCGGTGTAGAGGAGTTGGATCACTGCTGAACCTTGGGGAGCGACGGTGTCGGGGAGATGTTGCACTTGAATGCAATCACAGGAAGTACGGCCTCGTAAGATCCGAAGTGTGGAAGTGCCCGTGTTCTTGAACGTGATGTTGAATGCACGTTGCTCGCTTTGGTGTACGGTTCCCACATCGAAGGAACGATCACCGGCCACCTTCGCAGTGCTGGGTTCCACAACAACACGTTCCACTTCGATACGCCGCTCGCGCGCTGCTTCAACGCTGTATACCGAGTGCTTCAAGTCACCGAGATCATCGCTGACGCCACTCGCGGATCGATCCTCGCCGAAGGGAAGAACGTTGATCCGAAGCACGCCACCGTTCGAGGCCGTGCTGTCCAAGTAGGCGCGCAGTCGGCCATTGTCCACTTGTGATAGATGCTGGCGTAGGCTCTCGATCCGGCGAAGGGACAGGTTATTGTTATAGTCGTTCTTGGCCAGCGGGCTTGCATGTCCGCGCACATCCAAGACCACCCGTTGCCCCTCTGCCAACACGGGTATCAAGGCTAGGACCAGCACATCCAACTTCTCCCGGCCGCGCTCAACATCCGTGTTGAAGAAGCTGCTGATCCGTGTTGGATCGGCATTCTCATTCCTGTACGTGGGAAAGAGCGCTTGATACTTCGTGAAGATCGTGGCGTAGGTCTGGCCGGTCGTGGTCGCCCATGATCGCGGTTCCGGTTCGTCGTTGTGGAAGTAGAGCTTCAGGGGGAAGTCGGCTTGCAGCTGGAGCAAGTTGCGTTCTGGATCCGACGACGCTGTGGGCAGTGTGTCCTGTGGAAGTGGTGCGACCGGTGGTATAGGTCGCGTGGCAGTGGTGCGCCACTTGTACAGATCGTTACAGCAGGTCTCGCCTTTGGCAGCGAAGGATCCTTTCCGGTTGCTGGTCAACCAACCTTCGCCAGAGCGCGCGTTGAAGACGGGATAGAGGTCGTTCGCTGATGAATTGATCGGTGTTCTTGCGTTGAACGGGTTCGTGAACGCACCTTCTTTCCAAGTACTTTGGAAGATATCGTAACCGCCAAGACCGGGATGGAAGTCACTGCTGAACCAGAGCGTTCCAGTGCTTTCATCATACGAGGGTGAGGATTCGTTCCCTGCGGAATTCACGATCGAACCAGCGTTGCGAACATTCACGACACCTGTGCCGACCAGATCACCGAGCCAGATGTCCAACCCACCAAGACCATCCGGACGGTCGCTCGCGAAGAACAACAACTCCGTTCCGGCCACGCTTGCGATCCACGGTTGTGTGGAGATGTATCCAACACCTAGACCTTGGACCACTTCGCCCGGACCGTTCTTCAAGGCAGTGCAAATGGACCGTGAACCATCAGGGTCCATACGCGTAAAGAAGATGCGCTCGCCATTGGAGGACCACACCAAATTGGCCTGTTCAGTGCCGATGGCATCTGAAGGGTGGTTCTCCTTCATCGGTTCCTCCCATCCGGCTCCGCTGCGGCGTGTGACATACGATCCAACATGGTAGGTCGCCGTATCCTGAACTTCTTCATCCGCGTTCAATTCGCCGCGTAGGCTACTGAACCAAAGCGCACTGTCAGGCCCGGAACGAGCGCCGAATTCACTGTCAAACGTATTGACCGGTTGCGGGAGATGGTCCAGAGTGATCGTATCGGCCGCTGTATCGGAACGTGCAGCCAAGGCGCAGCCCTCTATTGCATTCCTCGCGCGCAAAGCCAGCGTGGATGTCTTGTCCTTTTCCTTCTGCAATACCTTGTTCCACGTGCTAAGCGCTTCTGTATAGTTGCCATCGCAGAGTTGCATTTCTCCCAGCCATCGCAGCGCTGCTGGGTAGGTGTGTCCCATGTCCTTCTGCGCAACGCGGGCATAAAGTGCGGCAGCCTGCGGGTATTGGTTGCTCAGCCGCAACGCCTCGGCTTGCTTCCACTGGAGGGCCATGCGACCGGGTTCCAATGCCAATGCACCGGCATAGAACCGTGATGCACCGTAGTGTTCGCCGCGCGCGGAGGCTGCATCGCCCCAGGCTATCCATTGGTCCACCGATTGGCCATGCGCAGCGCCGCCATACAACGCGACCAGCATTGGGAGTAGGACCGTGATCGATCGGATCCGCATACGCTACAGTTGAGTTGGGCAGGCTTTGAATTGCACGGGGACCGAGGGGCGCTTTCGCAGGATGCGCAACACGGCGAATTCGATCGCACCACGATTTCGACTGGCTGGAACAAGGTCGCTCGTATTGATATCGTAGCTCAAGCCGAAGGTCCAATCATCATATTCCAGACCCGCGTAGAGATAACCTGCATCCACCGCGCGGTAGTGGAGGCCGAGGAGTACGGCGCGGTTCAGACCGTAGCGATCCAACAGGATGTAACGCAGATTGGAACCGAGGTCCAGTTCGTTGAAGGGCCCTTGTGTCATGTATTGAAGCATGGGCAGAAGGTCCAGCTTGTCGCTAATGGGGAATTGCGAAAGGATGTGGAAGGTGGAACGTCGATCCAAGGGCACGCCAGCACTACCGAGGAATCCGATGGTTGGTGTGGTGAGGTTGAACAGGCCGAAACCCACCTGCAACGAGGTGCGCGCTGCTGGCCGGTAACGATAGATGGCACCAACGTGCAGATCCGTATGCACCAATGCACTTCGCGCGAATTGCTCCCCACTGGCCCGATCGGGGTCGAAATAGTAGCCGTTGTATTGGCTGTCGAACGTAAGCCCACCGGGATCCAAGGAAAGGGAGGTGAGGCCGAATTGTATACCGCCCGTTAACGCATGGTCCTGGTTGGTTCCGAAACGTTGGGTCCAACTGGTACCAAGGCTGAAATGGAATTGGTTCAAGCGACTGTCGCCAGCACGATCATTGAAGAGCCAGGCGCCAAGGCCCAACCCCTTCACGCCAGCAAAGTGAGCGGCATCGCCACCAAAGGCCAAGGTGCGATAGGGGACCGTTACTGCGCGCCACTGTTGTCTAAAGATGCCGTTGAACCGATAGTCCCCATCGAAGGCTCCAATGGTTCCAGGGCCCAACGCCAACGGAGCATTGAAGAACTGGGAGAAGTGGATATCCTGTGCATGGTTGTAAGTGGCGAGGCAGCAGGCCAACACGAAGACGCACGATCGCATCCGATCACGAATGTGGTGCCAGACGGGATCTATGCCGCGCATCGTGCCGGAATGGACCTCATGCGAAAGGCGGCTTACCAGGCAATGCCAGACTTGCTTGCTCATCGCACAACGGTAACATTACCCTTGGTGAAGAACTGCTGCCCATCAATACAATAGGCGGTGAGGTGGTAGACGAATACAGCTGGATCCACGGGCTTTCCTTCATAAGTCCCGTCCCAACCTCTGGAAGGATCATTGGTCTCGAATACCTTTTCGCCCCAGCGATCGAACACCAGGAATTCCATCCGCTCGATGGATCGACCGCGAACGAAAAGGACGTCGTTCTGTCCATCGCCATTCGGTGTGAACGTGTTGGGTACGAAGATGTCTGGTCCTTCGCAACGAAGCTCCCGCACCTCCACGCGTACCGATCGATCCTTGGTGCAGACCCCGTCCGAGATGGTGACGGTGAACACGGTGGTCTGCTGAAGTGTGGCGATAGGTGATGCGATGAAAGGGTCGTCCAGCAGGTTGGATGGCATCCACGAATAGGTGACACCACTTCCTGGCAAGGCTTGTAGTTGAGAGGTCTCTCCAGGAAGCACGATCAACGGAGAAGCCGTTGCTGCAATGCTCGCTCCGGTCAATGATGAAACCAGTACGGTGGCGGATCCGGTCCATGTGCAGCCCACGGGAGAAATCACCGAAACCGAGTAGCTTGTGGTCTCGGTAGGAGTGACTTGAACGCGGCCGGTGCCTTGCCCCGAATCGATCTCCGAGGCTGGTTCCCATAGGATGGTGGATCCTTCTTCCACACCCAATAGATCTATGGTTGCTATATCGCCGGTGCAAATGGTGCCCACAGCCAAAAGGCGCGGGTCCGCCAACGAGACGGTTATCTGCACACTGTCCATGGATACGCATGCGCCATCCAAGGATCGGACGAAGTACCAGCCACTAACACTTGGGGTCACGCTCGCGGTGCTGTCCGGGAGGGTGGCGTTCAAGGTGTCTTGGAACGTGTTGGTGCTGGACCATTGGAAGAGGTCGATCCCGCCGAAACCATTCGCCACCAGCTGGCCGGTTGCATTGGGCCCGCATATGATCTGCGACAGGCCTGCGTCAATGGAAAGGGAGATCACCTGAACATTCTGCGTTGCCGAAGTTGTGCAAACCCCGTTGCTGATGGCTAGCGTGTAAGCGGTGGATCCAAGGGGGGTGGCAATGGGGTTTGCAGCATTCGGGTTGCTTAGGCCAGTTGCGGGTGTCCATTGGTAGGTGATCGACGGGTCGGCAATGGGGAGTAAGCCGATCTGGACAGTTCCTCCCAGGCAGAGGCTTGTATCGGGTAAGCTGTAGGATCCAGACCCGAGAACGACCACTTGTTGCGAAATGGTATCCTGCTGATTACACGTGCCAGTGTTGATCGCGATCAGAGTGACCGAGTACGTTCCTGGTGAAGGATAGACATGCGTAGGTGAAATGGAGACGCTCGTTGCGCCATCGCCGAATGACCACAAGTAACTGGTAGCTCCCGAGCTCGCGTTGTCGAATTCGATCGG